>Ga0209717_1000475_pt1 | contig 49056 bp, 38 predicted proteins | sample AD_UKC048_MetaG_FD_184418 | JGI IMG/M metagenome (GOLD analysis project Ga0209717, IMG submission 184418) | Active sludge microbial communities of municipal wastewater-treating anaerobic digesters from USA - AD_UKC048_MetaG (SPAdes) (version 2) | ecosystem: Engineered > Bioreactor > Anaerobic >...
CACGGGAGAACCGGTGGTGCTGGTGATGGTGTTGTTAGCGCCGGTGACATTGATAGTACCGCCGCCGGTAGCGCTGAAGCCCGTGCCGCTGGTAGTAGTGATGACCAGTGCGCCGCCGGTAAAGTTGATGGTGGCACCCAAATTGGCAATCGATGTGACGGCAGTGGAAGTGCCGGTGGTCAGGCTTTGCGAGGCGCCGCTGAAAGTAATCGTACCGCCGGTATTGCTGGCCAGATTGATTCCGGCGCCTGTATTGGTAATGTTACCGGAAAAAGTGACCGTACCGCCCGTGCGATTGGTGACTTCCACGGCCAGGGGAGCAGCATTGGAGATGGTACCGGCATACTGGATATTGCTGGAACCGGCCTGGACATCGAAAGCGACGCTGGAGCTGTTGGTGATGGAACCGCCGTTGATGGTAACCGGTCCGCTTACCGTATTCAGGTTGACACCTTTACCGCTACTGCTGCTTGAAGTAATGGATGCGAAAGTTGCCCCAGATCCAAAGGAAGTATTGGTAATATCGAGGGCCGTCCCTGCGGTAATGGTACTGGCCGTACCACCTATATTAATGGTGCCGCCCGCATTGGCGAGCAATCCGATGCCGCCGGTGGGTATGCTCAGGTTGCTAAAGGTGACGGAACCTGTGCCACTGTTGGTAATACTGATGACGGTGCCGCTGTTGAAGTGATTGGCGATCGTCGAGCCAAAGTCAAGCGCAGCGCTGGAGTTTTGAATATCGAAGGCTTTTGCGGCATCTCTGGCATTCACCGTGGTGCTACCGCTGGCCAATGACCCGCTCACGGTGTTCAATATAAGGGTACTCGTATCGAGGCTGGTGATGAAGGCAAACTTGGAAGTTGCGGCAAAGGCGCCGTTGGTCAGGTCGAGGGTCGTCCGGTTGCCACTCAGGGCGACATCCGGGGTGGTGGTATTGCCGACGGTCAGCGTGCCGAAGTTGTTACCGAAAATTTTCGCGCCATTAGGGCAATAGCCTACCTCTACACCGCGGATGGTGTTGCCGGAGGCCAGGGTGATGCCATTGGTCGGGCTTACAATAATAGGCCGGGTACCGTTGGTCGCAGGCAGGGCGTTGCTGTTGGGCGCGAGCACAAACGGCAGTACGTTGGCGAGGTTGGCGCCACCGGTATGGCCTGTGCCGAACAGGAGCATATTGTTTTTCAATACAATGCCGCCATTGTATTTCGTGCCGGTATTTTTGATAAATATGATATGGCCGGCCTGCGGAAGTGCAGAGGCGTTAAAATTAGGCAATGTTTTGAAAGGGTCGGTGAGTGTACCCGTTCCGCCGGAGCCGCCGCTGGTATTGTCTACAAACCAGATCATGTTTGATACCGTGATCGTCACCGTCGTCGCATCCGTGGTCGGAGCGGCAGGTACGGGCGTGACGTCCGTCATCGTATAGGTAAATACGTCGGCACCTGTAAAACCTGCGTTGGGCGTGTACGTGAAACTACCATCGTTGTTGAGTACCACCGTGCCGTTCGGCGGCGGCGTAGTCACGAGGAGCGTAGCGCCGGCCAGGTTGTCGTCGAAGTCGTTGGCTTTTACGCCGCTTGCTGCGGGAACGCTGATACCGACGTTGCCTGTGGCTGTGTAGGTATCGGGGACGGCCAGCGGCGTGGATTTGAAGGTACCTGCCACGAATGTGGTGCGCGGATCGGGCACGACGTTCAGTTGCGTATTAGTGCCTGAAGCGGCGCCCGTATTCTGGATGGTTACCTTGTATTGGATGCGATCATTTGGATCTGCTTTGCCGGAAGTGCCGTTGTCGATGATAATCATATCCGTTTGGGTCGGAACGATGGTCTGAGACTTTACACCGAGGCAGCAAACTAAAGCGAGCAGGAGGGTAAAACTTTTTTTCATTCGTAAGGATTTTTCTGTACTTTTCAGATCGGACTGATCTTTAAAAATGTGCGTGTTCCCGGCAAAAGACACTTTTTTCAAAGCATAAATTATGCCGTTTACATATTTTTTGTGTATTCCGATGTTAATGAGGCTGTTTCCGGAAAAATGGGAAGGGAGCAAAAATGGCAAGGCCGGGGCTTTGCTGGGTGGCAGGACCGGTATACTGCAGAAATCGATGGTAATGATCTGAAACAACACGACAGAAGAAATGCTGTCGGCTAAAGGGGTCGTGTGTGCCGGCGGTACCGGCAACGACAATAGACCACTGCCCCTGTAAGAGGAAGGCGCGTTTACTTTTCATGAGATTACAATTAGTTACAGTTCAACACAGAGCGATGGGGGGAACCGCTTAATTGAGAAACCTGCAATTACAAAGATTGCTTTACAGGCAGCTAAGGTAAAATAGTTCGGCTCTTTTTCAAACCATCTTCCCGGCTTATTGTGTGAATTAACAATTAAATCTGCATAGCAACGTATTATGAAGTTTTTTAAAAGGAAAAAATTTTAAACTATCCGCTTGTCAATGACTTTGTACGCGGCAAAACATTATAGAAGAAAAAAAGAATATTTTCAGGAAGCGGTTATATTTGCAGCCACAACAACACTTTTACCCCGGCGAACCCAATCGTCTCCCTTTTTGAAAACAGCCGGCGCACCGCGCTATTCATTAATTACGATTGATTGCCCCCTGGGAGCCCCCCGCTGCCATATTAAGAATGAACCAAACAAGTACCTGCCGGATGATATATCCGCTGCCGGTTCTCATTTTTTACTCAGATCGTTGGGGAGTATTTTCCACGTAGTTTTCTGATTCAAATTCCCAACTCCCGAACGCGGAGAAATAGATTGACTATGTTTTCGATGAACCAAATCCAAACGGATGCTTTAGTATTTCGGCCGATCGAGCCGGCTGATGAGCCTTTGCTGCTGGATATATATGCCAGTACGCGTGCAGATGAAATGGATTTAGTGCCGGATTGGAGCGCTGAACAAAAGACGACCTTCTTAACACAACAATTCCGTGCACAACATATCTACTATCAGCAGATGTACAAAAACAAGCAGTTCGGCATCCTGCTTTACGAAGAGCAGGCCGCCGGACGGCTTTATCTGGATCATCGCGCCGACGAAGTACGCATCGTAGACATTGCCCTCCTGCCCGGTTTTCGGGGCAAGGGCATCGGAGAAGGGGTATTGCGCGGAATCATGCACGAAGCGGCTGCAACCGGAAAGCGCACAACCATTCACGTAGAGCGATATAATCGTGCCCGGCATTTATACGACCGGCTCGGCTTTCGGGTCATCAGTGAAGACAATCCGGTGTACCTGCTGATGGAATGGAAGGCCTCCTGAACGGGAAATTATTTCGAACGAACCCCAATTTTCCATATGTGAATGGCTACTTTTGCTGCAAAGGAATACCAGCCTCCCCGGGAATCATTTTTTCACCCCCTGGTACTTTTGTCATCCATGATATTATGAAAAGAAGAACTTTTTTACAAACAAGCACTTTGGGTCTTGCAGGCCTCGGCTTGCCGGCCGGCGCTTCTTCGCTTATGCAACAGCAAGAAGGCATTCAGGCCTGGTTTCGCCAGATCACGGACGCAGTACAGGCGCGCCGAAAACCGAACCTGTCCGGCTGCCCGCCGCAACTCACTGAACTCATCCTTGAAACCGATACATTTCTGGCCGGTCGCGGCTTTGAACGCGAAAGCAACGGCGCGTTTTTCTGCGCCGACGGCAACACTTGTTTTTACCCGCTTTTACTACGCCGTGCAACTGCCGGCCTGAGCGATTTCCTGGTCCCCGTTTTTAACCGCCAACCCGACGGCACCTGGAAACGACTGGCCGTATTGAACGGATACCAACTTGAAGCACTCGGACGGGCTGCATCTGCCCTCGCCGAACAACCGATCCCCCCACACGAACTTTTGTTACCGGCCGGTCCCTCCCCGGCAGATGGATCGACTTACCAAACGCTGCGTGGCGCCGTAACCACGAAAACACAATTGCAATATGGTTCGGCGCAAACTGAAATTACCATTTACTCGGACCAACAGATCATCTTTACTGAAAACTACCGTTCACGACACACTTTATGTAGCACACCGATTGGAAACGCCTGAGTCGTTTCATTTATCACCCTATTTTTTTCATCTTATATCCTTACCTCTACATGGCAGAACCTTTTTTGTCTGAAATCAGGATCATGAGTTTTGGTTTCGCGCCGCGGGGCTGGGCATTATGCAATGGTCAAATATTGCCTATCAACCAGAACCAGGCTTTATTCTCCCTGTTGGGAACCACTTTTGGCGGTAACGGCACTGTCAATTTTGCCCTGCCTGATCTGCGGGGGCGTGTGCCGATCTCTTTCGGCGAAGGCCATACTATCGGCGAGCGGGCCGGTCAGGAAGCCCACACTTTGACTATCAGTGAGTTACCCACACACACACACGTTGCATTCGCCAAAGCGCCTGCCAACGGCACCGCCAATGTGAACAACCCTTCCGGACAGTATTTCTCCAACAGTGCACCGGCAGAACTGTACAACTCGGGCGCCGGAAACCCCGGCCTTCAAACACCGGTTCCGGGCACTGTAACCAATACCGGCGGCAGTCAGGCGCATCTGAATATGCAGCCTACGCTGACGCTGAATTTCTGCATCGCCCTACAGGGTATTTTCCCCAGTCAAACCTGATCCGTTTACCAAATTAAAACAATCATCATTTTATGGCACAACCATATATTGGAGAAATCAGAATGTTTGCCGGCAATTTCGCACCTGCCGGATGGATGTTCTGCGAAGGCCAGTTATTGCCTATCTCCGAATACGATACGCTTTTCAATCTGATCGGAACGACCTACGGCGGCGACGGGCAGCAAACTTTCGCGCTGCCCGATCTGCGCGGACGCATCCCGATTCACCAGGGCCAGGGCCAGGGTACGAGCAATTACGTACTTGCAGAGTCAATCGGCGTGGAAGAAGTGACGCTAACCACACAACAGATCCCTTCGCACACACACCCGTTGATGACTTACAACGCAGTGGCCAATACGCCGAACCCCGGCAATAACCTGCTTGGACTGTCCTCCCAGGTGAATCTTTATTTCGCCGACAATCCGAGCGCTCCGATGAACGCCGGTATCATATCGCAAACGGGCGGCAGCCAGCCGCACACGAATTTTATGCCGTACCTCTGCGTCGACTTTATCATTTCTCTTTTCGGAATATTCCCAAGTCCAACTTAAAAACATATCATCTATGGATCCTTTTGTTGCGGAAATCCGCATTGTGCCCTTTAATTTTCCACCCCATGGCTGGGCGTTTTGTCAGGGGCAATTGTTGCCACTCAGCCAGAACACTGCACTTTTCTCTCTGTTAGGAACTACGTACGGCGGCAACGGCAAATCCAACTTCGCACTACCGGATCTGCAAGGCCGCGCGCCCATGCACCCGGGTCAGGGGCCGGGTTTGTCGCTGCACGATCTGGGTGAAACGGGCGGCACTGAAACGGTATCGCTGCTGGAGTCGGAAATTCCTTCCCACAACCATACTATGATGGCCATTAACGACGTGGGCGACAGCAACCAGCCGACGGGCAACGGGTTTGCACGCTCCAGCGGTGCCTCGGTGTATGGAACGGCAGGCAACAACGCGAATTTTTCCGATAAAATGCTTGCAGTTGCCGGCGGCGACCAGCCGCACAACAACATGCAGCCTTATCTGACCCTTAATTTTGTCATAGCCCTGCAAGGCGTTTTCCCGCCGCGCACCTGATTTGATATGTTAGACCAACTACAAGCCTCCGATTTTTCACCTTTGCTGAACCAGACCTTGAATATCAGGTTTTCCCCGGAGATTACGCTGCCGGCCGAACTGATACAAGTGCGGGATGTGGAAAGTTATACGCCACTGGATCGAAAACCCTTCGCGATCGTGTTGAGAACCGACCAGAAAACGCATTACTATCACCAGACGGTTGCCGTACTGGAACACCCGGAAAAGGGCGATTTGTCTATTTTTTTCGTCCCGGTTGGTGCTGACAGCAAAGGCGTTTTGTACGAAGCGCTGTTTGCCTGAAATGCATGTTCTCCGGTTACGTTCCTGGTTGGACTTGAAGCAGTATGAACATGCAGGTGAATATTACATTATTGAAACAATTGACTGAAACGCTCATTGGCCCGTCTGGTACGGCGGGCCAATGGCTTCAGGCAAGCCGGGATTTGTACCGGATGCTGGCCGATGCCTCCGGCCTGAATGAAACAGACCCCATCAATCGCCAGGATATCGCATTAGACAACGGCAAGGCAATCGCACCCCTCTGGGCTGCACATTGTATCCTTGATTTTATGCGGACACGCGTTTTTCTGCGCGGTATTCTGCAAGCCATCGACACGATCGGCCAACGTTTCCCCGACACCCAAACACATGTTTTATATGCAGGTACGGGGCCATTTGCCACACTCGTGCTGCCCCTGCTCCCGTTTCTGGATCCGGTCAAAGTGCGGTTTACGCTCCTGGAAATTTCGCCACGGAGTATCGCCTGTCTGGAAAAACTCATCCGGACTTTCGGGTTTGAAGCGTGGATCCGCGAGATCGTCTGCGCCGACGCCACCACCTACCAGGCCAACCCCTCCACCCCACCCCACCTTGTTATTGCAGAAATGCTGCAGGCCGGTCTTCGGAGAGAACCGCAGGTTGCTGCCACCCTTAACCTGGCGCCTCAAATTGCGCCCGGCGGTTTCTTTATCCCACAACGTATCTGTTTGCAGGCTGGGCTCCTGCACCCCGGACTGGATCAGGAACGCATGACACAAATGAAATCTGCGCCGGACGCGGTTTTTGAAATGATGGGGCCTGTTTTTGAATTGTCGCAACACACTGTACCCTCTTCTTCGGGCAGTTTCCCTGTGGTTACGCTGGATTTTCCGGAAAACAGGAATCCTGAGTTTTCCCGCCTGGCGCTATTTACCGAAATGGAAATTTTTGGAACGATATCCCTCGACATGTGGCAGTCCGGACTGACGCAACCCCTGATGCTCACCGCTTTATCGCCGGACACCCGACTGGAGCAGATAGGGTTTCAATACCATTTGGGAAAAAATCCGGGTTTGGAATGGCAGTTGATAGCAAGAGAATCGACTGCTGAAGTGGAGGTGATGGAAGCGTTGAAGGGGGACTGAGTTTATTGGTTTATGAGTTTATTGGTTTATTGGTTTATGAGTTTATTGGTTTATGAGTTTATGAGTTTATTGGTTTATGAGTTTATGAGTTTATTGGTTTATGAGTTTATTGGTTTATGAGTTTATGAGTTTATTGGTTTATGAGTTTATGGCCGCTCGGTCGGCTGACGATTTTCTCTTTTTCCTGAGCGGCCTATAAACCTATAAACCTATAAACCTATAAACCTATAAACCTATAAACCTATAAACCTATAAACCTATAAACCTATAAACTCATAAACTCATAAACTCATAAACTCATAAACTCCCTTTAAACATCTTTTCAATTTCAGACCCGAACTCAGCAGCAATCCGCTCCCGCCTCAATTTCAGCGTTGGCGTCAGCAGTCCGTTTTCCGGTGTCCAGGGCTCAAATAACAATTGAAATTTCCTGATTTTCTCAACAGTTCCCAGGCGGGTTCCATTGATCTGTTCCACTTCTTCCCGGAACAGTTTTTCCACTTTCGGATTCAGCACCATGAACTGCGGCGCCGTCCAGTGCACCTTGTTTTCGCGGCACCAGTTTTCCAGCACGGCAAATTCGGGCACGATCAGCGCGCCGGCAAAAGGTTTGTTGGCGCCGATGATCATACACTGGCTGATAAATGGCGAGCGCAGCAGTTGTTGTTCGACGTAGGCGGGCGCAACGAATTTGCCGGAAGTCGTTTTAAACACCTCGCTTTTGCGGCCGGTTACTTTCAGGAAACGTTTGTGCTCGAAGCGGCCCAGATCGCCCGTTTTAAACCAGCCGTCTTCCGTAAACCGGGAAGCCGTTTCATCGGGCAAATGCAGGTATCCGTTCATGACGTTCGGTCCGCGTACTTCTATTTCTCCGTTGCCCTCCTCGTCCTGTTCCCGGGCGATACGTACTTCCACACCCGGCGCAGGAATACCGACCGTGCCGAAATGCACGCCGCCGGGTTCGAAGCGATTGAACGCTACCACCGGGCTCGTTTCCGTGAGGCCGTACCCTTCGCGCACCTCGATACCTGCCGCCGAGAACAACCTGCCCAGCCGGGGTTGCAGGGCCGCTGCGCCTACCGCGATATAGCGGATACGCCCACCCATACGTTTGCGCCATTGCCGGAACACCAGCAGGTCGGCAAGCAGGCGTTTGAAGGCGTACACGGGTGGCAGGCGCTCACCTCCGAAATACGGATACCGTTCGCCAAGCGCAATGGCCCATTCGAGTATTTTCCTGCGTAGCGGCCCCGAACGACTGGATTCTTCATGGAGGCGTTCGTGCATGCGCTCCAGTACACGCGGCACGGCGGTCATAAAATGCGGGCGTATTTCGGGTAGTATTTTCGGCAGTTGCTCCACGGCTTCCGCAAACCAGAGCGGAGCCCCCGCCGCCTGATAGGCATACGTCACCATGCGCTCGAAAATATGGCTTAACGGCAAAAAACTCAACACTGTGATGCCGGGTCCGACCGGAACAATAGCCAGCACCGACTTGATGTTGCTGATGATATTGGCATGCGTGAGCATGACGCCTTTGGGAAGGCCGGTTGTACCGGAAGTGTATAGAATAGTAGCCAGGTGGTCGGGCCGGACGCCTTCGCGCAAAAATTGAATACGGCCCTGCCAGTGCGGATCCGTATCGCGCGCCAGATCCTGCCAGGTTGTCCACTTTCCGGAATCATCAGAGGCAGGGGCATTGTGAAAAGAAAAGATCATCGGGAGTTCGATGCCGGCTTTTTCCAGTTTGTCAAGCATGTCGTTGTTGCTCACGAAACAGGCGCGCAACGCGGCATCCTGCACGATATGCTGTATTTCGTCCGTTCTCGCCGTTGCGTGTATGGGCACCGGCACCAGCCCGATCTGCAACAGCGCGCTATCCGCCATGACCCACTGCGGGCTGCCGCAATGCGCCAGAATACCCACCCTTTCTCCTTCGTGCAATCCGATGGCGAGCAGACCGGCACTAAGCCGGTCGCGTTCGGCGAGCAATGCATCCGTTGTCCAGTTTTGCCACTGATGCCCGGAGTGGCCCGCAATCGACATGGGCTGCGGGTAGCGGTGCTGCTGGTATTCCAGCACTTCGAAAAGTCGGGTAAAATCCATGGTTTCTGTTGCCGTATTTGCCCGAAAAATAGTCTTTTGGCCCTAATTGTCCGGCAAATTCTTTCATTTCTGTAGCCAGGGTAAAGTTTTCCGCTTTCACTGCCACTTTATGGCAAACATATTTGTCTTTTGCAGGGTTAACATTATACACATACGACGAACCAACACTGCCTATGTTATCATTCTTTACTCGCATTTATCTACATGCGGCACTGCTTTTCGTGCCGTTACTGTTCACATGCTGCACCAACAAGGTGACCTGCCACGAGATTTCGGGGCGCTGGACCAACCACGAAGGCCAGGAATTTCTATTTCAGGAAGGCGGCAAAGCCATGTGGCTCACGCGTTTCGGAAGCCAGTACGATACGGTGCTGTTCGAATATTACCTGAATTGCAATGCCGACCCGGCAGCCATCGATCTGAAACATTTTTACACCGGACCATTTTCCGGCAAAACACTTTTCGGGATTCTGGAATGGACGAGCGACACTTCTTTCCGCATGCAATACGAACCCGGCTTGAGTGCGGAGGTGCGTCCGGAAAAGTTTGATGGCGAGGAGGTGATGCGGTTTTCGCCGGCGAGGTGAGTTGATTTTGATTACATGATGTAAGATTACATGATGTAAGATTTTAGATGGAGGGCATCGCGGTAAATCTAAAATCGTACGTCATGTAATCGTAAATCGTAAATCAATTAGAAAGCCCGCTTCCGCCTTCCACCACCAGTTTCCACCCTGCTCCTTCTACCATAAACCGGATGAGATCGAGCATTTTGGCGGCTTGTTCTTTGGCAGCGGGCAGCAGCGTACTTTTTTCGGCCTGGTCGCGGATCAGGTCTTTTGCGCGCTGGTTGATGCGGTTGTAATCTTCCGGTGCGAACGACGTGAAGATACCTTCCGATATGTCGTAATAATCGAGCGTATGATCGATGCTGAGAATCTGGGGTTCGGGCAGGGCGCTCATGCGGATAGTTTTGGTGAGCGGATCGGCTTCGAAGTGCAGTTGTTCGAGGTCGTAACCTGCAGCGACGGTAGCACGTACGCGCACCAGCACTTTTTTATCCCACAAAAAGGTGAAATAGCCCTGGTACTCGCTGTAATTGTATACTTCTGAAAAAGTACCCTCCACAGTCGTGAGTTTGGCTACGGCCTGAATTTTTTCCAGCAGGACGGCCGCACTTTCCACTTTGTTCTGGCGCGGTACGAAATACTGATACGTCAGCCAGCCGCCGACGGCGAAAGCCACCAGCAAAGCGAAGAAAGAGGGTGCGTTTTTCATATCGGCGTTTTTTAATCAGGCGTGGACAAATAACGTTCCCGCAATACCGCCACGTGGTGCAAATGGTGCCCGATGACGATAAAAAAATAAGCCCTGACCGATACTTTCCAGTTGCTGGCCGTACCCAGGAATTTCGATTGTTCCTCGGTGCATTGCTCGCACAGGAATACCGTGTTATCGCGCACGGCTTTCCACTCCTTCAGCAGATCCCTGATGGTGCGGTTGCTGACGTCCACCTGCTCCATCCAGATATCCTGGTTGAAACCCGGCAGCGGAATCCGGTCGCCGCGCATAAACGACAACAGCCGGTAAGCGAATACCCGCTCCGTGTCGATCATGTGCAGGAGCATTTGTTTGATGGTCCATTTTCCGGGTTCGTAGGCGAAATCGCCCATATGCGGCGGCAAGGCCAGCAGCATTTTTTGCGTGTCGCGGAAAGTGGATTTCAGGAGGCTTTTAGCGGTGCCGCGGGTGGGCACGTGTTTCAGGTAATTTTCATGAAAAGGAGCAAATTCTCCTTTTTTCGGACGCTTCATAGTGTTATTGCGATTAAATTTTGGCCAGCAAGGTCATAAACCATACCTCAAATACGGTAAAGACCACATAACAAAACAGAAATATACCGACAAACCAATTGTCCGTCGGCTTTGCCATTTGCTGGTATAAAAACAAAAATAGAACGGACAACGCCATTTTCCCGAAAACGGAAACAGTTATCAGGTTATTGAAAGCCAGTTTGTTGCTGCTCCCGGCAGCATTTCGGCCCGCAAAAAAGAGGCCCGTACAAACGCTGACAAACAACAGGACGGAAGCCATGGAGAGTTTCCAGTAAATGCGTGTTTCCGGAAGCAGGCCATGCAGCAATGCCAGCAAGAACGATACTGCGAGGATGAGGTAACCTAGATACAGGAAAAATGTCCTTGACTGCATGGCAAAAAATAGGCGAGGTGTACACGATACCGGAGCGTGTTCGGTTTTTATATCTGTGTTTTAGAACGGCCTGATTATCAGCCTTTTGCTAAACACTATACACCAAAAACCAAACACTTAAAAAAACGGGATACCGGGATGCAAATATCCCAATATCCCACCATTTTATTCTTTTAATAATTGCTTGTAAATCACGTAAAGGGAAGCCACCATGAATAACACCGTCAGGAAGACGGCCCAGAGCGGGCGTTCGAGGTGCATGCGTTCGTCGAGCCAGCGGCCTATAAAAACGCCGGCCAGACAGGAGCCGAGCAACTGAAAAGCAAGGCCGCTGTATTTGGCGGTGGCTCTAATTGCGGACCTCCGCCTTTCCTCCGGCGACAACTTTGGTTGCGGCATCCTGCGCGGGTTTTCCCTCAAAGTTTTTGGCCGAGCCATTGGTTGCTCCTATTTCCATTTTGCAGGAAACATTGAACTTGGCGCCGCTTTGTACGATGAGTTTGTTGGTATTGATCTCTCCGTCCACTTCGGCGGTTTCCCGCACGTTCAGGAGTTCGGTTACGGTGAGTATTCCTTTAAAATTGCCTTCGATAACTGCGTTCTGGCAGTGGATTTCTCCATCTACCGAACCGGTAGGACCGATGATAACCTTGGCCTGGCAGTTGAGTTTGCCCTTGATCGTACCGTCTACCCGTAAATCGCTTTCGCAACGCAGCGAACCTTCCAGTACGGTACCTTTTACCAGTACGTTGAGGGCTCCTCCGGAGGGAGTAGTAAGCGCAGTCTTTTTGGGTTCTTCCGTGTTTTTGCCGTTACCAAACATATGTTTTCTCTGTTTTTAGCCGTGATGTAAAGTGATTCGTTTGTGAAAATCCGGAAGTAAAATTCCGGCATTCAAATTTTGGGGAAATCACTTAGCGTTTGTTTACCCGAAAAGATTCCTGGCGCCAAAGGGGCATTCCGGGAATCTTTTCGGTGCAAGGTAAACAGTTTATCAGAAATTCGGGCAGTAAATGCCGCGTTTCTCCGGTCCGCAGATCTTGTAGATCAGCGAGAATTCGAAGGAACCGTTACCATTCGTAGCCGTGTAGAGGCTCGAAGTATTGATATCGTAACTGAATCCGATATTGAATTGTTCGTAGTCGAAACGGGTGCTGAGGATGATAGCGTCCATCAGTTTGCCGTCGTCGAGGCGGTTGGCCAGACGTGCCCAGGCGCCGATCTGGAATGCCTGGTGGTAGCGGCGGCTGTTGCCGAGCAGGAACTTGAAGGAGTTACCTACGTTCACCTGCCACGACGGACCCTGGAAGAAGGTCACGACACCGGGTACCATACCGAATTTACGGCCGTTCATGAATTCACCGCCCGCATGGAAGGTGAATTTGGAATACAGCGGAATGTTCTGGTTTTCGAACGACTGGTTGGCGCGGTTCAGGTGGCTGAATGCACCGCCGAAGTAGAAGTTGTTGTCGTTGCCCAGTACGCTGAACCACAGGGCGCCTGCAGAGAGGTCGACGAACAGGAAGCTCGGGTCGCCGATCACATCCGGCGGAAGGGTCGGGTCGAATACGCCGTTGCCGTTGTTCTGTTGCGGCCACTGGAGGTTCGCGCTGTTGATGCTGCGGTTGCTGAGGCCTACGTCGGCGCCCAGTACGAGGTAGTGCGCTTTTTTGCGGTAGCCACCCATTTTTTTGGAATACGAACCCGACAAACGCGCCTGGATCGTTGCGAACTCGGAAGCGCCCGCTTTATCGCCCCACAACGTACCGCCGATACCGAAGTAGTCGTAACGGCCTACCGGCAGTTTCTGGTCGTAGGAAACGGAATACGTGTTGTACGCATTTTTCTTGAGGATGGAAGCCCACTGGTTCCGGTAGTTCGCTACCAGACGGTGGTTACAGTTCATAACGCCCGTCAAAGCCGGATTCAGGTTGAGCGGACTCTGGTAGAACTGGGAAAAGTGTATGTCCTGAGCCTGGGCGGAAACGGCGGCCAGCAAGATGGCGCAGCAGACAGAAAAGTGTAAAAGCGATTTTTTCATAAACGGACGAACCATAATTGTTTGAATGAGAACAGCGTACAATTTTTATTGGGCTTCCATGCCTGCCCGATTCAATTTCAAGTGGGCGAAGGTACGTTTTTCCATACGCATCAAGAACTTTTCTGCGTATTTCAGACAGGACTTGTCAAAATTTAACGTCCTGCCGACAAAATACCGCCCCAAAACGGTGACCGGGCAAATCATATTTTGGCCAATATGTTAAGGTTTTGAGGTAGTAGAGGTTTTAACTATTGAAAACGCTGCCCGCGCACTAAGAGAGAAGTGAGAGAGTGAGAAGTGAGAGGGTGAGAGTCCGTAGATTACACCGCTTCGCTCTACGGCTCCACTAAACTTTGCCGAGGGCCAGGACGTGTACGCTACGGACTCTCGCCCTCTCACTTCTCTCACCCTCTCACTTCTCTAAAAAGCGGAGCGGCATACTCGAAGTCGGCTCTCACTCTCTCACCCTCTCACTTCTCTAAAAAGCGGAGCGGCGTACTCGAAGTCGGCTCTCACTTCTCACCCTCTCACCCTCTCACTTCTCTAAAGTCGCGTGCGCACCTTCGCCACCATCTGCGTTTTCCATTCCGCAAAATCGCCGGCCAGAATCCTTCGGCGGGCTTCTTTTACCAGCCAGAGGAAAAAACCAAGATTTTGCAGGGTGGCCAGTTGCATACCGAGGATCTCGTTGTTTGCAAACAGGTGCCGCAGATAGGCCCTGGAATGCGTCACGCTGCTGTGTACCGGACTATCCGGGTCGATGGGCGTAAAATCTTCGCGCCATTTCTGGTTTTTAATATTGATAATACCCTCGCCGGTGTACAGCACGCCGTGGCGGGCATTGCGGGTGGGCAATACGCAATCGAACATGTCGATGCCGAGCGCAATGCACTCCAGAATGTTTTCAGGGGTACCCACGCCCATGAGATAACGCGGTTTGTCTTTGGGCAAAATAGCGGTGACGAGTTCGGTCATGGCGTACATGTCTTCCGCCGGCTCTCCAACCGAAAGCCCGCCGATAGCATTGCCTTCGCGGCCGAAAGAAGCGATGGCTTCGGCAGAAATGCGGCGCAGATCCGGGTAGGTACTGCCCTGCACGATGGGGAACAGCGCCTGCGAATGTCCGTACAAAGGTTCCGTGTTGTCGAACCGCTCGATGCAGCGCGCGAGCCAGCGATGGGTCATTTCCATCGATTTGCGGGCGTAGAACACGTCGCAGGGGTACGGCGTACACTCGTCGAAAGCCATGATGATGTCGGCCCCAATGACGCGCTGGATGTCCATCACGTTTTCGGGTGTGAAGGTGTGCTTGGAGCCGTCGATATGGCTTTGAAAGGTCACCCCTTCTTCCTTGATTTTGCGCCGGTGGCCCAGCGAATACACCTGGTAGCCGCCGCTGTCGGTCAATACGGGGCCTTTCCAGCCGTTGAAGCCGTGGATGCCGCCCGCTTTTTGCAGCACTTCCAGTCCGGGGCGCAGGTACAGGTGGTAGGTATTGCCCAGGCAGATTTGCGCCTGAATATCGTCGCGGAGTTCGTGCTGATGTACGGCTTTTACCGTGGCGGCTGTGCCGACGGGCATGAAAATGGGGGTTTCGATCGTGCCGTGGTCGGTTGTGAGTACGCCGGCACGGGCGGAGGAGTTTGGATCGGAATGGGCGAGCGTGAAAGTCAAGATGTAGTCCTAATTTTTATAACTTACTCTGTCATCACCGCTCTTTCCACTCTGCCGGATCGCGTTTGATGGAACAAAAATAATGCATTTTTCGTGCAAATGCTTCATTTCCGCCGAACTGGGGTTCGGCGCTACGCCAGGTTTCGATTGCTGTCCAGTTTCAGCAACACCCCGATCATCAGCGTAAACCCGATCAGCGAAGAGCCCCCGTAACTGATGAACGGCAACGGAATACCGATGATGGGAAACAGGCCCATGGTCATGCCCACATTTACCAGCACGTGGATGAACAGAACACCCGCCACGCAATATGCGTACACCCTGGAAAAATTGGAGCGTTGTCGTTCAGCCAGCACCGTAATGCGGTACAACAGCCAGAAAAACACCACAATGATAGCGGCGACTCCGATAAAGCCCTGCTCTTCGCCGATAGTGCAGAAAATGAAGTCCGTGCTCTGTTCGGGCACGTACTTGAGTTTGGTCATATTGCCGTCGAGGAAACCCTTGCCGCCGAAGCCGCCGGAGCCGATGGCCATTTTGGAGTGCAACAGGTTGTAGGCCGCGCCGCGGGCATCGGCAGCCGCTTCGCCCGGTTTCAGCCAGATCTTGATACGCTGCTGCTGGTGCGGCGCCAGCAGGGTGTAGCAGGCAAAGTTGGCGGCAAAAACCAACCCGATGCCGATGGATAACATGAGCAGCCAGGTGCGCAGGTGCGACTGCACAAGGCTGTTTTTTTTCAGGTAATTGGGCAGAAAAGTAGCGGCAAACAAAATGAAATGCGGCACCATCACCGCCAGACTCCGTTGCTGCTCGTCTACACCGGTCGCCGGGTCGACGCCCGCCTGGGCAAGTACCCAGTTGAAAATAGGCGTCCACCAGATGGTAATCAGCACCAGGGCCAGCCATACGCCCAGCCACACCTGCGTGCGGGTACGAAAACGGGAGATCAGCCGGAAATTGGTGAATGCCAGCAGCCAGGCCACCACGAACGGCGGATCGAATACCAGCCCAAGCAGCACCATGGCCGTAATGCCGAAACCGACGAGGTACCAGGTGGGCGACAAACCCTCGCGGTACAGCACCATCATAAAGGAAAAAAACACCAGCGCCGAGCCCGTATCGTTCTGAATGAGCGGCGACATGATGATGGCCGGAACCAGGAAAATGCCCATGGCGATGATGCGGCTGCGCCATTCGCGCAGGTCCACGCCGGTTGAACTCAGGTAGGCCGACATGGCCAGGCAGGTGCCGAATTTGGCGATTTCCGCCGGTTGCAGGGAAAAGCCGCCGATCTGGTACCAGGCATAGGCGCCATTGATTTCCCGGCCGAAAATGAGCGTTCCCGGCAGTAAAATCAGCGAAAAAAGGTAAATAAAGAAAGCGAACGTGCGCCAGAACGCCCAGTCGCTCATCATAATAACAAAAATCAGGGCGAAGCACACCACCATAAAAAACAGTTGCTTGCCGGTGTTATTACTCAGGTCGAAAAAACTGAACGGGGCGTTCGGATCATAATTGACGGCAAAGATCATCAGCCAGCCGATGATCACCAATGCAACATACAACCCCAGCGTGAGCAGGTCCGCTCCACCGGCAGCATTCGAAATTTGTCGGGTGCCCGTTATCATCTTCTTATTCTAAAAAATCACGCGGATGTATGTGCTGATCCCGCGCCGGATAAGCGCCGGGGAATTCGGCCAGTTGCGCAATGAACGCCATGGCTTCCAAACGCGAGCGAAAAGCGCCCACGCGTAGTTTGTAATAAGGTTTTTCGTGTATCCAGTCGGCAGGAACTTCCGGGTAGTACGTTTTGAAACGCAATCGCCCGTCTTCTACCTGCTGCCGGTCCGTAGAGGCCATTACCTGCACGCGCCAGCCGTCGATGTGCGGCGTTGTGCGGTTGTTGTTGACCCACGAACGCAGGAGTTGGGTTATTTTCGGGTCTTCATTGATCTGGACTTCCTGCGCACGAACGGCAACGCTCCATTGCAGCAGAATGGCCGCGAAGAGCAGGCATTTGACACCAAACGAATTTTTTCCGGATAAAATATGCATATCAACTTCGTGTTGAGTCTTTTTTAAAAGCGCACCGTTTCGAGTGTGTTTCGTTATTTGTGTTTTGTTTTTCGGGAGTATTTTCCCAAACACGAACCACAGAACCAAACACCCTGCTTATTTTCCAATGATCTGAAGCGAGGAAGAAGTACCCAGCCGTTCGGCGCCCGCATCTACCAGCGCCTGCGCTTCCTGGGCCGTGCGAATACCTCCCGATGCCTTGATTTTAAAATTCGGGCCTGCCTGCGTCCGCAAGGTACGCACCATTTGCGGGGTGGCGGGGTGCCCGTGCATGCCGGTACCCGTTTTCAGCCACATGATGCGGACTTCCTGCGCGATTTCGGCCACTTTTTTGATTTCGGGTTCCGTCAGCAAACCGCATTCCAGGATAAGTTTGAGCGTTTTGCCACGCATATGGGTAGCGCGGGCCACACTGTCGATGTCGTGGGTAACGTGGTTCCAGTTGTCGCTTTTCAGAGCGGCGATGTTGATCACTGCGTCCAGTTCGTCAGCGCCTTCATCGAGGGCACGTTTGATTTCTTCACTTTTGGCAGCAATGGCCGTGTATCCCATCGGGAATCCGATCACCGTCACAACGCGTACCCGCGAGGCATCGCCGATAATGCGCCGGGCATCACGTACATACAAAGGTGGAATACAAACGCCTGCAAACTGATGTTGTATGGCTTCTTCGCACACTTTGCGAACATCTGCAAGCGTGGTGTCCGGTCGGAGGATGGTGTGCTCTATAAATTGGGAAAGTTCCGTCATATTCTTGAAGGATTCCGGACGACAGCGGAGTGTTTTTGTGGTATGAAGCAAAAAAAGGAGGCCCTCCCGCATGGTTCCGGACGGAAGGGCCTAAATCGCTTTCATGTGGCTTTTCGCAGCAAATGTAATTGCTTTTTTGAATGTTGCTTCATTTTAATGAGAACAATTCTAAATTTTTTTTATTTATTCAAAAATCGTCCGCAAACGGATGCGCTGCAACAAAAAAGGCCTTTTCCTACATAATATCCGCTGCGAGGTGTTTCCAAAGCATGTCTTTGAGTAGTTGAATGTTCTTATTCGTCACCGCTGAAATGAAAATGGTGGGAATACCTTCCGGCAGGGTTTCGCGCAGCATTTGCTCCAACCCGTCGTCGATCAGGTCGGCTTTTGAGATAGCCAGCATACGCGGCTTGTCGAGCAGGTCGGGGTTGTATTCTTCCAGTTCGTTCAGCAGGATATTGTACTCATCCTCGATGCGTCGGTCCGTATCGGCCGGCACCATGAACAGCAAAATACTGTTGCGTTCGATGTGCCGCAGAAAACGGTGTCCGAGTCCGCGGCCTTCGTGCGCGCCTTCGATGATCCCCGGAATATCTGCCATGATAAACGTCTGACCTTCCCGCACCTTGACGATTCCAAGATTAGGCGTCAGTGTGGTGAACGCATAGTCGGCGATCTTCGGCTTGGCGGCGCTTACCACGCTGAGCAGGGTGCTTTTTCCGGCATTGGGGAAGCCTACCAGACCTACGTCGGCCAGCACCTTGAGTTCCAGGATGACCCATTTTTCGATATTCGGCTCGCCGGGTTGTGCATAACGCGGCGTCTGGTGCGTGGAGGTTTTAAAAAAGGTATTGCCCTTCCCTCCCCTGCCGCCGGGAAACAGGATTTTTTGCTCTCCCTTTTCGGTGATCTCCATCAGGATCTCGCCGGTTTCGGCATCTTTGGCCACCGTACCCAGTGGAACCTTTACAATGACGTCGTTGCCATCGGAGCCTGTTTTCAGGCCTCCGCGGCCAATATCGCCGTCGCCGGCAAAAATGTGTTTACTAAAACGCAAAGACAACAGCGTCCACTCCTGTGGATCCGCCTGCAATATAATGTGGCCGCCGCGGCCACCGTCGCCACCGTCGGGTCCGCCCTTCGCTGTGGTAGGGCCCCGGTAAAAATGCACGCTGCCCGCTCCGCCTTTACCGGAACGGAACATGATTTTTACATAGTCGACGAAATTCTGTTCTGCCATATAGATTAGAAGTGAGAGGGTGAATGTGAGCGGGTGAGAAGGGGCTGAATTTTTCGCAAAGGTAGAATAAGCGCGGGTAATCCGCCGAATTCCTGAAAGGTCGTAGTTTGGCCCTCCCAAAAAAGATATTCATACGCTCAGGTTTTTGGGAACTTGCAAGTCATCCGATGACTTCGAGTCATCGGATGACTTGCAAGTTCCCAAAAACCTGAGCGTATGATAAACTTTTAAACTGTCGCATAGTTCAATGTTATCCTAACCACTTACATACCACCACATGCTCCACACGCCCGAACCCGCCGATCTGACCAAAACCATTGAAAACAAAAAATTCATCGACCCCACGGAGCAAAACTGGCTGGAAGGCCCCCGCGACCGGGGTTTCGAGTTGCTGTTCGCACTGAAAGTGCTGTGGGAGTTTTTACGTGGATTCCGCGGACTGCATTTCGTAGGCCCGTGCATCACCGTTTTCGGTTCGGCCCGCTTTAAGGAAGGCCACCGCTACTACGAAGCAGCCCGTTCGATGAGCAAACGCCTCTCCGAACAACTCGGCCTGGCCATCATGACCGGCGGCGGCCCCGGCATCATGGAAGCCGCCAACCGCGGCGCCCGCGAAGCAGCCGGGCCTTCTGTGGCCTGCAACATCGCGCTGCCGTTCGAGCAGTCCGTCAACCCGTACGTGGATAAATTCGTCACGATCCGCTACTTTTTTGTGCGCAAGGTGATGCTGGCCAAATACTCTTATGCCTTCGTTATCTTCCCGGGCGGCTTCGGCACCATGGACGAGTTTTTCGAGATCCTGACGCTGGTGCAGACCAAAAAAGTGGAAAACTTCCCCATCGTCGTCATGGGTATGGATTATTACAAACCCATCCGGGATTATGTGGAATTTATGGTGCAGGAAGGCACGATTTCACCCGAAGACCTGAGCCTGGTGCTGTTCACTGACAGTGAGGAGGAAGCCATAGCGCACATCCGGCAGTATTTGACCACGAATTATAAGCCGGTGCGGCGGAAGAAGCCGGTGTGGTGGTTGTTTGAGAAAAGTTAGGCGGGGCATTGGACAGGATGATACCTGGAGCGGAGGAGCAAAGCCTTGGCTCTTAAACTCACCGCACCAGCAACACATCTCCCTGACGCTGCCAGTGCAGTATCCGCCCGCATTGCTCCCATTCCGCTTCCAGTAGCCAAACGAATATGCCGGGCGCAGGGTAACGACCCGAAACCGTCCCATCCCAACTTGCCTGCGGATCGATCGTTTCGAAAAGCAGGCTTCCCCAACGGTCGAACACCCGCAGCCGGTAGGTTGTGAGCAAAATATCTTCGCGCAAAAAAGGCCGGAACTGCCGGTTGTCTTCCGTGCCGGATTCCGGCGCAAATACGTTGGGCACGTACATCGGATCTCCCGTGCGTTCGTCCTCCTGCGTTACCACCGTTTCGGCTTGCTCCGCCTGGCATACGTTGCTGACCGTCACCCGGTACAAACCGGACGCCGACACCGCAATGGATGCTGTGTTTGCCCCCGTATTCCATTGGTATTCCAGTTGTTCGGTGAGTCCTTGCGCCAGTAGCGAGAGCATCACTTCGCTGCCGGGATCGCAGGGAAGCGTGGCGGCCGGCAGCGAAACCGACAACGCCGGAAGTTGACCGACGGCAATCGTCGTATCGGAAAGGCAGCCCCGGGCGTCGCGCAGGCGGATCGTATGGTCGCCCGCCGCAAGGTCGTCCGCAAACAGACCGGACACATAGTCTCCACTATCGACCGACCATTCGAAAGGGGGCAACCCACCCGACAAAGCCGACAATGCCGCCGTACCGCTCGGCCGGTTCGGACACGACGGTGTCGTTTCTACGGCGAATACCGATTCCGGCCACGCAAACACCCGGATATGCACGAGCGAATCGCAGCCTTTCGTGGTATGAAGCATAAAACTTCGTTCTTCGCCTGCCTGCAGAACGCTGCCCGCAAACGTGTACGTCGTTCCGGGACATACGCCGATTTCCTGCGATTGCTCTACCACCGGAAGCAGGGAAGTGGTGGTTACTACGATAGAATCGCAGCCCTGCACAGTGGTCAAACGCAAGGTATCCGTACCCACCAATGCCGAATCGCAGGTCGTTTCATTCAAAAACCGGAGGAATGAGGGCGCGAAAAGGGTCGTCGTAATGATCAATGAATCACATCCCTGTGTCGTCACTAAATGCAACGTATCCACACCTGCCAGCGCAGGATCGCAAGTCGTTAAACTCAATTCCGTCTGCACGGAAGGTAATAAGGTTTTTGTCGTAATGACTAGTGAATCACACCCTTGTACGGTCATCAAATGTAGTGTGTCTACGCCCGCCAGCGCAGGATCGCAGGTCGTTGCGCTTAATATCGTTTGCACCGACTGTAGTAAAGTCGTCGTCGTAATCACCAGAGAATCACACCCCTGCACTGTCATTAAATACAAGGTATCCACGCCTGCCAGGGCCGGGTCGCAGGTTGTCGCACTCAACACCGTTTGAACCGACGGGAGTAAAGTAGTTGTCGTGATCACCAGCGAATCACAGCCCTGGGCCGTCATCAAATGCAATGTGTCCACACCCGCCAGCGCAGGATCACAGGTTGTTGCAGTTAACATCGTTTGAACCGACGGCAGCAAAGTCGTCGTTGTTATTACCAGCGAATCACAACCCTGCGCCGTCATTAAATGTGACGTGTCCACACCCGCCAGCGAAGGATCGCAGGTCGTAGCGCTTAACACCGTTTGCACCGACGGCAGTAAAGCCGTCGTCGTGATCACCAGCGAATCGCAGCCCTGTGCCGTCACCAAATGTACCGTGTCCACACCCGCCAGCGCGGGATCGCAAGTCGTTAAACTCAATTCCGTCTGCACGGAAGGTAATAAGGTTGTTGTCGTAATGACAAGTGAATCACATCCCTGCACCGTCATTAAATGCAAGGTATCCACACCCGCCAGCGCAGGATCGCATGTTGTTGCACTCAATTCCGTTTGGAATGAAGGCAATAAGATAGTTGTCGTAATGACCAGCGAATCGCATCCTTGCATCGTCATTAAATGCAAGGTGTCCACACCCGCCAGCGCAGGATCGCAAGTCGTGGCACTCAATTCCGTCTGCACGGAAGGCAATAAGGTGGTTGTAGTAATGACCAGGGAATCACATCCTTGCATCGTCAACAAATGTAAAGTATCCACGCCCGCCAGCGCAGGGTCGCAGGTGGTGGCGCTTAACATCGTTTGAACCGAAGGCAGCAAAGTAGTTGTCGTAATGACCAATGAATCACACCCCTGCACCGTCATTAAATGCAACGTGTCTACGCCCGCCAGTGCGGGATCGCAAGTCGTGGCGTTCAACTCCATCTGCACCGATGGCAGCAAAGTTGTTGTGGTAATCACTAAAGAATCGCAACCGTAAGTTGTACTCAAATGCAAAGTATCCACGCCTACCAGCGCAGGGTCGCACGTGGTGGCGCTTAATATCGTTTGAACCGACGGCAGCAAAGTAATTGTCATGATCACCAGAGAATCACACCCATACGTCGTCATCAAATGCACCGTGTCAACGCCTGCCATTGCCGGATCGCAAGTCGTTGAACTCAATTCCGTCTGCATCGACGGCAGCCAAGTAGTAGTCGTAATCACCAGAGAATCACACCCTTGCACTGTCATTATATGCAGCGTATCCACGCCCGCCAGCGCAGGATCGCAAGTGGTTGCGTTCAAAAGTGTATGCGCAAAAGACAATAAAGTGGTAGTAGTAATGACTATTGAATCACACCCCTGTGCCGTCATCAAATGCAACGTGTCCACGCCCGCCAGTGCGGGATCGCAAGTCGTGGCGTTCAACTCCATCTGCACCGATGGCAGCAAAGTTGTTGTGGTAATCACTAAAGAATCGCAACCGTAAGTTGTACTCAAATGCAAAGTATCCACGCCCGCCAACGCAGGATCGCAGGTCGTCGCGCTTAAAACCGTTTGAATCGACGGCAGCAGAGTAGTAGTAGTCACCACCAGCGAATCACATCCCTGTACAGTCATCAACTGCACCGTATCCACGCCCGCCAGCGCAGGATCGCAGGTGGTAGCCGCCACCTGTACCTCCACCGGCACACAAGGCCCGCACGATTTCACCTCCACCCGCAGCGTATCGCTCCGGTCGCCACAGGCCCAGACCTTCCGCACCCGCACCTCCTGTACTCCTGCCTGCTGCCAGCGCACCCAGGCCGTGTCCTGCGCCTGCTGCACCACCGTGCCGTCCGTGGCCGACCACTCGTATTGCGCCCCAGACACGCAGGAGCCTGTGACGTAGTACTGCTGCACCGAATCGCGGCACAGCGGTGCACAACGGGAGCCGGTAGTGGTCAGGTAGGGCTTGCCGGGGGCGTAGTAGGAAGCCGGAAAGGTGGGTATGCCTAATAACGACTCGCCGGACGGAAAAGTAATAGCCTGTTTTTCGTACTGGCAGGCAATACCTTTTTCGTTGGGCTTATGAATAATGCTGATAAAGTCTCGAAAAGTACTGCTGAGGTAAATTTTCCCATCCGGACCAATTTGTAGTTGCCCAGTATTACTCGCTGCCAGATCGATGGGGGTTCTGGATGACCGAATAGAATCGGGATGGTAAACACATAAATCATATTGATATAAACTATCTTTAATCGGGGTCCAGTAGTTAAAATACAGTTTGGTGTTATCAGGGGAAAATTCTCCGCCGTAAATACGCCTTACACTATCTAGGACTAATATGGGATTGTATATGGCCCCAGTGGCATTATCAAATGATAATAATTCAACATAGCAATCAAGTGTCCAGGGTTGGTTAAGGGTAATCCTGGCAGCACCAATTTTCAATAATTTAGTAGCATCTGGGCTGAATTTTAATACCCCCCCCTTACCAGCACCATGAGATCTATTTATTGCACCGATACTACTTACCAATGGCGATGATGACAACCCAGTATTTGTCAACGACCATATCAGATACCGATTACTCCCTGATTCGGCAGTTACCACCCACCAGTCTTCACCATTGCAATGCCGGGTAGCAGCCACTTTCTCCGTTGTTTTTTCAAATAATAAATGATCCTTGTCTGATATGTCTCCTAGGCCCCCGTTTAAGGTCATATCGATAACAGAATAGTACATTTTTCTAAGTGTATCCGCTGGAGTATTTATTACCAAATCAAATGTTTCAGGATAAAATAAATAATAAACATTTGTATTGCTAGGTAGTGGTATTGCCAGGATGTGCGTGGCAGATTCGGATCCTTTTAGCTTATTTCCCCCCATCGCCGGATTCACGGCCGGCATCAATTGGTGATTTTTATCCCACACATATTCCCCGTTGCTATAAAACAGCAGGTTCCCGTCGGCGTCACTCACAATCGCACTGGCCTCATAGGTGCTCATGGGAATTCCTGTCAGCACGGTGGGTGGATGGGTGTTAAAATTGAGCCCGACACTATCCCCGAAAAACCAGTAATTGCCTTCTTTGCCGGAGGGGCAGAGGAGAGTCTGTGCTTGTGTAGAAAGCCACGAGGGAATGATCAGCAGGAGCAGTATTCGGGACAGGGGCATCTCTATGAAGGTAGATAATGAAGAAACGTAGAATAAAGATATAGACTCCGGCGCTACCTGCTAAATATTCTTTTTTACAAAGTGTATAATAATAGCCAAACCGGGTTAAAGAAAATATATTCTTTTATTTCCTAATAAACCGTCTTTATGTTTGTCATGTGTCTGCGGCGCGGTATGTTCAAGCCCGGCACCAAACTTCCCTCCTATACATACTGTCGGCAGTTAATATATTCCCCTAATCCAGACCTGAATCAGGCTTTGTGAACCGCGCAAGGCCGGGCGCTATCTGCCCCATGATAGCCGATATCGCTTATTTACCTGAAATTATCGATTACATTTAATTTATGAAAACTACAAGTTTACTTTCTGCCATGCGGAGAGCAGTATTTCTATTGTTATTACTGGTATCTTACCATTCTTCTTTTACTCAGAGTCCCACTTGTTCGATTACAGGCCCCTCCGTAGTTTGTGAGGGAGATGTTTCCGTTTATCACATCGACGTACAGAATGCTGTTGACTACACCGTGCAATGGAATTTTCCGAACAACACCCTGATGGGTTTCGACAATGAAATGGCTGCGCCTCATTGGGATGCTGTAGGGACTATCACTGCAATTGCAAACGTAGTTCCATCTGGTGGCGGGGCAGCACTCACGTCCTGTACGTATGCCATAGAAGTTGTGCCACAACCCGATCCGACAATAACACCGGAGTATCTACCTTCAGGTATATGCCAGACGCAAGGGCGCAAAGAAATTGCAATCGAGGGTTATTGTCTTGGAAGTACGGCAAGGTTTTTACCTTTTGGCATGGGAGGCTCATACGACTGGACGGTGGAAGGAAGCAATTCCTACATGGTGGATAATACCGGAGCCCTTTTAGTCACAATGGACGCCCCGGGGCTTTTTAAGGTATGTCTGGAAGAAACCAGTGCTCCCGGATGTTCAAAAAAAGTATGTGCTACATATAGCGTTTTTGAGCCGCCAATAGTATCCATTACCGAACTTTCTCACGGCAACGCAACAGCCATCACCGTATGCAAAGGAGAGGATTTGCTTTTTGAAGGGCACTATGAGCACCCGGATGAGTTTAAAATTGGCAGCTGGTTTTGGGAGATTACCGCACAGAATAGTACAACCGTATTGGCAACCGGATCTGATGTTATGTTCAATCATACATTCGCATTCAGCGGTGTCTATGAGGTACATCTGTATGCTACCAACTGTCTGGGTTGCGCTTCTGAAAAAGAAACGCTGATTATTACAGTATTAGAAGCCCCGAAGCCGGAAATCATTTGCCCTTCGGTGGTGTGCCAGAGTGATGCTGTCATCCAGTATTGTACTCCTTCTGTCTGCACTTCCTACAACTGGAGTATTCAGGGCGGTGTCATACAGGGCTCCTCCACAGAAGATTGTGTAAACGTAGTATGGAACACCCCATTGCCAGATGGATATGGCTGGGTAACACTCGATCCTGGCAATTGTAGCGGCGGTGTTTGTACGGAGCCAGCCACGGTAGAGGTGCCTGTTATCCCGATCCTTCAACCAATCGAAGGCCCTGCCAGTATTTGCAATCCAGACGCATTGGCCGCTTATCAGGTTCCATACTGGCCAGGCGCTATTTACACATGGTCGATTGCTATTGAAGAAAATCTTTCCGGAGGCAGTATCACAACAGGTGAGAACAATATGCCCAATGCCCGTAACTACATACTGACAAATTTTTACGGCACTTTTCGTGTGAGCGTTCAAATAGAACACCCTGTTACGGGTTGCAGTGTCAGTACGGAACAAACAGTTGTTGTTCGGAATTTTGAGATTGCCGGCAATGAGGCTATATGTGTCGGGGAAGACCTGACACTCACGGTATCGCCCACACCCTCACCATTACCATACAGTGTGGAGTGGAATGTTATCGGTACCACTTTTGTCGAAAAAATAGAAAATGATCCCTCCATTACGATACCGGGAGACGTGTTTCAAACAGATGGGCTATTCTTTATCAATGCAGTGATTAATTTCGATGGCCAGGATGCCTTTGACTGTGATGCCCTTACTTACGCAGTTACCGTAAAACCCAAGCCTGAATCGGTTACAGAAATAATAGGCCCAAGAAACATATGTGTGAACCAGGTGTACACCTATGCTGCCAATCCTGTAAACCCCGGCACGCTGGATTGGACTATGTCTAACGGTAGCGTTCCTGCCACAGGAACCGGTGGAAGCGTAAATATTGTATGGGAAGACAGCCATTTATCGCCTTTCTCCATTTCCATTACACGCACAGTTGAAGGGTGCGTTTCCGATCCTTATGTGGTTGATAACATTGTTGCCACCGAGCCGGGCGATTTATACATCATCGGGCCGGAAACGGTATGTGAAGATGCTGTATCTACCTATACAGCCGATGTTGATGGCGGGTCTTCCTACAACTGGGTATTGTCGCCAGAAATTGCAGGTAGCATTATCTCCGGACAAGGGACTGCAGAGATCAGTATTCAGTGGTATCAAAAGAATTATCCTGAAACGCCCAAGATCATCCTGTACAGCACCGTCTGTGAAACTTCTTTATCAACGAAATTAAATGTAAATGTAACTTCGAACGACGTATCCATTCCATGCCCCAATAACACGCTCAATGGCTGTCGGGTATGTGCCAACAACCCGGTCACTTTTACCACCTATAACGGCGGCGGGCAATCATACACATGGCTGACCGATGATATTGTTGTGTATGAAAACAGTGTAAATACATTTACCACGACGTTCAGCGAACCCGGAACGCATTTTGTAAGGGTGCGAATGACCGGACCCGTTGATTGTCCTGGGGTATTTGAAAACATACTAAAAATAGATGTCTCACCCAATCCTGACCCGATACTGACAGTAGACAATTCATTCCCTTGCAAAAACCCCGAGCTGGTAAATGTTATTTCTACTTCTTACTCCGGGGCCAGTAGCGAAACCTTCAACTGGAGTTGGGACGGTGAAGATGCTTTGCATCCTTTTACCCCGCCCGTTTACACCATCTCGGGTGGCCAACTTACCATCGATGGCGACTCTTTCGATGAGGACTATTCCGGTGTTTTTTCAGTAGATGTAACACGAACCATCAGCGATCTCACCTGTGTCGCATCTGCTGACATCATCCTGGATTGTATCGACGATGTGAATGCACCGCAACCTGTAACGGGCATTGAATTCACGGACTGGGAGTTTAACCTCGGGCAGCCCTGCACCAACTGCCGTTCGGCTTCTCCCAATGCCTGCGGGTATGTGACAGTCCACGGTAATTTACTAGGCAGGGAGTTTTCTGAAGTAGATAACGCCGATTGGAGGGTAAGTGATCCGAATAACGGCTTGAATCCTGATCCGAATATTTATGATATAGGTGATGAACTAGGTCTTAGTTCCTACCCCATTTCAGTATTCAGCAAAGCCGGTTATTACCCCAGTTCGCTCAGGGTCAAGTTTCTTGATGAATCCTCCAGCCAGTATGATAAAAGGGTAATTCAGATACCAATTCAGCCGGGTTTTACCTGGAATTATTCTTGCGGGCAGGAACCGGGTTATTTTGATCTGAACCTGCTGGATATTTCAGAGCGGGTACCGGGAGTAGCCATTAGCGGCCGCGATTGGGATATTTCAGTGCTGGGTGGAGAGAATGTATTACTTGAAAACCAATCGGCGCCTAACTGGATACAAACCGTGCCGGCCGGTTCGTCTGTAAAAGTTTGTATTACACCGTATGCATTGACAACCGGGACGGATAATCCTGGTCTGGAGTATTTCTGTACATTTTGTGATACCATAGAAATTCCTGCACAGCCTGCTATTGAAATCACGGCAGATCGCGAAAACGTATGTGCCGGCGCCTTGACACACTTTGGCGTAACCAACATTGATCCCGATAACATTGTGAGTTACACCTGGACATTTTGGGATGGTTCTACGAGCGGGCTTCCCAATCCAGCCAAGTCTTATGACAGCCCCGGTACTTATTTTGTATACCTGGATATTGTAACAAATACCGGCTGCACGCTCAGCACATCAAAAGAAATAGTAATACAGTCGCAAAATACGTTACAAGGAGAGGTGATGGCTATGAGTAATGATCCATGCGGCAGTTCAGTGGTGCTCATGTTCCATTCCACTGGTTCTATCCCTGCTGAATTGTTTTTGTGGAATACAGGCGAGACAAGTGAGGCTATTGCTGCAATGACAACGGGGGTTTATAGTGTAACTGCCACCAGTGGCATTGGATGTACGCTTGTGGCTACCTACGAACTCGAATTCAACCCACCCTTTTTAGGGCCAATTGAAGGAGACAAGTTAATTTGTCAAGGTACTGAAACGGAGTTAAGTTTTAAGAAAGGTTCGGGATATACCTATGAATGGGAAACTGATCTTCCATTTTTTACTATTAGTGGTGATAACAAATTGATTATTCCCTCCAATGTGCCTGCGCAAACCTATTCTGTTCGGGTAATTGCAAAGATTGATGAAAGGGAATGTACAAGTATAGATGAACATGTTATAGTTATGCCGTTACCTCCGATACCCAATCCGGAAGTAGATTATACTTGCGAGCCTTTCACTGCACATATTAGTACAGATCCTGTTCAATCTGTTTCGTGGACGTATGTTCCCGGAAATTCATTCGTGGCATATAATTCTGCCATCAATGCAGGCCCCTCCGGTTTGTATGAGTTGGTGGCCACCAACATTTATGGATGTACTTCCTCAGCGCTAATTAATGCTGAAGGCCCATTTCATCTGGATATTTTGTCGGGTTGTTATTCCATTTGTGATACCCTGCTGAAAGAAGGCACCATTTGCTTGCCTGTCCCCGATGGAAATTATAGCAGATGGGAATGGGTATTAAATGAATCTACAACCTTGCTGGATGGAAGTGGCCCCGTTGAGCCGCTTTGTCTTACAGGTGATATGGAGGGGAAAATTGTATTAAGGGTCAATAAAGACTATGAAAATGACAATTCGGAAGATGTTACCTGTGAAGATATTTCCGATCCTTTCTGCCTGGAGGTGCTTGACTGTGGGGGAGTAGAGTGCCCAACTACCACTTTTCAGAATCCGCTTAGTACACTTCAATGCGTTTTGGGAGGCGATGACTTTGACGAACAGGTAGCGATGCTTTCCGATATCGATATTCCATATCCTCCGGGTTATACCTATTGCACCATTCCACCTGTGATCAAGATCACAAGCGGAGGGTATTTTACCAATCTGGTTACACAGGTTTACGCTTCCAAAATCAAAATTGTATCGGGATACTTACATATTACTGATCCCGTAGCGTATGGTAACGGTTTGCCCGGTTATGTTCTGCTTTGTGATGAGGTGACGCATGACACTTGCCCGGTCACCTTCCAGTTAGATGGAGACCGGTGCAATGAACCTATCTGGTGTATGCTCATGCCATCCCAACCGACGGTCAGCACCTACTGGGTAGGCTCTGTGCAAACCACCAGTGCTACTTTTTCCATTCCACTTCACTTTGTAACCGGTCCGGAATGCGACCTTTCAAGCGATACCATCAGGCTTTATTCTTATCCTGATTATGATTTGCTGGCACAGACAATTTGTAGCGCTACCCCTAATCCTTCCGTAGATGCCATGTGTACGATAAGTTTTGCTATGGCTACTGAGAAGTTTAATAACCTGGATTGTGTCCACTTCGAAATTCAATCCAACTGTAAGTTGAATTGTTCGATAGACTATTGCTTTTCCGCCTTGCCAAGACCTGCTCAAAGCCGCGGGATGAACGTGGAAGAATACTTCTCCTCCCTCGATCTCGTACCTAATCCGGCATCTAACATGCTTTCCATCAAATACGTTATGACTGAAGGTCAGCAGGGAAACACGGGCATCGAAATCTGTAATGTGCTCGGTCAAACGATCTTTCGTCGTTACGATTCCGCAGCCCAGGGCAATTTACAAATCGACGTAAGCGAGTGGCGGGCCGGGCTTTACTTTGTAAACCTTGTGGCAGGCAACAAAAAGGTTGCTGTGAAAAAACTGGTGAAGGAATAGACGTACTTGAAATATTGTGTATGAACTGCCCGGATTTTGAAGCATCAAAATCCGGGCTTTTTTTGAGTCCCATCGGGAATATGCTGTTTCAACAATTAATTTTCGTGTTTCCCAAAATATCCAAAACACCCCTCCCGTTTTTCTTTCAACGCAAGACCCCACCGCCGCCCGCCAGGGAGGCTTGCCCGAACAAACCGATTTCTTCACACACTTTATTTCATTAACCGATGATCGATTTAAATTCCAATCGCATCACTTCTGCCATGAGCGCGGAGGCGTTTGCTACAACCAAGAGTGACATTCAGAAATTATCACAATCGCTGTCCACTTTCCTGATCAAACTGGACCAGGAGGATACCGACGGCATGTATCGTATGAGCGATGCCGATAAAACTTTCGTGCGCAACTGCCTGACGGAAATGGGCAGCGCGGGCGATATTCTGCCGGCTTATGTAAAATCCGAAGACATTCAGCAGGATCTGCTGTGCGGCGACCAATTGCTGGAACTGGAAAATATGTTGTCCGAACTGCTCACCAACGTGCGCCGCAACCGCATGCTGGCCAACCACGAAGCCTACGGCGGCGCGGCGGTGTTTTACCGGCTGGTGGGCGCAGCGGCACGCTCGGGCTCGGCTCCGGCAAAAGCCATTCACGAGCGGCTGTTTAAGTACCACCAGAACAGAACGAAAACGCGCGCTGCCGGAACACGTACTGCACCCAATACCGATGAAACGCAGATGAACTGATCCTGTTACAGTCAGGCGGGCAAAAGCCGTGGAGGCGCTTCGGCGCTTTCACGGCTTTTTTCGTGGCCGGAAGGTGACGTGTCGTCTGTGAAACGAAACGCGTCGTCTCTGCGAGGTGAAAGGTCGTTGGGAAGAGGTGATTTGTCGTCTGCGGGAGGACAAGTGTCGTGTAAAAGACGAGCGTTGTCGTGCCGGAGAGGAGAAAGGTCGTGCGAGGAACGAGAACTGTCCTCTCCGGCACGAGCGGTGTCGTTTGAAAGAGGAGGAGCAGGCGCCTGAATTGGAAAGCCGTCTGATTGGTGACCAGGCTCCTGTCGGGGTGACTTGCAGTCACCCCGACAGGAGCCAAGCGTTACATGAGTTATCCCAAATTTTTTCGCTTTGCGTAATAACAGATCCCGGTTTGTCATCCTCATCGGGACCCGTCCACGCTCCGACGCATTTTTGACGATTTTCCCCTCGTAGCGTGGACGGGTCCCGATGAGGATGACAAACCGGGATCTGTTATTATTCCAGGCAAAAAGGCCACCGTTCATAGTTTCAGGGGCACTCACAAATCTCAATCAAATTCAATCGTATCCCCCGCCTTATACGTATTCTTCGGACCGCTTTTTTCGTGCTTCTCGTGCTTCTCATGTTTCTCGTGCGGCGGTTCCGGCGCCTCAATTTCCCCGAAAAGATTGACCTGCGGCGGCGCGGCGGGGGCCGGCTCGTCCTGGGGCGGTTTCGACAATTTGGAAGTTCCCGGATCTATCTCTTTTACCGAAGTAAGTGCCTGGTCGCTCAGGCGGTTGCCGACGGCTTTCCAGCCTTTGGGTTCCATGAAGTCGCCGAGCGACACTTCGCCGGTCATGGCTTTCCCCTTGATTTTCAGGCTGTATGAAATGCGCGGGTTATCTTTCACCGAAGCGTACAGCAGTTTGGATTTCGGGTGGTCGGTAAGGTAGCCGTAGCGTTCGCGGAGTTTGTTGGTCTCGATTTTGAACCGTTTCACCATCGTCCAGCCCTTGTGCCCGTCGTAATGCACGGTATTCACCACCAGATCGGGCGTGAGTTTGCACAGGTGCAGGATTTCCTTCATTTCGAAACGTTGCTGCACGTCGGTATCGATGACCTCGTAGGAGCCGTCGGTGTAGAGTATCAGCAGGTTGTCGCCGGTATCGAATTCGCCGATGCAATTGCCACGTTCCTGGGTATTCAGGCGGCCGGTGATGTCGTCGAACCAGAGTTTCTGGGCGCCGATGGTACTTTTCCCGACCTCTTTTTGTTTGATCTGCTTGACCGGGTATTTGGTCAGCACGTTACCCAGCGAATCGCGACCCTTGATGGCCAGTTCGGCAAAATCGTAATCGAAAATCTTGATTTTGGCGGTGCTGGCGGCGGTCAGCGTTACCTGCACTACTTCGCTTTCGCCGTTCGGGTTGACGGTGAAATAGAGCACTTTCGAGCCCTTCGTATCGGAACCCAACTGGTATTCCTTGTCGCGCGTGATGGCGGTTACGTTGAAACGTTTCACGAACGTGCGGCCCGTTTTGGCGTCGAGGTACGCCAGGTTATAAGTCGTTCGCTCGTCGTTTTTCTTCCATACAGCCACGTGGATGATGTCCTTGCCGGCAAAGATCTTTTCGCCGACCCGCACGACCTTCATCACGCCGTCGCGGCGGAACACGATCACGTCATCGATGTCGGAGCAATCCTGCACGAACTCGTCTTTTTTGAGGCCCATGCCGATAAACCCTTCGGCAAGATTGACGTACAGTTTGGCGTTGTTGGCCACTACGGCGCTGGCCTGGATGGTATCGAATGCGGCGATTTCCGTGCGGCGTTCGCGGCCCTTGCCGTATTTGGAAAGCAGGGTTTCGAAATAGGCCACGGCGTATTCCGTCAGGTGTTCCAGGTGGTGCCTGGTTTGCGTGAGTTCGTCGTTCAGTTTATTGATGTCTTCATCAGCCTTGAACGAATTGAACTTGGAAATACGTTTGATGCGGATTTCCGTCAGGCGCAGGATATCATCTTCCACGATTTCGCGCAGGAGGCGTATACGTTTATCGGCCGCCGTTGGTTTCATCTCGGGCGTCACCACGTATTTCCGCAAACCGGTGTCGATGGTGGTCAGTACTGCTTCCCAGGTTTCGCATTCCTCGATGTCGCGGTAAATGCGTTTTTCAATAAAGATTTTTTCCAGCGACGCGAAATGCAGTTTTTCCTCCAGTTCGTGCTGCTGGATGGACAGTTCCATACGCAGCAGTTCCTTGGTGTTTTCCGTGGAAATGCGCAGCAATTCGTTCACGTCGGTGAACAGTGGTTTATTGTCGATAATGACACAGCAGTTGGGACTGATGCTGACCTCGCAATCGGTGAACGCGTACAGCGCGTCGATGGTCACGTCGGGGCTCACGCCGGGCTGTAGTTCCACCTCGATATCGATGTTGGCTGCCACCTTGTCGATCACCTTTTTGATCTTGATCTGGCCTTTTTCGTTGGCTTTAATGATGGACTCGATCAGGTCGCCGGTGGTCACGCCGAAAGGGATTTCGGTGATCTGCAGCGTTTTTTTGTCGATTTCGCGGATACGGGCCCGCACGCGCACCTTGCCGCCCCGGGCGCCGCCGTTGTAGGATCCTGCATCGATGAGACCGCCGGTGGGGAAATCGGGGATCAGGTCGGACTTGCGTCCTTTAAGCGACGCGATGCTGGCTTTGATGATCTCGATAAAATTGTGAGGCATTATTTTCGTACTCAAACCCACCGCGATGCCTTCGGCGCCGTGCGCGAGCACGAGCGGGAATTTCATGGGCAGGTTGACAGGCTCGCGTTTCCGGCCGTCGTACGTCATTTGCCAGATGGTGGTATCGTGGTTGAATGCGATATCGAGCGCAAACTTCGTGAGGCGGGCCTCGATGTAACGCGGCGCTGCTGCCGAGTCACCGGTACGGTAGTCGCCCCAGTTGCCCTGGCAGTCGATCAGGAGTTCTTTCTGGCCCATGTTCACCAGCGCGTCGCCGATGGCCGCGTCGCCGTGCGGGTGGTACTGCATGGTTTGCCCGATCAGGTTGGCCACCTTGTGGTAGCGCCCGTCGTGCTGTTCGAACATGGCGTGCAGGATACGGCGCTGCACGGGTTTCAGCCCGTCTTCGATGGCCGGCACGGCGCGTTCGAGGATAACGTAACTGGCATAGTCCAGAAAGTAGTTCTGGTACATGCCCGACAGCGTGATAATATGGTCCTCGTGGTTGGCCGAGGTGGTAGGTGGTATGGAGGTATCTTTTTTCGACTTTGCCATAACTGACAGTGGTTGTGCGTATTGGGCTATCCTGTTTTTTGAGGCCTATTGTTCGGTTCGGCTACGCCGCCCGTAGGAATAATTGCAACGCGGATGACGCGGATTTTACGGATTTACGCGGATTTTTCATGGCCTTGCGGCCATTCGGTTTTATTTTTTAAACCACGAAGGCACAAAGTACACAACGTGTAGATTACACGGTTTTACTCCATGAAATGAGTGAGTTTTCGTTCCCTTCGTATTCATATTTTCTTAATGCGGTTTAGTTGTCTGATGTGTAATCTACACGTTGTGTTCTTTGTGCCTTCGTGGTTTATAAATAACGTGGCCGCAAGGCCGCAAAAAAATCCGCGTTCATCCGCAAAATCCGCGTCGTCCGCGTTGCCATTATTCCTACGAGGGGCGTAGCCCTCCTTATTTCCCGCCCTTAAAATGCGGATTGTAAATCAAACCCACCAGGTTGCCCCAGGGGTCTTTGGCCGTAGCCACCCGAATCCCGTCGCCCACTTCGGTAGGCTTCTGGTGTTCGGCGGCGCCAAGTTCGATCAATTTTGCGAAAGCGGCGTCGATGTCTTCCACTCCCCAGTAAGTTTCAATGTTTTCGCCGAAGGAACTATTTTCATTTTCAACAGGTTGGAGGCCAAGTTCGTAGCCGCCGACTTCGAAGCCGACGTAGAACGGTTGTTCGAAATAGGGCCGGATGCCGAGGTACGTGCTGTACCATTCGGTAGCGCGTTGAAGGTCGGATACGCGGTAAATGCAGGTGCGGAGGCCGAGAAGGGAAGTGGACATGTGGTGGAGGTGGTTGAGATTGTTTATGGTTGAGGGGTTTATGGGTTTATGGGTTTATAATGGCTACTCGGTAATGAAGAATTTCACATAGATGAGTCGATGAATATCAACCTCATCAACCTTATAAACCTCATCAACCCTTATAAACCCATCAACCATAAACCCATAAACCACCCCACAAAAGTAGTATAAATTGTTTTTACAAATAAAACTTTTTGTTTTCAAATGAGACATTTTTACATTTGGGCCGATTTTTTCCACGCCTCATGGGAAAATAAAGTTCGTTCGTCGGTGAACCAAGTAAACACAGGAAACGTTTGATGCAAAAAACGTTTCCCACGTTTACCTTTGCGCAATGTTTACCGAACAGCAGGAAAAATGGTTAAAACGAGTGGATGAATTATTTCTCCGCTTCGGCATAAAAAGTATCACGATGGATGACGTGGCACGCGAGCTCGGCATTTCCAAAAAGACCCTGTATCAGTTTGTCGAAAGCAAAGACGACCTGGTACAAAAGATGCTTTCCAGGCATATAGAGCAGGAAAAAAACACCTGCAAAATGCTCTTCGCCATGGCCGCCAACGCCCTCGAAGAAATGTACATCGTGATTGAAAGCGATTCGCAACAGTTAAAACAAATGAAAGCCAATATTATTCACGATCTCCAGCGGTACCACCATGAAGCGTGGGAAAAGGTGACCGAATATCAGCGCGGTTTCCTGTATTCCGTGGTGTGCAACAACCTGGAGCGCGGTATCCGCGAAGGCCTGTACCGCACCGATTTAGACGTCGACATCGTGACCAAACTCCACATTTCGGGTTCCCTTCAACTTTTCAACGAAGATATTTTTCCCCATTCGCAATACAAATACGAACAGGTATTCCGCGAATACATGCTGCATTACCTGTACGGTATTGTTTCTGAAAAAGGGTTGTCACTTTTAAAAAGTAAATTCCCCTCCTAATCGTCTCTCTCTAAAAGAACAAAATTCTCACTATGCAAATACGTATTATTCTATTAACACTCCTTTCGCTGGGAGGCATGTCGGTTAGTGGCCACGCGCAACAGACGATGTCGCTGAATGATGCCATTCAGTATGCCCTGGCCAACTCGCCCGACATCAAGGTAGCACAACTGCAGGTATCAGACGCCGACTGGCAGATCAAGGAAAATACCGCCACAGCACTGCCCCAGTTTTCGGGAAGCATTGCTTACCAGTATTTTATTCAACGGCCGGGGATTCCTGCCAGCGCGCTCGGTTTTCCGGGAACGGGCGACGAAAAAATCGCTTTCAGTGCCCTGCACAGCCTCACACCCACTTTGTCGTACAATCAGTTGTTTTTCAGCAACAGTTACCGCGTAGCCAAAAAAGCGGCCTGGTACTACCGTGCACTGGTCGATCAGCAACTGGTGGCCACCAAACGCACGGTGTACAACCGCGTGGTGGATGCCTACCTGCCCGCGCTGCTCATCAGCGATAACCTCGCTACGCTGGACAAAAACATCGGCAACCTCGATAAACTGCTGTCCGATACCCGCGCCATCAACCAGGCCGGATTCGCCGAACAACTGGACGTCGACCGGCTCGACCTCTCGCTTTCCAGCCTCCGCAGCGAACGCGGCAACCTCGTACGCCAGCGCGAAATCGTGGTGGCTGCTTTGAAACTGGCGATGGGTATGCCCGTCGGTCAGGAAGTGGTGCTGTCTGACGACGTTCAGAAACTCATGGCAACCTACACGGATGCCGACCTCACTTCCGATCTCAACCTGATGAACCGCCCCGACTATATCGCGCTGCTGAAAAGCCGCGACCTGAGCGCGCTTCAAATCGAACTGAACAGCAAACCCTGGATGCCTTCTTTCGCCGGTTTCCTGCAATACTCTCCGGGATTCCAGGGCGGTTTCGGCGACGACAGCAAATGGTTTTTCATCCCGTCGGCAGTAGCGGGCGTTTCCATCAATTTCACCATCTGGGACGGCGGCATCAGCAAAGCACGGCGCCAGCGCGCCCTCATCGGCGTTCAAACGCTGGATACACAAAAACAGATGCTGGAAAACGCCATCGCCCTCGAAGTAGAAACAGGCCGGAAACAATACCTCAATGCGCAGGAACGCGTCGCCAGCCAGCAACGCAACCTCGACCTCGCCCAACGCATTTACGATACCACTCAAACGAAATATAAAGCCGGCGTAGGCAGCAGTTTCGAAGTGACACAGGCCGAACAAGGTTTGTACACCGCGCAACAAAACGTCATGCAGGCCCGCTACGACCTGCTCAGCGCACGGATTACGATCAGAAAAGCACTCGGGCTGGACAAATAATCACTTTCCACCGAATACTACGACTTCGCACTGTCGACTTCGCACTGTCGACTTCGCACTGTCGACTTCGCACTTTACAAAACGGACTACTCATTAAAAAAATTAAACATGAATCATATTAAGTTTCTTTCTCTTGCAAGCATCGGTTTGAGCATTGTGCTGCTGTCGGCCTGCGGTGGCGGAAAAAAAGACCCTGCCGCGGAACTCGCAGCCCTCAAAGACCAGAAAGCGCAACTCGACGCGCAGATCACCGCGCTTGAAAAGCAGGTTGGTACCGCCAACGGTCAGACTGCGCGTGTAAAAACCATCGGACTCACTCAGGCACAATCGGGCGTATTCCGTCATTTCATCGACCTGCAAGGCAAGGTAGACGCCGACGAAAGTGTACCCGCCACTGCCAAAATGCCCGGTACCCTGAAACGGGTGTACGTGAAAAACGGCGACGACGTGCGCCGCGGCCAGTTGCTTGCTGAAATCGAGGACAACGTGATGCAAAGCAGCCTGAGAGAAATCGAAGGTCAACTTGCCACCGCAACCGACATCTACAACCGCCAGAAAGGCCTTTGGGACCAGAAAATTGGTACCGAAGTAGCGCTGATTCAGGCGAAAAACAACAAGGAAGGCCTCGAGCGCAGCATTGCCACCCTGAAAGAAAACATCGGTCAGACGAAAATCTACGCGCCCAACAGCGGCACTGTCGATCTCGTTCTGCTGAAACAGGGCCAGGTCATTTCCCCCGGTATGCCGCTGTGCAACATCCTGAACCTCACCAACCTGAAAATCAAGGGTGAAGTCACGGAAGCCTACGCATCCAAGGTCCGCAAGGGCGACCAGGTTCAGGTCATGTTTCCCGACCTGAAAAAAGAAATCACCTCGCGTGTCACCTTCGTGAGTAAAACCATCAACCCGACCACCCGCACGTTCATCGTGGAATGCGCGCTGCCCAACGCAGCCGACTATCGCGCCAATCAGGTGGCTGTGATGAAAATCGTCGATTATCAGAATCCAAACGCTATTTCCGTTCCGGTCAACGTCATTCAAACGGCACAAGACGGCGAATTTGTCATGATTGCTGAAAAAACCGGTGAAAAAACGGCCGTTGCTAAAAAAGCGTCCATCAAACAGGGCAGTAACTACAACGGACAGGTGGAAGTGCTCAGCGGCCTCAAAAAAGGCGACTGGATCATCACCACGGGTTTTCAGGATGTGAATAATGGCGAAACGGTAGCGTTTTAAATAGTTGAGGGGTTGAGGAGTTGAGGGGTTGAGTACAGCATTTGTTCCCAACTCAACTCCTCAACAATCTCAACCCCTCAACATCTCAACATTCCTTAGGCATGTACGTTCCCCGTCATTTCGAACAAAAAGAGGTAGCCGCGCAAGTGGAATTTATGCGCCGGTATTCCTTCGCGACCATCGTATCGCAGGTGGACGGACGGCCATTCGCCTCGCACCTGCCGTTCGTGGTGGAATGGGAAGAAAACGGACCGGTGACGCTGCTGGCGCATTTTGCCAAAGCCAATCCACAGGCACAATCGCTGAAGGATCATCCCGTTCTGGTGATTTTCAACGAACCGCATGCTTACATATCGCCGTCGTTGTATGAAAAGGAGCAGAGCGTACCCACCTGGAATTACGTTGCCGTACATGCCTACGGGCAAGCGACACTGATCACGGAGGAAAATGCAGCCCGGGAACTACTCGAAAAACAGATACAAGCCTTTGAAAAAGAATATTTTACACAGTGGGCTAATCTGTCGGAAGCATTCAAATCTGCCATGATAAAGGGTATTTCGGCATTCAAAATCGACGTGACGGAATTACAGGGGAAAGAAAAACTGAGCCAGAACAAAACGGCGCAGGAACGCGAACGGATTGGAGCGCACCTGTTGGAAAGCCCGGATGAAGCGGCACGCCGGATCGGCGAATTAATGTGGAAACAAGAAGGTGTTTAGTGTTTGTGTGTAGTGTTTTTTTGTAAAAATTCCACAGTCAATTTTTTACAAAATTCGAAACACACAAAACCAGGCACTCCCAAAAAAACATGATTGTTACCTGAAAATACCTGCTTATCAACACTGATAACAGATAACTAATAATTGATAACGAAAAATGAAAGAATTTAAACCTACATCGTGGGCCATTGATAACCGCACGTCGATTTTCATCATTACGGTGATCATCACGCTCGCGGGCATCATGTCGTACAACTCGCTCCCCAAGGAGCAGTTCCCTGACGTGACGGTGCCGCAGATCTTCGTGACGACGATCTACCCCGGCGCATCGCCTACCGATATGGAACAACTCGTCACAAAACCCATTGAAAAACAACTCAAAGGCCTGAGCGGCGTCAAAAAAGTGTCGTCTTATTCCGTTCAGGACTTTTCCAACATCATCGTCGAGTTCAATACCGACCTCGACGTGGCGCAATGCAAGCAAAAAGTGAAAGACGGTGTCGACAAAGCCAAACGCGACCTGCCGACCGACTTGCTGGAAGACCCGACCGTCACGGAATTCGACATTTCGGAAATTCCGATCATGAACGTCAACGTGGCCGGCGATTTCGACCTCGACAAGTTGAAAGACTATGCCGACCGCCTCAAAGACCGCATCGAGGAAATGCGCGAGATCACCCGCGTCGACCTCGTCGGAGCGCTGGACAAGGAGATTCAGATCAATGTCGACAAATACAAAATGAACGCGGCCAGCATGACGTTCAACGACATTTCCAATGCCCTGGCATTTGAGAACATGACGGTTTCGGCCGGTAATGTCGACATCGGCGGCATGACGCGTTCCGTATCCATTCGCGGCGATTTCAAGGACCTGGAACAGATCAAAAACATCATCGTTTCCTCACAATCGGGCGCACAATTGTACCTGAAAGACGTGGCGGAAGTGAAAATGGGCCACGAAGAACAGGAAAGTTTCAGCCGCCTCAACGGCCGCAACGTAATCTCGCTCAACGTCATCAAACGCACCGGCGAAAACCTGATCGTCGCTTCCGACAAGATCAAGGAAATCGTGGCGGAAATGAAGGCCAGCGAATTTCCGGCCAACCTGGAAGTGAGCATCACCGGCGACCAAAGCCGCGCCACCCGAACCACCCTGCACGACCTGATCAATACCATTATCATCGGTTTTATTTTGGTAGCCCTGATCCTGATGTTTTTCATGGGCGGCACCAACGCCATTTTCGTGGCAATGGCGGTTCCGCTATCCATGTTCATCGCATTTATGGTGCTGCCGAGCGTAGGATTTACCCTCAACTTCATCGTATTGTTCGCCTTCCTGCTCGGATTGGGGATTGTAGTGGACGATGCCATTGTGGTCGTGGAAAATACGCACCGGGTATACCATGAAGAACCCGAACTGGGCATTGTACACGCTGCCAAAAAAGCCGCCGGCGAGGTGTTCCTGCCCGTACTCTCGGGTACGGCCACTACCCTGGCGCCGTTCGTTCCGCTGGTATTCTGGGGCGGTATTTTTGGTAAATTCATGCATTATCTGCCGGTTACCATTATTATTACGCTGACCGCCTCCCTGCTGGTTGCCTATATCATCAACCCGGTTTTTGCCGTGTGGTTTATGAAAAAAGAAGGTGATGAATCGCGGCAGGTGGATACCAAAAAAGCGCGCAACCGCACGTATGCCGCTTATGCAGTTTTTGCTCTGGCTACGATTTATTTCTACGCCAACAGCAGTTATGGCATGGGCAATTTCATGGTCGTTTGCGCCCTGTTTGTTGTACTGTACAAATATGTCCTTGATAAAGCGGTCATCTGGTTCCAGAGTAAAGCATGGCCTTCATTCCAGGATTTTTATGCCCGTTTTCTGGCCACGGTGTTGCACCACCCCTGGAAAATGCTGCTGGGTATGATGATCCTGCTGCTGGGCGCCTGCGGTCTTACTCTGTCGCGCCAGGCGAATATCGTGCTGTTCCCGAAAGCCGATCCGAACTTCATTTATGTTTACATGACCCTTCCGGTAGGTACCGACATTACGGTAACGGACTCCCTGACCAAGGTGATGGAACATAAAGTAAACGAGGTATTGGGAGAGAACAACCCGATCGTCGAATCGGTCATTTCCAACGTAGCGCTCGGCGCTTCGGAAGACCAGTTCGACCGTTCCGCTACTTCCAACAAAGGTAAAGTCGGCGTAGCATTCGTGGAATACGGGCAACGCGAAGGTGTCAGCACCGCCGCTTACATGGACAAAATCCGAAACGCGACCAAAGGCATCATTCCGGGCGCAGAAATCGTGGTCGACCAGGAACAGGGCGGACCTCCGACCCCGAAACCCATTTCCGTGGAAATCCGCGGCGACGACTTCCAGCAACTGATCACGACGGCCACCAAGGTGAAACGCTACCTCGACTCGCTGGCCATCCCCGGCGTGGAAGAACTGCGTAGCGACCTGATCGTTTCCAAACCGGAAATCAACATCCAGATCGACCGCGACCGCGCCAACCGCGAAGGTATTTCCACCGCGCAGATCGGCAGCGAATTCCGTACCGCTATTCTGGGCAAGGAAGCCACCAAATTCAAGGACGGTGAAGACGAAATTCCGGTGAATATCCGCCTGCAAAAAGACCAGCGCGAGAACATCAACGCCGTTGAAAACCTGAACATTACGTTCCGCGACATGAACATGGGCGGTGTGCTGCGTTCGGTGCCGATGGCCGCACTCGCCGAAGTAAAATACACCAATACTTACGGCGGTATCCGCCGGAAAGACCAGGAGCGTCTGGTGACCATTTCGTCCAACATCACCGCAGAATACCAGCCTAAACAAACGCAGGTAGTCAATGCCGTTAAATCGGCTATTGCACAATTCCCGCAACAGGAAGGCACCGTCGTCGGTTTCGCCGGCGAAGACGCGGAATTCATCGACGCTGCCACTTTCCTCGGCCGTTCGCTGCTGATTTCGCTCGGACTGATCCTGCTGATCCTCGTGACGCAGTTCAACTCCTTCGGTAAAATGCTGATTATCATTTCCGAAGTAGTATTCTCCGTTATCGGTGTTCTGCTCGGCATGTACTTCACGAATATGGATTTCTCGGTCATCATGATGGGTGTAGGTATCGTGGCACTGGCCGGTATTGTGGTTCGAAACGGGATCTTGCTCGTCGAATTCACCGATATATTACGAGAACGGGGCATGGGCGTCCGGGAAGCCATCATCGAAGCGGGCCGTATCCGGATGACACCGGTACTGCTGACAGCGACGGCGACCATTCTCGGCCTGATTCCGCTGGCGGTCGGTTTTAATATCGACTTCGAAAGCCTGTTCGCACACGGCGATCCGAAGATTTTCTTCGGTGGCGACTCCGTTGCATTCTGGGGCCCGCTGTCGTGGACGATCATTTACGGACTTGGTTTTGCCACGTTTATCACCCTGATCATCCTTCCGGTCATGTACCTGAAAGGAAAACAGGTGAAAGACTGGTGGAGCACACGGGTATAATACGGTAGCACGGTTTTCAAGCCGTCAGGGAAGAGGACATTTATGTCTCCGCAGGATTTCCGGCGCCATGAATGGCGCCATCCCGACGGCTTGAAAGCCGTGCTACCTGTACGTTGCCAAGGCAACTTTTCAAAGGACAATGACAAGAGTCACCGGCTTTTTTTTCACCGGATATAACGCTCTTCTGTACATTGCCCTTGAAAAGTTGCCTTTTGTTTTTAGAGCATATTTCCTGAAAAAATGCAATACACGTTAAGTTACTGGGAACGCGAAACCTTTTATCGCGACATCGACATCGCTGTGATCGGCAGCGGAATCGTCGGCCTCGCTGCGGCCATTCACCTGCGCACACTCCACCCGAATCTGAGCGTTGCCGTCCTCGAACGCGGCATCCTGCCCGTCGGCGCCAGCACCCGCAATGCCGGTTTTTCGTGCTTTGGCTCCATGACCGAATTGCTCGACGACCTCACCCTCATGAGCGAAGACGATGTGCTCGCCATTGTGGAAAAACGCTGGACGGGTTTGCAAAGACTTCGCGCCCTCACCGGCGACACGCAGATCGATTTCCAGGGGCTGGGCGGTTATGAAATGTTTACGCAGGAAGAAAACGCTGTTTTTCAAAAATGCGTGGAGCGCATACCCGATTTCAATCAAAAGATCGGCCGTATCACCGGCCACCCGGAAGTGTACAAGGTAGTGGATGAACGCCTCCCGGAATTCGGATTCCAGGGCGTGCAACACCTCATTCTCAACCAGGCGGAAGGACAGGTGCATACCGGCAAGTTGATGCAAACGCTGCTGCAAAAAGCCGTGGACGCCGGGGTGCGTTTTTTCAATGGCTTCGAGATCAAACGGCTCGAAGACACGTCCCAGGGTGTGGAAATCGAAACCGCAGCCGGCTGGACGCTCCGTGTTCCGAAAGTGCTGGTAGCCGTAAATGGATTTGCCCGCCAACTCCTGCCCGGACTCGATGTGCAGCCCGCGCGCAACCAGGTACTGATCACACACCCTGTTCCGGGTCTGCGCGTAAAAGGCTGTTTTCATTATGACCGCGGTTACTTCTATTTCCGGAATATCGACGGGCGCATTTTGCTGGGCGGCGGCCGGAACCTCGACTTTGAAACGGAAAAAACGGAAGATTTCGGCGCCAACCCGAAAATCAGACAGGCGCTCACTGAATTGTTGCACACGGTCATTTGCCCCGGACAGGACGTAGAGATCGATACCTGGTGGGCAGGCATCATGGGTCTCGGGCCGGTGAAAAAACCGATCATTCAGCATGTATCGCCAAACGTGACCGTTTCGGTGCGTCTGAGCGGTATGGGCGTGGCCATCGGTACGCTCGTAGGCCAGGAAGGTGCGGAAATGATATTGGAGGCAAAGTGATGCCCTTTGGAAATCTGGACTCAAATGGACCAGAAACCCCATGCCGCGATAGTATTGGAAATTTACAATGTGTTAAAATTACACAAACTCCGGAAAAGTATTTTCTTTGCCAGTCGAATGCAGACTTATTGGTAGCATGGCCTTCAGGCCGTCGGGATGGCGTCATTCATGGCGCCGGAGAATTTTTTGGGGACATGAATGTCCCCGATCCCGACGGCTTGAAAGCCGTGCTACCGACAGGTCGTATCCAAATTGGTAAACTAAACCTTTCCTCCTTGTACCTCCTCGGTTTCGACATCGGCTCTTCCTCCATCAAAGCGGCGCTCGTCAACGCCGACACCGGCCAGACCGCCGGAATGACACAATACCCCGATCGGGAAATGGACATTCTGGCGCCGCAGCCCGACTGGGCCGAACAGGACCCCGCCGTCTGGTGGGACGCTGTGTGCCACGCTTCCCGAAAACTCATGCACGACAGCGGCGTGGCGCCATCACAGATAGCCGCCATTGGCATTTCCTATCAAATGCACGGCCTGGTAACTGTCGATGCGCAGGGAGAAGTGCTGCGCCCGTCCATCATCTGGTGCGACAGCCGGGCAGTGGGCATCGGCGACCGTGCTTTTCAGGACATCGGCGAATCGTATTGCCTCGAACACTATTTGAATACGCCGGGAAATTTCACCGCTTCCAAACTGCGCTGGGTGCGGGAAAACGAGCCGGAGGTTTTTAAAAAAATTGACAAGATCATGTTGCCGGGCGACTACATCGCCTATCGAATGACCGGCGAAATCTGTTCGACGGTAACGGGATTGTCGGAAGGCATTTTCTGGGATTTTACGACGAATACACCTGCTCAAAAACTGCTGGATTATTACGAAATTCCCGAATCCATGCTACCGCCCGTTCGCGGCGTTTTTGAACAGCAGGGCCGCCTGCACGCTGCCGCCGCTGCCGCGCTCGGTCTTGCGGAAGGGATTCCAGTCGGTTACCGCGCCGGCGACCAACCCAACAATGCCCTGACATTGAACGTATTGCGTGCCGGAGAAGTAGCCGCCACGGGAGGCACTTCCGGCGTCGTATATGCCGTGGCGCCCGGCCCGATACACGATCCGCAACAGCGCGTCAACGGTTTCGCGCATGTGAACTACACGCCTGAACAGCCGCTGACCGGTATTCTCCTGTGCATCAACGGCGCAGGAAGCCAGTATCGTTTTATGCGCCAGATAGGGGGTAACAACATGATGAGTTACGCCCAAATGGAAGAATCGGCCGCCGACGCGCCGGTCGGCTCCGACGGCGTGACCGTGCTTCCCTTCGGCAACGGCGCCGAACGTATGCTGGGCAATAAAACGCCGGGCTCGCGTATGCTTGGCCTGAATTTCAACCGGCACGAAAAACGGCACCTGTTCCGCGCTGCCCTGGAAGGCATCGCTTTCGCATTCGTGTACGGCATGGAAGCCCTGCGCGACATGAACATTCCCGTCAGCGTGTTGCGGGTAGGAAATGACAACCTGTTTCAGTCGGCCATTTTTTCCAATACCATCGCCACACTTATCTGCAGTGAAATAGAAATGCACGCCACTACCGGCGCCATAGGAGCCGCCAAAGCGGCCGGCGTTTCGGTCGGCATTTACAAAAACGTGGAAGAAGCCATGCAGGGAGGAAATGTCGTGCATCGGTACGAACCCGAAAGCCGCCCGGAAGCGTACCTGGACACCTATTTCATCTGGAAAAGAGAATTAAAAACCGCTTTGGAACTTACCTGAAAAATTCGCCCGGCCCAACCATTACCAAGGCCTCCATATTCACAACTCACCATTCACAACTCACTAATGAAAATCATCACCGGCGAACGCACTTATTTCAAAAACATCCCCGCTATCCCGTATGAAGGCCCGAAATCGGACAATCCGCTGGCATTTCGCTGGTATGATGCCAACCGGAAAGTAGGCGGGAAAACCATGACCGAGCACTTCAAATTCGCTGTGGCTTACTGGCATACGCTCTGCGGTACCGGCGGCGATCCTTTCGGTCCGGGCACCAAGGCTTTCCCCTGGCTGGAAGCCAAAAACCCGCTGCAACAGGCGTACGATAAAATGGATGCCGCGTTCGAATTCATCACGAAAATCGGCATTCCGTACTACTGTTTCCACGATTTCGACCTGGTGCAGGAAGGTCCGACGCTGAAGGAAAGCGAGCGGCGCTTGCAAAAAATAACCGACTACGCCGCACAAAAACAGGCGGATTCGGGTGTTCAGTTGCTTTGGGGCACCGCCAACCTGTTCTCCAACCCACGCTATATGAACGGCGCGGCCACCAACCCCGATTTCGCTGTGGTAGCATACGCCGGTGCGCAGGTTAAAAACGCGCTCGACGCCACCATCAAACTCGGCGGACAGAACTATGTGTTCTGGGGCGGCCGCGAAGGCTACATGAGTCTGCTGAACACCAATATGAAAAAGGAACTCGACCATCTGGCGCGTTTCCTGCACATGGCCAAAGACTACGCCCGCAAATCGGGGTTCAAGGGTACGTTTTTTATCGAGCCGAAACCGATGGAACCCAGCAAACACCAGTACGACTTCGACGCCGCTACCTGCATCGGTTTCCTGCGCGAATACGGCCTCGACAAGGATTTTAAACTCAATATCGAAGTCAACCACGCTACCCTGGCGCTGCACACGTTCCAGCACGAACTACAGGTGGCCGCCAATGCCGGTATGCTCGGCTCCATCGACGCCAACCGCGGCGACTACCAGAACGGCTGGGATACCGACCAGTTTCCCAACAACGTGATGGAACTCACCGAAGCCATGATGGTCATCCTGCAATCGGGCGGTATTCAGGGCGGCGGCGTGAATTTCGACGCCAAAACGCGCCGCAACTCCACCGACCTGGAAGATATTTTCCATGCCCACATAGGAGGTATGGACGTGTTCGCACGTGCCCTGCTCGCTGCACACGAGGTGCTCGAAAATTCGGCGTATAAGAGCCTGCTGGCGGACCGTTATGCTTCCTTCAATTCGGAAGAAGGCCAGGCGTTCGAGGGCGGTAAACTGAAACTGAAGGATTTGCACAAAATAGCGCAGCGCACCGGTGAACCGGAACAGCGCAGCGGGCGGCAAGAGATGTTTGAGAATTTGCTGAACAAATACGTGTAGGATTACATGATTTAAGATTACATGATTTAAGATTACATGATTTAAGATTACATGATTTAAGATTACATGATTTAAGATTTAAGATTGGGGAGGACATCGCGTTTAATCTTAAATCTAAAATCATGTAATCTAAAATCTTAAATCATCACTTTCCGGCCTTCTTTTACCGACCGGTAAATCGCCTCCACCACCTTAATATCCAGCAGTCCTTCCATGCCGGTAACAATACCCGGCTTTCGCTGCATAATGGCCAGGGCGTCGTCGTCCATTTGCTGCGCCTGTTCGTTGTTGATTTTTAAATCAAGCAGTTTTCCGTCGCTGGTGATGCCGTTGACGCCGGAATAGGACTGAAACGGCTCCAGTTTGTACCAGCCGTTGGCGCAATCGACCTGCAGGCTGTTCATACCTTTCCCAAAACTGGTTTCACAAACCGCCCTGGCGCCGCCGGGAAATTCCAGTTCGAAGTGCATCGTTTCATCCACTTCCGTGTAAATCTTCGGGCGATTGGTGGACTGGGTAGCCAGCACCGAAACAGGTTCCTGACCAGTCACGTACCGGGCGGCGTTGATGCAGTACACACCCATATCGTAGGTAGCGCCGCCGCCCATGGCTTTTTTCAGTTTCCAGCCATGGGTACGGTTGTCGAAATAGCCGGATGAAGCGCTGAGTTTTTGGATATTTCCGTAGGGTTTCGTTTTGGCAAAACCCATGATCGTCTGCGTATTGGGTTCGTGGTGCATGCGATAGCCAATGCTCAGTTGCACCTTGTTTTTTTCGCAGGCCGTTATCATACGTTCGCATTCGGCCACCGTTACGGCCATCGGTTTTTCGCACCACACGTGTTTTCCCAAACCGGCGGCTCTTACCACGTATTCGGCATGCATGGAAGGCGGCAATACGATGTAAATCACGTCGATAGCAGGGTTATCGGCGATTTTATCGAAGTTCTGGTAATTGTAAATGTTCTTTTCCGGGATGTTGTACTGCTTTTGCCAGCGTTCGGCTTTTTCGGGCGAGCCGGTCACGATGCCGGCCAGGTAGCAGTTTTGCG
>Ga0209717_1000478_pt1 | contig 48907 bp, 37 predicted proteins | sample AD_UKC048_MetaG_FD_184418 | JGI IMG/M metagenome (GOLD analysis project Ga0209717, IMG submission 184418) | Active sludge microbial communities of municipal wastewater-treating anaerobic digesters from USA - AD_UKC048_MetaG (SPAdes) (version 2) | ecosystem: Engineered > Bioreactor > Anaerobic >...
CGAAGGCCATGATCCTTAACAACCAGCACCTCGGCATGGTCGTGCAGTGGGAAGACCGCTTCTACGACAAGCTGCGCGGCAACACGATCCTCGGCGACAAGAACAACATCGGCGGTCCCGACAATCCCTCGGGCCTGTACCCCGACTTCGTGAAGATCGCTGAGGGCTTCGGCGTGAAGGGGCGCCGCGTGATCAAGAAGAGCGAGCTGCGCGAGGCCATCCAGGAGATGCTCGATCACGATGGCCCGTACGTGCTCGACGTCGTCGTGCCCTACACTGAGCACGTGCTCCCCATGATCCCCGCCGGCAAGACGGTGAAGGACATGCTGCTCAAGTAAACCGCGCGCCCGGTGCGCCGCAGTGCAGCGGCTCGATTTTGCGGAGGGGAAAACGCCTCCGCTTTTTCGTGCCCGCACGAGAGCGCGTGCGCGTGGCGTTTCGGCGCACCTACGTCGGGTGCTGGCGTGAGCGGTGCGCTTGCTCCGGGGCGCGGGCGCGTTGGCTCGGCAAACTGCAACGCGTGCGGCGCGACTCAGCCTTTGGCGGCGGCGCGGCGGAGGCGGTCGTTGATGGCGTCGGCGAGGCCGCCGCCGTGGGCCAGCTCCACGTGGATGCGCCGGTAGCCGGCTGCATCGAGCTCGCGGAGTTTTCCAAAAAGATGTCGGGCGACGCCGCGCAGGTCGCCGCGCGGATCGAGCGCGTACACGTGCGGGCTGGTCCGGCCGGTCGGACGCATGAGCAGCAGCCACGCTTCGTCGGCGGAGGCGTTGCGATAATCGCCCGGCGCGATGCGTTCGTGCAGCGTCACCGGCGTGTGCGGGCTGTAGTGGCGCAGGAGCAGGCCGGGCGCGATCTGGGCGCGAGGCTGCGCCGGTGCGGCATGGCCGTGGACGACCTCGACCGGCAGACCGAGCACGGCTTCAAGCTGCTCGCGCGTGATGGCGCCGGGGCGCAGCAGGCGAGGGGCGGCGGGGTTGCGCAGATCGACGATGGTCGATTCGAGGCCGATGGTGGCCGCGCCGCCTTCGAGGATGTACGAGATGCGTTGCCCGAGCCCGGCGAGCACGTGCGCGGACGTCGTCGGGCTCACGTAGCCGAAGGGATTGGCGCTGGGCGCCGCGAGCGGGCGTTCGCACTGCTTCAGCAGGCGGCGGAAAAGCGCGTGGCGCGGCATGCGGATCGCCACGCTGGGCAGACCCGAGGTGACGATGGCCGGCACGCAGGCTTTTTTGGGCAACACCATCGTGAGCGGGCCCGGCCAGAAAGCCTTGGCGAGCCGGCGTGCGGCGTCATTGGGCTCGGCCAGTTGCTCCAGTTGCCGCCAGGCGTGGATGTGCACGATCAACGGATCGGCGGTCGGCCGGCCTTTGGCGCGGAAGATCGACCGGCACGCGCGCGGGTTGAGCGCATCGGCCGCGAGGCCGTACACGGTCTCGGTGGGCACCGCGACGAGTTCGCCCCGGGCAAGCACGGCGGCGAGCCGCGCGAGATTGCGCGGGGTGCCCCGGTAAACGCGGGCTTTCGGCGAACGTCGGGTGGCGGCGGGCATGGTCAAAAAGAAAGCCGGAGCGTGATGCTCCGGCCAACGAAATGGGAAACTGCTGGCGCGCCTTACTGGGCGAGCAGCATGTTGCGCGAACGCTTGATCGTGCGCGTGATAGCGCGCTGCTCCTTGGCCGAGAGGTGCGTGTACTTACGCGGCAGGATCTTGCCGGTGTCGGTCTTTTGGCGGACCAGCATCTCGGGGGAGGTAAACGGGATCTCGATGGGCGTCAGGGAACGCTGCGGTTGTTCAGTCGTGCTCATTGTTAAAAAGTGAAGCGAGCACCGTGCCGGGCCCACCGGGGGTGTCAACCCGCATTTTTTCGTGCGTTTCGCCGCCGTCGCCGAGACGCAGTCCCGCGCCGGTCGCCAGCTCACCGTCACCTCCGATGCCGCCAGCCTGCGCACCAGCCGGGAGGCGCTTTTCAGGGGATTGTCCACGAATCGCCACGAATGAGCAGGAATTTCGTTCGCCGGTGCCCGGGGAGTCTGTCCGGTTGGATCGACCTTCGTCAGTGGAAGGCGTGAGCGTTTCGCCCGAAAGTCTGAATGTGGGGGCGGGGCTGGCGGATTGGAAGGCAGTAGCTTACAAAGCCATTATCAGTCTGCCCCTATTAGGGCCTTTTTTGACTGAATTCGTCGCCATCAAAAAACCGGCCGCGAACCAATTCACGTGCATAACTATATGCAACGTCGAGCAGCTGCTCGAGCGGCCCGATCATTATTCCTTCGGGCCGCCCCTCGTATTCATAACGTCTTTCGAGGAAAGCATTCCGATATCTTTCGAGATCAACCAGGGAACTCCGCGAAAACTCTTTGTGGTATCTTGTCTCCAATTCTCTAGAGTATTCTACAGGAAGTGAGTTATAAAGATTCACGAGGTCGTGCTTACTGTCTCGAATGAGCGAATCACACCTATATTTGATGCCCTCCGCTCCGCTGTGTTCGTATTCAAATCTCACCCGCATCGACTTGAGGAGAAGCTCAATCGTGAAACAAGCATTCACTAAATACGGTGCGATCTCGATCTTTGGAATGGCCTTTGTCGCTCGATAAAATCTTTTGGCGTGAGCGAATACGAGGGGGCTTGGCCCGCTTTCTTCTATTTTCAGCAGCATAACAGTGTTATTCGCCCTTACTGCGTTTCATGGCCTGACTTGGAATGAGGCGTGTGGGCATGGGTTTGTAAGGAGGATTTTTGAATTCGCATCGGGGCGATGCGGAGGCTGCGAGGTCGCCGATCAAGATCGGACGACCCTTGGAAGTCGAGCTTTGGGGGGCGCCGACTTTACGGCCGGAGGCCGTAGCAGAGCGCTGCGCCGAGAACATTGATTGCACGTCGGAACCGGCCTCCGCAGCCCCGCTTGTCCTTTTGCCGGAGACGTATTTTCAGGCTCGCCGCGTGCGGGCACGCTCCAAAACATGACGGCTTCGTCTGCGTCCCCGTAGCTCAAATGGATAGAGCACGCGTTTCCTAAACGTGTGATCCCAGTTCGATTCTGGGCGGGGGCACCAGCGGCGCTGCCCCGGTTCAGCCGCGCAACGCCTGTGCCATGTCCTTGGCGAAATAGGTGAGGATCATGTCGGCGCCTGCGCGTTTGATGGAGAGCAACGATTCGTGCCGGCAACGCGCCAGATCGAGCCAGCCACGCTCGGCGGCCGCGTGGATTTGCGCGTACTCGCCGGACACCTGGTAGGCCGCCACGGGCTTGTCGGTCATTTCGCGCACGTCGCGGATGATGTCGAGGTACGGGCCGGCCGGTTTCACCATCACGATGTCCGCGCCTTCGTCCACATCGAGGGAGACTTCGACGAGCGCCTCGCGGCGGTTGGCGGGGTTGAGCTGGTAGGTGCGTTTGTCGGACGGGCCGGCGATTTTGCCCACGCTGGAGGTGCCGACGGCATCGCGAAACGGTCCGTAAAACGCCGACGCGTACTTGGCCGAGTAGGCCATGATGGAAACGCGTTCGAAGCCCGACGCGTCGAGCGCCTGGCGGAGCGCGCCCACGCGCCCGTCCATCATGTCGCTGGGCGAAATCATGTCGGCGCCGGCGCGGGCGTGCAGCAGCGCCATTTCGATGAGGCTGGCGATGGTGCGGTCGTTATCGACCTCGCGGCCATCGGCGCTGAGCACGCCGTCGTGCCCGTGCGTCGTGTACGGGTCGAGGGCGATGTCGGTGATCACGGTGAGCTCGGGCACGGCGGCCTTCACGGCGCGCACGGCGCGGGCCACGAGCGCATCCTCGCGCAGGGCGACCGTGCCGTCGGCATCCTTCAACTGCTCGTCGATTTTGCCAAAGAGGTCGACGGCCGGCACGCCGAGGTCGCGGAGCGCGCGGCACTCGGTGACGAGGTCGTCGAGGTTGTAGCGGAAGATGCCGGGCATCGACGCGATGGGCTCGGGCGCGCCATGGCCATCGACGACGAATAGCGGCGCGATGAAGTCCTGCGGGCGCAGCACGGTCTCCTCGACGAGGGCGCGCAGGCTGGGCGTGCGGCGCAGGCGGCGGGGACGGTGCGTGAGATCGAGTTTGAGAGAGGCCATGGCGTTGAGTCGGCCCACCCAAACAGGCCTGGCGGGTGCCTGCCACACGTTTCTTCCGCAGGATGGAATCGAAAAACGCTATTCCGCTGCGGCGGAAATTCCCTCAACCTGCCGCCTTTCGCATGGCCATCCGTCTCTACGAATCGATTTCCCGCGAGTACCGAGAGCTCCGCCCGTCGCACGCCGACGGCGTTTACCGCTTCTACAACTGCGGGCCGACGGTCTATGCGCCGGCGCACATCGGCAACTTCCGTACCTTCGTCGTCAACGACCTCATCCGCCGCCTGCTCGAGCTCGAGTTCGGCCCGGACAAGGTGAAACACGTGCGCAACCTCACCGACGTGGACGACAAAACCATCCGCCGCTCGCGCGAGGAAAAGCGCCCGCTCGCCGAGGTCACCCAGCAGTGGACGGACAAGTTTCACGCCGACTGCGCCGCGCTCAACTGCCTGCCGCCGCACGTCGAGCCCACCGCCACCGGCCACATCTGCGAGCAGGTGGACATGATTGCGCAGCTCGAAAAGAAAGGCCACGCCTACCGCGCCGCCGACGGCTCCGTGTATTTCAAAGTCGCCTCGTTCCCCGAGTACGGCCGCCTCTCGCACCTGAAGGAGCGTGAGCTCAAGCTCGGCACCTCCCTCAAGCCGCAGACCGCCGACGCCGACGAAAAGGAGGACGGCAGCGACTTCGCCCTCTGGAAAGCCCACAAGCCCGACGACGGCGACGTGGGTTGGGAAAGTCCGTGGGGCCGCGGCCGCCCCGGCTGGCACATCGAGTGCAGCGCGATGAGCAAAAAGCATCTCGGCGAGACCATCGACCTGCACACCGGCGGCGTCGATCTGCTCTTCCCGCACCACGAAAACGAGATCGCCCAGAGCGAGTGCTGCAACGGCGCGACCTTCAGCAAGCACTGGTACCACAGCGAGCACCTGCTCGTGGACGGCAAGAAGATGAGCAAGAGCCTGGGCAACCTGTACACGCTCGACGACCTGCGCGCCAAGGGCCACACGCCGATGGAGCTGCGCTACACGCTCCTCGCCGGCCACCCGCGCAAGCAGCTCAACTTCACGCTCGATTCCCTGCACGCCGCCCAAAAGGCCCTCGCCACGCTGCGCGCCTACCGCGCCACGTTGCCCGCCTCCGGTGGCGATGCCGCCATCTTCGCGCCCGTCTTTGCCGCGCTCTCCGACGACCTCAACACGCCCGGCGCGCTTGGTGCGCTTTTCACGATCGTCAACCGTGGCAACGCCGGCGTCGATCTGCCCGCGTTCGACCGCGTGCTGTTCGCGCTCGGCCTCAAGCTCGACGAACCCGCCGCCCCGAAAGCCGAGGCGCCCGCCGAAGTCGTGGCGCTGGCCGAGCAACGCTGGGCCGCGAAAAAAGCCAAGGACTTCGCCTCCGCCGACCGCTTGCGCGGCGAGCTCGCCGCCGCTGGTTGGACGATGCTCGACCGCAAGGACGGCTACAGCCTGGAGCCCGCCAAGAAGGCCTGAGCGACGGCCCGTTTTATGGACGCGTTGAAAAAGCACTTTCAGGACGGCGATCAGTTCGCGGCCCGCAACGGCATCGAGCTTGTCACGCTGGAGCCCGGCCACGCCGTCACGCGCATGGTCGTGCAGCCGTGGCACCACAACGCCGTTGGCATCGTGCAGGGCGGAGCGGTCTTCACGCTCGCCGACTTCGCGTTTGGTGCCGCCTCCAACTCCGACGGCACCGTCGCCCTCGGCGTCAACATGAGCGTCACTTTTCTGAAGGCGACGCGCACCGGCACGCTCACCGCCGACGCGCGCGAGATCGGCGGCAGCTCCAAGCTCGGCAGCTACACGATCAATGTGACCGATGAGAGTGGCCAGCTCGTGGCCGTCATGCAGGGGCTCGCGTACCGGAAAAAGGAAACGCACCCGCTCCCGCATGCGCGCTGAGGAGACGTCCGCCGCCGCACCGGGCGGCGCTCCGGCGTGGGACAACGCCTCTGGCTACGAGCGCCCCATCGGGCCGTGGCCGCGCAAGCCGCCGCCGCCCGAGGCCATCCGCCTGATCGCGCCGGAGGAGTTTCGCGCGTGGATACTTTTCGAGGACGAGCGCCTGCTCGTGCTCAACAAGCCCGGCGACATCGTCTGCCATCCGTCGAAGGCCGGACCGTGGTCGAGCCTCGTCGGCGCGGCGCGCGAGTATCTCGGCGGCGGCGCCGTGCATCTCGCCTTCCGGCTCGACCGCGAGACGAGCGGCGTGGTCGTGATCGCCAAGGACGAACGCACCGGCCGCCTGTTGCAGCGCGCTGCCGTGGATCGCCGCTACGCCAAGGTTTATCACACGCTGCTGGTGGGCGAACTCGCCGCAGAGACGCTCGTGGACCGGCCGCTCGGGCCGGACTACAGCGGCCAGCTCAGGACAAAAACCTGCGTGGTGCCGGACGGGCAGGGCAAGCGCGCCGTCACGCGGTACACGCCGCTCGTCGCGCGGGGCGGTTTCACGCTGGCGCGCGTCGTCACCGAGACGGGCCGCATGCACCAGATCCGCGCGCATGCCGAGTGGCTGCGGCATCCGCTCGTTGGCGACAAAATCTACGGCCCCGACCAGAACCTTTTTCTGGAGTTTCTCGACACCGGGTGGACGCCCGCGCTGGAGGCGCGGCTGTTCCTGCGCCGGCAGGCGTTGCACTGCTCGGAGATCGATCTGACGGCTGCCGGCGTGCCGCACGTGTTTCGTGCCGGGCTGCCGGCGGACCTCGTGGAGTTTGCGCTCAGCCGTTTCGGCGAGCCGGCGCGGCCGGTGCTGGAGTCGCTGCAGCAGGCGAAGGTGTGAGCGGACGCGCGGGTGTTGTCATCCTGATCACGGCAGTCGACTGCCCGTTGGAGAAAAGATAATCGGCCGAAGTGACTGCCCGGTTGGCTTGTTGCTCATGTGTTTTGTCATGCGCAGTTTGCCAGTCGCGTTTTCGCAGATGCCTGGCTATCCCATGGGGGCGCGAAGTGGTTGAGGTGCCTGGAGCATCGACGTACTGCGCGTTTACCAACCTGAAACCAGGATCGTCATGGCCAAGACACAAAATTCCAAGAAACAGACCAAAAAAGCCCCGTTGAAGACCGCCGATGAGAAGCGCGCTGCCAAACGCGCCAAGAAAGCGCGCTGATCGGACTTGGCTATAATCGGTCTGCCAGATTGCGGGAACAGGTGTTTACGCGGCGTGCCCCTGCGCGGAGCACGATGGGGCTTGCGTTGTCTCCGTTATGCGCGGACGGTCCGCGCTCTCGTAATAACACGTTAGGTGACAGTGGCAGGTGGGTCTTCAAGTGAGCTTGTACGTTCAGGTGATGATTCGAAATCCGATTCCCGGGAACTCGCTGACAGCAGACGAAGCATACGAAACATCACACATGAACTCCAAACTCTACGTTGGTAATCTCTCATTCAAGACCACTGAAGACGGCCTGCGCGACGCCTTCGGCCAATTTGGCAACGTGACCGACGTCTATGTCGCCACCGATCGCGAGACGGGCCGCCCGCGCGGTTTCGCCTTCGTGACCTTCAGCACCGCTGAAGAGAGCAAGCTCGCCATCGAGAAGATGCACGGTGTCGATCTCGACGGCCGCGCGATCACGGTCAACGAAGCCCGCCCGAAGGAAGAGAATGGCGGCGGCGGCCGCAGCTTTAGCAGCCCGAACCGCCGTGCCGGTGCCTTCCAGGCGCGTGGCAACAGCCGTTATTGATTCACTCGCGGGTTAGCCGCGTCTCCCGAGCGGGGTGCTTTAGGCGCCTCGCTTTTTTTGTGCCCGTGCGGAGCGCGATGCGCTGGCGGGTAAAACCGTTTCAACGCACTGCCCGGCCAGCGCATTGCCCCGCTGAGGCGGGACTTTGGCCGATAGGCGTCGCCTTTACGCCGTGCGGAACATAAAATTCCGACACCACCCAAGGACGAGGTTGGCGACTCCTTTTCGTGGCGGCCGATGGCGGTCTGTAACCCCAGGGAAACTTATTTCATGAGAGACGATTATTTGCAGAGCGCACTCAAAGTGGTCGAGGACCCGAATGTCCTGATCAACGTCATATCGCAGCGGGTGAAACAACTCCGGCGCGGCAACCGTCCACTCGTGGAGTCGTTGGAGAAGTTGACCCTCGAAGACATTGCCCTGCGCGAAGTCGCCGAGCGCAAAATCAGCTTCGCACTGGCGACGCCGGAAGAGCTGGCCCGCCGGCGCTGACGGGCTCGTGGTAGAGCGTCGCCGGCCAGCGTGCGACGCGATCAATCGCGGGCGCTCTTGGCGCTCGCGTGGGCGGGGCGCGTCGCTACAAATCGCGGCCGAGATGAGCGCCGAATTTATCCTCGATGCCGTAGTGCCGTTTGCCGACGTGGACCGCGAGCAGGTCATGTTGCTTTCCCGCGTGGGGAAACTCCTCCAGGAGGCGGCCATCCAGCATGCGGATATGTATGGCGTGGGGGCGCGCGACATCGCCGAGCGCGGCACCTCGTGGGTGCTCAACCGGCTGGCAGTGGAAATCCTCCGCTACCCGCGCCGCGACGAGCCGGTGCGCGTGCAGACGTGGTCCACCGGCGTGCGCGGCTTCAAGGGGTTTCGCGAGTTTCGCGTGTGGTCCGGCGAGGAGCTCGTGATCACGGGCACGTCGCTGTGGCTCTGGATCGATCTGCGCACACGCATGCTCACGCGCGTGCCTCAGGAGCTGGCGTCGCTTTTCCCGGTCGGCGCGGGCTCGCCGCCGTACCGCCCGGATATCGAGAAGCTGCGTTTCGCGGCGCCGGCCGAGGATGCGCCCACGGTGCCCGTGTCGGTGCGCTATTCGGATTTCGACGCCAATGGCCACGTGAACAACACGGCGTTTTTCGACTTTTTGCAGACGGCGCTGGTGCAGTCCGGGCGTGCGGCGCATCCGCGCCGGCTGGAGTTGCAATTCCAGCGAGAGATCCCGACGGGCACGACTTCGGTCGCGGTACGGCTGGCGCCGGGCGATGCCGGCGTGGCTTTTGCCATCTGCGGTGCCGAGGGCAGCTACGCGCAGGGTATCGTCGCCTGAGCCGGGTTTACCGTTTCCGAGCGACGACGGTCGTGACGCTGGCCAGCTCGAAGTTGAACTCCTTCGGAAGCTGCGCGACGTAGTCCTGCTTCGCCTGCTCGCCGGCGTGGGCGAGCAGATCGGCGACGCGGAGCTGGCTGAACTTGGCGCGCTGCTCCGGGGGCAGGCCGTCGCAATAGCGCTGGAGGAACCAGGTGAGCGTGTAGATGGGGCGCCCGTAGTGCGGCACCTCGGAGCTCTCGATGTCGCAGGTGTCGGCGAAGAGGGATTTCAGACCCTCGGCCGTCATGTTGAAGAAGTGGCTCGGGTAGGCGTGGACCGGCTGGAGGAACGGCACGTCGGCGATCAGCGTGCCGCCGGGCTTGAGCACGCGCACGAGTTCGCGGGCGGCGCTCCACGGCTCGCGCACATGCTCCAGCACGGCGAGCGTGACGATGGCATCGAAGCAGCCGTCGCGGAAGGGCAGGCGCATGTCGCCGCTCATGACATCGGTGCTCGGGTAGGGGGCGAGCTCGAGGTTGACGACGTTGTCGAGGTACTCGGGGCGGTTGCCCGCGCCGTAGTCGAGCACCCAGCCGGCGCGGTGGCGTGCGACGAGCGCCTCGATGTTTTCCGGGTAGCCGTAGCCGGAGGTGAGCGCGGGCTCTTCGATGGGCGTGCCGGGCGGCAGAAAATTCAGGTAGTCGGCGGTGCGCACGGGGTGGACTCCGGGCGCGAGCAGCTCGGCCTGGATGCGGTCGAGTTTGCGGGCTTTGCGTGCCGGATCGACGGCCTGGCGGAACTGCCAGGTGAGTTCGGTGATCTGGTCGCCACCGTGTGCGCGGCAGACAAGAGTATCGGCACGCAGTGCAGTGCGCGACAGGCGCGCGCGGAAGCCGCGTGCCCAGGCGCGTCCATCGGGGGGCGGCACGAGGTCGGGCCGGTCAAACCACTCGACGCTTGAGAGCGAGCCATCGGCGGGCACGAGTGCGTGGACGGGCGAGTCGGCGGCCACCCAGCCCTGCACGGTAAACGTGTCGGCGACGGGTCGGAGCGTCGGCAGATCGATGCACCAATGACTGTGTGGGCGGGGGGCTGACATGCGTTTGAGTGAGCTCAAACGGCTAGGCGCCCCCGTTGACGAGCGCACGTTTTTTATCTGCGCAGAGACGGATTTGTGCAGAGATCAGGGCATGATAACCGAGATGCTTCACAGCCTGTTGGTGGGGTGTCCGCGTTGGGGGCGGCGGCTGGGGCTGGCGCGGGAGCATGTGGCGATCTCCGCCAGATACCGGCGCGTGGGGCGGGCGTGGGCGCCGCACCTGACGGCGTGCCGGACGGCGATTTTGGAGGCGGCGCAGATGTGCGCCCGGCGGCGGTGCGTCGTGATCGTGGGGGCGGGGAGTTGTCTCGATGTGCCGGTGGCGGAGCTGGCGCAGCAGTTTGAAATGGTCGTCTTGGCCGATGTGGTCACGAGTCTGCCGGCCCGGCGTTTTGCGCGGCGGTTTCCTGGACGCGTTCGCCTCGTCACCTGGGATGCGACGGGGGCGCTGGAGCGGCTCGTGGCGGCAAAGTGCGGGACGCCTGCGGAGATCGCGGCGTGCTTCGAGGAGGCGGAGCCGGGGGCGTTGCCGGGAGGGGCGCCGGATCTGGTGGTCTCGGCCAACTGTCTTTCGCAGCTCGGGCTGGTGGTCGATACGTTGGCGCCCGGATGTACGGACGACGAGCGGTGGCGGGGGGTGGCTGCTGCGGCGCGGCGGCATCTGGCGTGGCTGGATGGGCAGCCGGGCGTGCGATTGTTGCTGGCCGATGTGGCCAGGTTGGAGGTGCCGCCGGCGGGCGCGGAGGGTTTGCGCGAGGACTGTCTGGAGGGGCTGGGGCTGCGCGAGCCGGACCGGCGGTGGCGCTGGGACATCGCGCCGATTCCGGAGTACAGCGCGCGGGTGCACCGCGTACATGAGGTCGGCGCGTGGCTGGCGGGACCGGACGCTGGATTTTGTGCGCGTTAACCGGGTGGCTGGGCGGTTACGCGTCGAGCAATCAGGGGTGCCCGGGCGTCGCGCGGGCGTGGCGGATGCACCGGCTGCCGCGCTTGTATCCGGCGGTGGTGCCGGAGACGGAGTCCGCCGAACCGGCCAGTTGAGCCGGTCGGCGGATTGCGAAAGGCGCGCTCAGGCGTTGGCGCCGCAGCACTTCTTGTACTTCTTGCCGCTGCCGCAGGGGCAGGGGTCGTTGCGGCCGGGCTTCGGCTGCTCGTAGCGGACGGTTTTACCCTTGGGGTCCATCTGGCCGGCATAGACCCAACGGCCTTCCTCGCGGCCGAAGAGCGCCATTTCGAGGTGCTCATGGTCCTGGCCGTTCATGTGGTACTTGGCGGAAAATTCGACGAGGCCCTTGTCGTCGGATTCCTGGCCTTCGACCGTGCGGAGGATGGTGAGGCCCTTCCACTCGGCGCTCTCGGCCCAGCGCTGGGCCTCCTCGCGGGAGTAGTCGACGCGCTGGTCGGCGCAGAGGGATTTTTCGAGGTGATCGTAATCGCGCTTCACGTAGGCGGAGTAGCGCGAACGCATCAGCGCCTCGGCCGTGGGCGCGGCTGCGCCGGCGATGATCGGACCGCAGCATTGATCGTAGGGTTTCTCGGAACCACAGGGACAAAGACTCATAAGCTGGGCATAACGAAAGGTCGGCGGGCGGCTGGCAATCCTGGAAGCGCGCGGTGTGCGCAGGGGGCCGCCGGCGGGGTTTTTGCGAAAGGCACCACTACGCAAGATTTCCGCTTGCGGCCTGACGCGCGGCGTTTGTCACTTCCTAGCGAATGACCCAATGAGAGTGTGGATTCGAAAACAGAGGGAAGCGCGTGGATTGAGCCAGGCTGGCGTGGCCAAGCAGATGGGCGTGAAGCCGGCTGATTTTTCCCGCCTCGAATGCGGCTACCGTGATTTCAAACCCGGCGAGGCCGAAGCGTTGGCCCGTGTCTTGGGGACGACGGCTGAGTTTATGAAACAGGGGCCGAAGGCCGGTGTGCCGATCGTGGCGCCTGCGCCCAAACCGGTGGGGCTCGCTGCGGCGGCTGCGGCGGCAGTACCGGTGGCGCCTGCTGCGAATGAACCGCCGAAGCCGGTCGTGTACGATCTGGCCAACGATCCTGCCAACTTCCGCGAGATGCCCGACCCGGCGGTGCTGGAGCGTGGCGCGCTGGACGAGTTGTCGTACCAGCGGCGGCTGGCCGAGGTGTTCGCCTATGCCACGAAGATTCTGCACACCTCGCGCGTGCCGGCCGACACGTGGCGCGCGTGGCGCGAGTTCGAAAAAAAGATCGTGGAGCGGCGCCGAGGTTGATCGGGGCCGCATGCGGCGGCTTGCCATGGCCGGGCGCCTGCCTTCGGCTGGAGCGATGATCGGCGTGTTCGATTCAGGTTTCGGCGGGTTGACGGTCTTGGCCTCTCTGGCCAAGGCGCTGCCGCAGTACGATTACCTGTTTCTGGCCGATAGTGCGCGGGCGCCGTACGGTGCGCGCAGCTTCGAGGTCGTGCACGAGTACACCCGCGAGGCGGTGTCGTGGCTGTTTGACGAAGGCTGCACGCTGGTGGTGCTGGCGTGCAACACGGCCTCGGCCCGGGCGCTGCGCACGATCCAGCAACGCGATTTGCCGGCGCGCTGGCCGGACCGTCGCGTGCTTGGCGTGGTGAGGCCATCGGTGGAGGCGCTGGCGGGGCTGCCGCCGGGCGCGATCCCGGGCGAGACGCCGCCCTCGGATGCGGCGGGCGTGGTGGCGGTGCTGGGGACGGAGGGCACGATCGCTTCGGATTCGTACGGGATCGAGTTGCGCAAGCTCGCGCCGCAGTTGCGGCTCGTGCAGCAGGCGTGCCCGATGTGGGTGCCGCTGGTGGAGGCGGGCGAGATCGAGGGCGAGGGGCCGGAGTGGTTTTTGAAACGTTCGCTCGCGCCGGTGTTGCGGCCGGACTGCATGCCGCAGCGGTTGCTGCTCGGGTGCACACACTATCCGCTTTTGTTGCCGAGTCTGCGGCGGCTGGTGCCGGAGGGCGTGGAGATTTTGTCGCAGGGCGAGATCGTGGCGTCGCGGCTCGCTCAGTGGATGCAGCGACACCCGGAGCAGGAGGCGCGGCTTTCGCGCGGTGGGCGTCGCCACTTTGCGACGACGGACGATCCGGCGTGGTTTGCGGCGCGCGGTGGGCGGTTGCTCGGGCACGCGTTGGTGGCGGAGCGAGCGCGGCTCAGGCCGGTGGGCGACTAGCCGCCGGAGTGGCGCAGGCCTCGCGCACGCCGTGCGCCATGCGGCGGAGCTCCTTGCAGGCGCGGTAGAACAGGACGTTGCCGCGTTTGTACCAGGGAAATTTGCGCGTGTTGGCGATGGTCGAGGGGAAGCTCGTCGCGCTCTGTGAGACCGGGAGTGGATCGACGATGCGGACGCGGAGGCCGTAGAGCCAGCCCTGGTCGAACTCATGGTCGTAGGGGAGCGTCATCGGCAGGAGTTTTTCGACGTAGCGGGCGGCGGCGCGCCGGTTGAGAAGGTAGGCGCCGGAGCAGGCGGTGGCGCGCAGGGATACGCCCATGCGGTAGGCGCCGGAGAGGGGGATGGCGCCGGCGAGCAGTCCGCGGCGGTTGGCGGCGAGTTTTACCATGTCCCAGTCTGGGGCGTGCCGGAGGATTCCCTCGATCAGCGCGGGAAAGTCGGCGGGAAGGACGATGTCGTCTTCGAGGATGAGGGCGGCGGGGGCGTCGGAGCTGGCGAGAAAGGTTTTGATGGCGAGGACATGGCTCATGTAGCAGCCCCACTCGCCGGGGACGGGGTGTTTGCCGTGGCGACGACGGTAGCAGGCGTCGTCAAAATCGGGCCAGGGGAGGTCTCCGAGCTGTTTTCCGTCGATGGCCGGGACGCGGGTAAAGGGGATGCCGCAGCGGTCGAGCTCGGCGGCGGCATGGGCGAGCCGGTCCGGCGAGCGGTCCAGGTTGATCAGATAAACGGGAAGCTGCGGCGTGAGATCGCGCATGGCACGAGGCGCCATGCTCGGGATTATGGAGCGGTTGGCAAGAACTCGACTTTGGCCGTGAGCTCGGGGGTGAGGAATCGGTCGGGGGCTTCGATGCCCACCTTGATCTGGAGCGTGCCCTTCTGGCGGTTGGCCTCGGGGGAAATCTCGGCGACGCGGCCGGCGTAAACCTTGTCCGGGTAGGCCTCCGGGATGACGCGGCAGCGGTGGCCGAGGGCGATCTTGGCGAGGTCGGTTTCGTTGATGTCGAGCTCGACCTGGAGGTCGTTCATGTCGGCCACGGCGAGGAGGGCGGTGCTGGGGCCGCGGGTGCCGCCGAAGCTTTGCGGGGTGACGAGCTCGCCGGGCTCGACGAGTTTTTCGAGGACAACGCCATCGACCGGCGATTGGATGACGGTCCATTCGAGATAGGTGCGGACGAGTGCGAGTTGTCCTTCGATCTCGCGGATGGAGGCGCGAGCGGATTCGACTGCGAGTCGGGCCTCGTCGTCGGCCTCCTGGGAAGTGACGTTGCGAGTGAACAGGTCGTGTGCGCGGCGGTAGGCGATCTCGGCGCGTTCGAGTGCGACGCGGGCGTTGGCGAGGCGACCCTCGGCCTGGGCGACATTGGCGCGCTGTTCGGCGTCTTCCAGGCGGACGACGATCTCGCCCTTTTTCACGGCATCGCCCTTTTTGACGCCGATCCACTGGACCATGCCCTGGAAACGCGGGCTGATTTCGATGCGCTCGCGGTTGATGATGTAGCCGGAGACGGTGAGCAACGTGGCGGGCGAGCTGACGGTGGCCGCGGGAGGCGTGGCCGGGGCGGGTGCTGCGCTGACGGGTTTTCCCGAGTCGGGGCGATCCTGGCCGTTGGCGTCGCCGCCGATGATGCGGCGGTCGGCCTCGGGGCGGGGCCAGGCGAAGTAGAGTGCGCAGGCGAGCGCGAGGGCGACTCCGGCAAAGATGCGTTTCACCGTGCCGCGTGGGCGGCGTTTGCGGTCGGGGTCGATTTTGAGGATGGAGAGGTTGGCGGGTTTCACTGGGGAAGATCAGGCGGAGTGGAGCGAGGCGATGACGGGAAGACGCGCGGCGCGGAGGGCGGGGAGGAGGCTGCCGAGCAGGCCGATGAGAACGGCGAAAACGAGGCCCTTGAGACAGAGGACCGGGGTGATTTGAAAATCGAAGACGGTCTCGGAGAAAGTCTCCCAGCCGAGGGTGCCGGTGCTGTAGCCGTGCATCGGGAGGGCGAGCAGGCAGCCGATGGCGCCGCCGACGGCGGCGAGCAGGGCGCCTTCGAGGAGGAACCCGAGGAGGATGCTGCGGCGGCGGAAGCCGAGCACGCGCAGCGTGCCGACTTCGCGGGTGCGCGTGCTGATGCTGGCGTAGAGGGTGTTCATCGCGGCAAACATCGCGCCGATGGACATGACCACGGCGAGGAAATTGCCGAGCATGCGCGGGAGCATGGCGGAGCGCGTCTGCTCCTTGTAGTAGTCGACCTCGCGCACGACCTTCATTTTAAGGCGGCGCTCGCCTTCGATGGCCGTGCGGAGTTCGTCGGCGGCCTGATCGGAGGTGGGGCGGACGAGCATGCTGGAGTAGTCGGGGCGCTCGAAGGCGCTGCGGGCTTCGTCGGCATCGAGCCAGAGTTCCGAATCGAAGGCGCTGCGGCCGCCGTCGAAGAGGCCGACGACGGTGAGCTCGACACCGCCGGTCTTGATTTTTCCGCCGATGTGGAGGTTGGCAAAACGGCTGGCGAGTCGGCGGCTGGCGACGATCTCGCGCTGGCCCGGAGTGAACCAGCGGCCCTCGACGAGCTGCACCTGAGGGCGGAGCGTGCGGCCGGTCGGGGCCAGTCCGCGCAGGGTGGTGTTGGCCGAGCCGGTGCCGTCGCGGCGTGGGAGGTTGACGATGACGAGGGTGTCGGCGGAAGCGAGGGGCTGGCCGGAGTCGTCTCTGGCGACGGCGGCGTGGTAGCGGATGATGTTGTACTGTTCGCGGGTGACGACGCTGGTGGCTTCGGCGAGGGCGCCCTGGCGGACGATGAGGAGATTGCGCGGGTCGCCGGTGTTGCCGCTGGATTTCTCGATGCCGATGGCGAGTGCCTGGAGTACGACGAAGACGGCAACGACGAGGGCGAGTCCGAGGATGGTGGCGAGGGTGGCGCGCCAGCGGATGAAGATCGATCGGACGTGGTATTTGAAGAGGGGGAACATGGGGATGTGTATGGGGGCAGCCACCGATGGGCACAGATGAGCACCGATCTAGTCCATGATGAGGCGGCGAATCTCGACGCGTTGAGGCCCGAAATTGAGCAGGAGACCGTGGCGCAGCCGCGCGGCTTTAAGGTAGTTCAGGCATTGGGCGATATGGGAATCGTCGATGGCTTTGGCCGATTTCAACTCAATGATGAGGCTGTCGCCGACGAGCAGATCCGCCACGTAGTCGCCGACGTTGATTCCATCATAGAAAACGGGGAACGGCTTCTGCTGGGTGATGTGGAGGCCAGCTTTGCGCAGCTCGTGAACGAGGGCGTTTTCGTAGACTTTTTCAAGGAAACCATAGCCCAGCGTGTTGTAGACAGTGAAGGCGCTGCCGATGATGCGTTGGGTGAGCGGATCGTGTGGGTGATCGGTGTTCATCGGAGTCGATCGGTGGCGCGCACTTAGTCGAGCGTCTTGAGGCCTTCGACGACGCTCATGCGGGCGACGGAGAGGGCGGGGGCGAGGCTGGAGACGATGCCGAGGAGCACTGCGACCAGGGCGGCGGTGCCGAGGATGCGCGGGGTGACGGTGAGCATGGGGAATAGGCCGCCGGTGAGGGTGGGGGCGTCGATGTTGGCGGAGATGAGCCAGGCGCCGCCTGCGCCAAGCAGGAGGCCGACGGCGGAGAGGCCGAAGCTTTCGGCGAGGATGAAGGCGAAGAGCTCGTGGCGGCGGAAGCCGAGAGCCTTGAGCACGGCGAGTTCGCGCATGCGCTCGCGCACGGCCATGCTCATCGTGCTGGCGGTGACCAGGAGCAGGGCGAAGACGACGACCGAGCAGATGGAGGAGATGAGAACCTTGATGTTGGCCCACATGGAGACGAAGCCCATCTGGAAGGCGCGTTCGGTCTCGGCGACGACTTCGGCGGAGGTGTTGGCAAAGGCGGCGTTGACCTGGTCGATGATGCGCGGGACGTCGTCGGCCGAGCGGGCTTTGACCCACCACATGCCGACGGTGCCCGGGTCGCCGAGGAGTTCGTCGAGGTATTTTTGGTGGAACCAGACGTTGCGGTCGTCGCTGGTGCCCTCGTAGATGCCGGTGACGGTGAGGTCGAGATCGACCGGGTAGTACTGGCCGACGAGCGGGAGGCGGTCGCCGGGTTTGAGGTTGTAGCGTTTGGCGGTGTCGAGGCCGATGATCGCGCCGGTGCGGTCTTTTTTCCAGGCGTCGAGTCGGTCGGGGGAAATCAATGCCTCGCCGAAGACGCCCATGAGGGCATCGGGGTCGGTGGCGAACTGGGCGAAGAAGGTGTTGTCCTCGCCCTTGTAGTTGCCGCCGAAAAAGGTGAGAGGCGTGACGGCCTCGACGCCGGGGATTTTCTCGATGATCGCGCGTTGGCGCACAGGGAGCGGGCTGGCGATGGAGACCTTGTTACGCACGGCGATGCGCAGGGCGGTGCCGACGTCTTCGGGGGGATTGCTGAACTCGTTTAGGACAACCTGAAGCGCGACGAGGAGGAAGAGACTGGCGGCGACGCTGAGCACGCAGAGGGCGGCGCGGCGCTTGTTGCGAAACGCGTTTTTGATGACGAAGCCTGAGAGGGTCATGGCGGGGGCGCGTCAGCTCAGCACGAGCTCGCCTTTTTCCAGGTGGATGTTGCGGGAGCCGTAGGCGGCGGCCTTGGGGTCGTGGGTGACCATGATGACGGTTTTGCCGGCGTCGCGGCTGAGGGCGCGGAGGATTTCGAGCACCTCGGTGGCGGAGTGGGAGTCGAGGTTGCCGGTGGGCTCGTCGGCGACGATGAGTTTGGGGTCGGTGACGAGGGCGCGGGCGATGGCGACGCGTTGTTCCTGGCCGCCTGAGAGTTGCTTGGGGCGGTGCTGCATGCGGTCGGCGAGCCCGACCATTTCGAGTGCGGCGGTGACGAGGCGGCGGCGCTCCTTGGCGTCGAGGTCGGTGAGTAGCAGCGGCAGCTCGACGTTTTCGAACGCGGTGAGCACGGGGATGAGGTTGAAGGTCTGAAAGACGAAGCCGACGTTCTGGTTTCGCCAGTCGGCGAGCTCGGATTGGTTGAGCGCGGCGATGTTGTGCTCCTGGACGATGCAGTCGCCGCTAGTGGGGCAGTCGACGCCGGCGATGATGTGCAGGAGCGTGGATTTGCCGGAGCCGGAAGGGCCCATGAGCGTGAGGAACTCGCCCTGGGCGATGCTCAGGTTGATGCGGTGCAGTGCGGTGACGTCGAGCTCACCCTGCTTGAATATCTTGGTGAGGTCGCGGATTTGGACGATCGGGGCTTCGGCTGGCATGGGGAAAACAGGAGCTAACGGCACAACTGCCTGTAAACAACACGATAGTGGCCTTTCGGCGTGCCGAAATGGGCGGGGCCGGCAGAAAGCATTCGCGAGCCTCGGGCGGGTCCGCCTAGCGTGGGGCACGATGGTGAAACGGCCGTGCATTCTCTGGATCGTGACGACGCAGTGGCGCGCCTCGGCGACCGGCTATGCGGGCGATCCACAGGCGCGCACGCCGACGCTCGACCGTCTCGCGGCGGGTGGGGTGAACTATGCGCAGGCGGTGACGCCGCATCCCTTCGGTCCGTTTGCGAGGGCGGCGCTGCTGACGGGCGTGCCGTCGCCGCAAAATGGCGTGCGGGATTATTTCGATCCGCTGCCGGTGGGGTCTCGCACGGTGGCGCACACGCTGGCGGAGATGGGGTACGAGACGGCATTTTTCGGAAAGTGGCATCTGGGCAAACGTGACCCGGAGGCGCCGCTGGTGGGTGAGGCTCATGCGCGACAGTGCGTACCGGAAGGCGCGCGCGGCGGATTTGAGTTTTGGGAGGGTTTCGAAAGCGGTTTTTTGCTCAACGACCCATGGCTGCACGGCACCCGGCTGCCGGAGCCGCAGCGTTTTCCCGGTTATCAAAGTGCGGTGGTGGGTGAGCGCGCGGCGGCATGGTTGGCGTCGCGACGTGAGGGACGGACGGAGTCACCTTGGTTTGCGTGTGTGAGTTTGGAAGCGCCGCATCCGCCGTATGCCGCGCCGGCGGATGGGGTGGCGCCGTGCGATCCGGCCGGGTTGCAACTGCCGGGCAATGTGCCGCGCGGTGGCGCCGCGGAGGCGCAGGCGCGTCGCGAGCTGGCGGGCTATTACGCGCACATCGAGGCGACGGACCGCGCCATCGGGCGTCTGGTGGATTCAGTGGCGGACGACGATCCGATCGTGGTGGTGACGTCGGTGCATGGCGATATGCACGGTGCGCACGGCTTGTTCCGGAAAGGTTGGCCGCATGAGGAGAGCGTACGGGTGCCGCTGCTGGTCTGGCGGCGTTCGGGCTCGCCGTCGGGCAACGCGGGGCGGCGCAGCGACGAGGCGGTTTCGCTGGTGGAGTTGCCCGCGTGGTCTGCGGCCTGGGCGGAGGGGAGGGCGACACCGCCGGGCGGGCTGTACGCGTCGATTTCGATGCCGAGCGTGGTGCGTCTGCCGCATCAATGTGACCGGGGTTGGCGGGGCGTGCGCACGCCGGCACGAAAACTCGTCCTCGATGCGGATGGGCGGCCCTGGTTTTTCTTCGATCTGGCCGCCGATCCCGGCGAGCAGTGCAACCTGATCGATGCCCCCGAGTGGGCGGCCGAGCGCGCGGCACTCCTCGCGCATCTCTGAGGCCGGGCCTTAAACGGGGAACTGCCGGCGGATGACGGCCTCGATGTCGTGCAGGCGGACGGGCTTGGTGATGTAGTCGTCCATGCCGGCCTCGATGCAGCGTTCGCGGTCGCCGGCGATGGCGTTGGCGGTGAGGGCGACGATCTTGGGCTGACGGTCGGGTGGGAGCGTGGCGCGGATGCGACGGCTCGCCTCCAGCCCGTCCATCTCGGGCATTTGGAGATCCATCAGGATGAGTTGAAACGGGCGCGCCTGCGCGCGTGACACGGCATCCTGTCCGTTGTCGGCTGTCTCGACGTCGTAGCCGAGGCGGAGCAGGAGGCGCTGGGCGATCTTGCGATTCACGAGATTGTCCTCGGCGAGCAGGATGGAGAGCGGGATGGCATCGGCGAGCGTGGGCGTGTGCGCAAGGGTGCCCGCCGATGTGGCGGGCGGCTCGGAGGCTGGCGCGAAGAGGGCGACGATGGCTTGGTGGATGGCGGTGTTTTTAAAGGGCAGGGGGAGCTGGCTCCAGGGAACTCCGTTCGCGGAGGGGGCGTCGGGTTGCCGGACATGCCGGAGGAAGAGCCGGGGGGCGGGATGTGCGGTCAGACGGCCGACGAGCTCTGGACAGGGCCCCTCAGTCTCATCGACGACCAGGAGTGCGGCCTCTCGGGCGGCGGCGGGATCGTCGCCGGCGTCGAGTGCAAGGCTGGCCACGCCCCAGGCTTCGAAGAGTTGGCGGAAGCGGCGGCGGTTGACCGGGTGCCCGCCGATGAGGCAGACGGGCGCGGTGCGCAGGGGGGATGGCGTGTCCGGCAGGCGGAGGGTTGCCGGGCTCTCCGCAGCGTTGGCTGAGATTGTGAAAATGACCGTGGTGCCCTGGCCCTCGGTGCTTTCGATGCGCATGCTGCCGCCCATGAGCGCGCACAGGCGCTGGCTGATGGCGAGGCCGAGGCCGGTGCCGCCGTAGCGCCGGGTGGTCGTGCCGTCGCATTGGCTGAAGGCTTGGAACAGGCGATGCACGCGCTCGGCGGAGATGCCGATGCCGGTGTCGCGGACGACGAATTCGAGAAGGCCCGGCTCGCCGGTGGCGGAGGAGGCGCCGGGGCGCACTTCGATGGCGATGCTGCCGGCGTGGGTGAATTTGACGGCGTTGTTGACGAGGTGCGCGAGGATCTGGCGCAGGCGAGCGGGGTCGCCGAGCACGAGGGCGGGGACGGCGGGATCGATGGCGTAGGCGAGTGCGAGGCGTTTGGCGGCGGCCTGGCAGGCGAAGAGTTCGAGGGTCTCCTCGATGCAGGAGGCGATTTCGAGGGGGATGCGCTGAAGGGCGATCCTGCCGGACTCGATGGTGGAAAAGTCGAGGATGTCGTTGAGCACGGCCAGGAGCGCCTCGCTGGAGGTGCGGATGGTGCCGACGCACTCGCGCTGGTCGGCGGTGAGCTGGCCGCCTTCGAGGAGGAGGCTGGCCATGCCGAGCACGCCGTTGAGGGGGGTGCGGATCTCGTGGGACATGGCGGCGAGGAACTCGCTCTTGGCGCGCGAGGCCTCGTCGGCCTGGGACTTGGCGAGGCGGAGGGCCTGCTCGGTCTCGACGCGGGTGGTGATGTCGGAGCCGACAGCGATGAAGGTGGTGACGGCGCCGGCCTCGTCTCGGACTGGCTGGACGTCGAGTGAGAGGTGGTAGGCGCGGCCGGCTTTGTTGTAGAGCACGATGTCGGCGCGGCCGCCGCTGCCGTGTGCGAGTGCGGCGCGCAGGCGGGCGACGGTCTCGCTGGAGGTGTCGGGGCCAGTGAGCAGGTCGGCGGGGCGGTGGCCGGCGATCTCCTGCGGGGTGTAGCCCATCGTGCGGGTGAAGCTCTCGTTGACCCACTCGGTGCGGCCGTCGGGGGCGAGGATGATGACAAGGTTGTCGGTGCGCGCGGCGACGAGGGAGAGTTTACGCGCGGCGGCCTGGCTGGCGCGCGCGGATTCTTCGGCGGCGCGCCGGGCGGAGATGTCCTGGAGTGTGCCGATGATGCGCTGGGGTGAGCCGTGGGCATCGAGGGCGACAGTTTTTGCTCGGAGGTAGAGGTAGCGCCAGTCGCCGGCGTGGGAGCGGACGCGGAACTCGGGGTCGATGAAGATGGTGGCGCCGGCGAGGAGGGCGTGGGTGCGGCGTTCGAAGAGAGGCAGGTCGTCCGTGTGGATGAGCGACTGGAGTGCCTGGAGGGTGGAGGGCATGCGGCCTTGATCGTAGCCGAGCATGGACCAGAGGGCGGGGCTGTAGTAGACGCGGCCGGTGGGGACGTGCCACTCGAGGATGCCGATGCCGGTGCTATCGAGGGCGAGGCGGAGGCGCTCGTCGGAGACCTTGAGTCGTGTCTCGATGCGGAGGCGCTCGTCGTTTTCGGCCCGGAGGCGGCGGTTGGAGAGTTGCGCGGCGAGCATGCCGGCGCGCGCGTTGCGTGCGAAGTGGATGCTGAGCGCGAGGAGGATGGTGATGCCGATGCCGGCGAAGAGGGCGATCTCCGGCAGGTACTGGCGCTGGCGGCGGAGAAACTCGGGGGAGGGCTGGAGCCCGATGCGGTAGCGGTGCTGTCGGATGGAGACGGTGTAGGCGAGGGCATGGCGGTCCTGCGCGGGGTCGTCGGCGGATTGGAATGCCGGGTGGCCGTCGACGGAGACGGAGATACGGTAGTTTGGGGCGAGCCGGAGGCGGCGGTCGATCGAGGCGAAGAAGGCGGTGTAGCAGTACTCGGCGGCGGCGAAGCCTGCGACGGAGTCGCTTCGGAGGATGGGGGCGTAGAGCACGAAGCCGTCGCAGCCTTGGGCTGGGAGTAAGATGCCTTCGGCGCCGGCCGGCTGGCGCGTATGGCTCGCTGCGAGGAGTGCGGAAGAGCGGGTGGGATCGGCTGCGTGGTCGAATGCGATGAGGGCCTCGTTGCCGTCGTGGGGGTGGACGTAGCGGTTGATGAGGCGTGCTGGATCGACCCATGCGAGGGAGACGCAGCCGCGGGTGGATTCCTGGCCGAAGAAGGCGATGGCGGAGGCGTCGTGCTCGATGGGCAGGTCGTCGCGTCGCTGGCTCCACGGGCGTGCGACGTGCTCGCTGAGTGCTAGGGTGATGGACTCGATCTCACGGTCGAGGGCGGTGGCAAACTGGGTGAGATTGTTCTGGGTGTCGGTATCGATGTAGAGGGCCTGCCGTTCGCGGAGCCCCTGCCAGAAGATGAGACTGAGGAGGGCGCCGGCGAGGAGCGCGGGGACGGGAGCCCAGCGGGGGATGGTGGAGTCGGCGAGAGCGCTTTCGTGCCAGGCGCCGAGGAAGAGCGCCCCGCCGAGGAGGGCGAGAGTGATGCTGGCCAGCGGAGACGCGGCGGCGTGTGTGCCCCAGCAGGTGGCGGGCATGCCGCCGAAATGGCTGTCGAGGGATGCGAGACCGGCGACGGCGATGAGGGTGCCTGTGATGGCGATGCCGGGCAGGCGGAATCGCGGAGTCAGGCCGAGGAGCCACCAGAGGATCGCGAGGCTGCCGGCGAGGAGGGCCGCGGCGACCATGGGGGGCATCGGTTGTGGCTGGAGCGCGCCGGTGGTCTCGCGCGTGGCGACGAGGAGTCTTTCGATGCCGAGGTCGAGGTGGCCGATGGAGGAGACGAGTGCGGCGCCGGCGGTGAGGGTGGCGAGTGCAGCGAGCCAGCCGTAGCGGCGGTGGCCGAGGTCGATTGCGAGGAGCGCGGCGCCGAGGGCGAGGGCGCACAGGGCGGTGTCGATCCCGAAGGGGGTGGCATCGCGGACGGGTTGGACGAGTGGCTCGATGGGGATGAGCCAACCGGCGAGGCCGAGTAGGCCGAGGGCGACAAGTGCCCATTCGAAGCCGAGGGTGAGACGCTCGATCCAGGTGCGACGCGGACGGATGAGGGGCGCTGACATGGGGTGCTTGAGAACATGCCCGTGGGGGCGGCGGGGCAACTGGTTTTCAAAAAGAAAACCGGTCGGGCGGTGGCTCAGTGGCCGGCCGGTGCGGGGACGGTTTCGGCGGGGGCGTCGGCCGGGCGGAGGAGTCCGCTGAGACCATTGGCAAAGGCCCAGTGAGGGGACTCGAGATTGCCGGTGAGGTTGACCGCGAGAGCCTGGCTGAAGGGGACGAGGACGAAGCCGACGGCGCCGCGGAGGCCGTCGGAGGATTCGCCGAAGGGGTAGACGCGGGCGTTGAAGTCGAGGCCTTGGGTATCGATGAAATATTTGCCGCTGGCCTCGATGGAGGAGTTGCTGCCGGAGAGGCGCAGGTCGGGAAAGGTGATGACGGGGCCGTCGATCTTGGCGCTGGAGCGGGCGCTGGTGAACCGGAGGGAGGTGAAGGGGAGGAGGTGGGAGAGCGGGCCGAGGATGTAGATCTGGCGGAGGTTGGGGCCGGAGATCATGGCGTTGCCGTTGCCTTTGAAGCGGAGGAGGTCGATCCAGGGGCCTTCGGCGGAGAGGGCGAGGTCGAGCGAGACGCCGTGCATCCAGTCGCGGTCGGGGTTGCGTGCGGGCGGAGGGAGGCCGCGGTGGAGCGCGGAGAACGCGAGGAGCTCTTCGACGGTGCGGCCCATGTCGGTGTGTTTGAGGGCGAGGTCGAAGCCGAGGGTGCGGCCGGCGGCGGTCTTTTCGAGTTGGGCGTGGCCTTCGATTTCGCCGCCGGCGAAGCCGCCGCGGAATTGGCCGAAGTCGAAATCGCCGGTGTGGTAGTCGGCGGAAAGGGCGAGGCGCTGGAGGGGGAGTCCGTAAACGGAGATCGGTGTGGGCGAGTCGAACTCGACATGGACCTGTTGCTGGAGTCCGCGCGGGCCGGCGGGGCCGTCGAGGTGGCCGATGGCGTGAACTTGAGGCGGGGCTGAGAAACGATGTGGGGCAACGAGGGCGATGGCCTCGGGACCGTAGAGGCGGGCGGCTTCGGCGAGGTCGAGTGTGGAGTGGACGTCGAAGTCGATGGCGCGCCAGGCCCGGTTTTCCAGGTCGTAGGCGCGGGAGAAGGTGCCGGAGGCTGCGCCGGAGCCCTGGGTGGCGAAGAAGTCGAGTGCGTCGATGTAGTGGGTGCGGATGAAGAGGCGTGTGCGCAGCTGGTCGAAGGGGACTTCGCGGATGGCGGCGTGCGTGCCTTCGGCGGCGACATAGATGCGGCTGAGGCGGGCGTTGCCCCAGCGGCCCTGGATGTCGATGTCGGCGCGTGGCGGGGCGGATTCGAAGTCGAAGTGTCGCCAGAAGTCGGGCCACCAGGGGCCGAACCATCCGTTGATGTCGAGGGGGCGTAGGCGGCCTTGGAGGAGGAAGCGGTAGTCGCGCGTATCGATGTCCATCGCGTAGCTGCCGCGGGCTTCGTTGTCGCCGACGGAGACGAAGGCATCGTCGGCGCGGAACTGGCGGTCGTGGAGACTGAGCCAGCCGGAGGCGCGGTCGATGTGGACTTTGTGGGCGAGGAGATCTTCGACCTGGGCCCAGATGCGCAGGGAGTCGAGTTTCGCGCCTGGGGCGAGTGTGCCGGAGCCGCGCAGGAGCGTGGGGCGTTTGAAAAGGACGAAGCGGGCGAGGTTGCGATTGGCGAGGGTGCTTGCGGTCTGGGTGAGGGCTTCGGTGAGGGAGGTCTCGAATTCGAAGGTGCCGCTGCGCTGGCGCCAGTCGATGTCGGCCGCAAGCGCGAGCGGGGCGTCGGCGACGCGGGTCTTGAGCTCGGCGTGGACGGTGGTGAGCTCGGTGGAGCTGAGGCGGAGGATCGGGGCCTCGGCCGTGACGTCGTAGGCCTGGATGCGGTCGGTGGAGATTTCGACGAGGCGGGGGCGGATGGAGAACGGGGTGCGGCGGACGAGGGCGTCGCCGGAGAGCCGGAGGTGTTGCAGGGACAGGCGTGGGTAATCGATGGAGGCGATTTCGGCGGAGAGGTGGAGGAGACCCTCGTCGCGTGCGAGGAGGGGAAAACGGGTGGCGAGCCGGATGGGGCCGGTGAGGAGCGAGGCGGGTTTGTCTCCGGGGAGTTCGAGGCTCAGGCCCTCGGCGAGAAACTCGACTTGGGCGTTGGCGCCGGAGGTGGCCTCGGGGACGAGGCGGACGGTGAGTTTACCGCCGGAGATGGGGGCGAGCTGGGCGGACCATTGCGCGATTTTCCGGAGGGTGCGCAGGTAGGCGGGATACCAGTCGGTCGCGGGGGTGGAGCGCGAACGGTGGTGGAATGAGGCGAGGGATACGGCGCCTTGCACGGAGAAGGCGATGTCGTCGCACTGGCCGGCGAGGCGCTCGATGGTGAGGACGCTGTGGGCGGGTTGGAAATCGGCGGCGACGTCGCGCAGAAAGGGCTCGGCTTTACCGGAGGCGGAGAGTGCGCCTGGGATGAAGAGGTTGAGCCCGGCGAGTTCGACTTCGTGGACGAGGCCCTCGCCTTGGAGGAGGGTCCATGGGTCGAGCCGGACGTGGAGAAGGCGCAGGGTGAGCAGTGGCTCTTCGATGCCGGGGCCGCCGACGGAGATGTCTTCGACGAGGATGCGGCCTTGGGGATCGATGGCGGCGCGGCCGATGTGGACGATGAGGGGCGATTCGCCTCCGAGGCGGCCGATGTGGCGTTCGAGATGTCGGAGGAGGGGCGCGGGGAGTGGGAGCTCGTGGGCGGAGGCGAGCCAGAGCTGCAGGCCGATCAGGCCGACCAGAGCCAGCCAGAGCGACCAGCGCAGGAACCGCCAGAGGCCGCCCGCGCAGAGGCGGGTGCCGAACCAGCAGTGTTTAAACACCGTGCGCATAGCCGGGCCCCGCAGTGAGCTCAGGGCGTGGCGGCGGTGGCCGGGGCCGGCGGGGTGGACGCGGGGCCTGGGTCGCGGGGGCCGTAGATGAGCGTCCAGAGCGCGTCGGTGAAGGGCTGCTCGATTTCGAAGAGTGCGTCGAGGTCCTGTGCGCCGGCGAGCTGGGTGGTGCCGCCGATGCGGTCGCTCAAGAGGATTTCCTGGGTGCTGGTTTGTCCACCGGCGGCGCCGCCTTCGAGGGCGACGGTGGCGACGAGTTTATAGCTCCAGGGGCGCTCGGGGCCACCGGTGGCGACGGTGGCGGTGAAGTGGTCGCCGGCAAAGTTTTTGGCGCGGAGCTGGCGGAGCTGGGCGAGGAGGGTGCGGATGGCGGACTGGCGGTCCGCGGGTTCGGCCGCGAGGGCTTCGTCCCATGTCTGGGCGCCGTCGAGCTGGCGTTGGTAGAGGGGAGCTGCGTCGGGGGTGCCGAGGGGGATGATCGCGAGGGCGGTGATGCGTGCGCCGGCGGGGAGCTCGCGGAGGATGCGGTTGCGCCAGGCGCGTGGCTCGACGGGGACTTTGCGCAGGATCTCGGCGTCGATGGCGTAGACGAAGTGCGCGTCGGAGAACTGGGCATAGGCGGTGGAGCCACGGTTGGCGCCGACGCCGATGCGCAGGGTCGTGGTCTGGGTCGTGGAGCCGGTGGTGGTGACGACGATTTCGCGCTCGGGCTGGTTGAATCCCCAGGCCTCCTCGTCGGCGCGCGAGGGGGCATCGCTGAGGAATTCGGCGGCGGTGAGATTGTTGAGGTTGTCGATGAGGTGGCGGACGAGGCCGGCGTCGGCGGGCTGGGAGGGGGAGGCTTGTTCGCCGGAGCGGGTGATGGATTGCCAGGTGATGGTGTCGCCGGAGGCATCGACACGCTGGAGGGTGAGCTCGGGCTGGCGCGGGGCGCGCAGTGCGATGCTGGTGACGGTGCGCGGGTCGAGGCTGTAGAGGTGGGTCTCGCGGAGGGCTTTTTGGGCGTTGCTGAGCTGGTCGAGGAGGGGCTTGGGGACGGAGACGGTGAAGACGACGGACTTGTAGTCGCTCTTTTCGATCTGTGCGTAGAACTCGATCTCGGTGGCGTCGGCGGCCGGGGTGGAGCGCGGGGCGCCGAGGAGGAGAGTTTCGCTGCGGTTGTTGCCTTCGAGGGTGATGCGGAGGGAGGCGGAGCTGGAGGGGGTGAGCTCGGGGGCGAGGGGCTCGGTGATAAAAGTCTTGGCGCGGAGGGCGGCGAGGCCGGCGATGGTGAGCTCGGTGGCGGTTTTGCTGGCGCGGGCGTCGATGGGGGTCTCGAAGGCCCAGCGATCGCCGTCGCGGCGCACGCGGATACGGAGGTTGGCGGCGTTTTGCAGGTTGAAGGAGCGGACTTCGAAGACGGGGATGCTCAGGAGCTCGTCGGAGCGGAGTTGCTCGGGGGGCGTGGCGAGGAGGGTGGCGAGGCGGCGGTTGACGACGTGGATGCGCTCGCCGTCGGGGGAGAGAATGTAGAGGCGGTTGCCGTCGGTGGTGCCTTTGCCGAGCTGGAGGGTGACGGGGGTGGGGGTGGCCGTGGTGGTGAAGGCGATGCTGGCGGCGGGGTGATCGAGGCCGTAGTCGGCGAGGGTCATGCCGGTTTTGGGGAGGTCGGCGACGAGGAAGCTGGTCTCGTGTTCGAGGAGTTGGAGCTCCTTGAGGATGCTGCTGACAGCGTGGGGATTGGCGGGCCAGTTAAAGGGGGCGGTGATCGACCAGGCTTCACCCCGGCGTGCGAGGGCGGTGGTCTGGGGGCCGGCGACGAGGGTGAGGGACTGGATGTCGGCCGACTCGGGGCCGAGCACGCGGGTGCGGGTGGCCTTGATCTTCTCCTCGATGTCGAATTTGGGGCGGACGTAGAAGATGAAGCCGAAGAGCGCGACGTTGAGGAAAATGAGGATGAGCGTGACTTTGGTGCGCATGCGGAGAGGGGGTCAGGAGCGGCGGCTCCAGTAAACCATGATGCCGAGCAGGGCGATGGCGCCCGGGGCGATGAAGAGCAGCGAGTAGCGGAGGCGGGTGAGTTCCTGCTGGCTGAGGGCCAGTTGGAAGCGCTCGATGGGGCGGGGTGGAATGGCGAGCTGGGTGTCGCGGTCGACGGTCCAGTTGATGGCGTTGAAGAACAGGGTCTGGTTGCCGGGGAAGCCGAGCCGGCTGTTGGCGGCGAGGTCGGCGGTGCCGAAGACGACGAGGCGGCCGCCGCGGACGCTGAAAGGCAGATCGCCACGGGCCTGGACGCGCTCGGAGGCGACGCCGATGCCGAGGCGGTTGGCGGGATCGAGCTGGGGGAGGCCGCGGACGTCGATGCCGGGGTCGTACTCGGGCATCTGGCGGAGGCGGTAGCTGCGCTCGCCCCAGGCTGTGGGGGAGGTGGCGCCGAGGGTGGTCAACGTGAGCCCGCTGCCGGTGCCGCGGCCCGGCTCCGGGCGGAGGCTGCGTGTCTCGCCCAGGCGCAGCGCGAGCTGGCGGTCGATGAGCATCTGGGTGATCGGGTGTTTTTGAAAGGCGGCGATGCGCAGGTCGCCCTCTTCGGTGACGCTTTCCGGGTTGATGTCGTAGATGACGTCGTCGTCGACCATGACGCCCCAGTCGGCGAGCAGGTCGTCGAGTCCGTGAGGGAGGCGCGGGGCGAGCAGGAGGATGGCGCGGCCGGCGCGGGCGGTGAGGTACTGGCGGAGTTGCTCGGCGGCGAAGCGGTCGACGTTGAGCGGGGCGGCGGCGATGACCAGGGCGGCATCGTCGGGGATCTTGCGGAGGTGCCCGATATCGAGTTTTTCGACGGCAAAGTTGCGCAGGCGGAGCTCGTCGCGCAGGGCGGAGAGGCCGCGGACGGGGTCGACGCTGTCGGGATCGAGCTCGCCGTGGCCGACGAGGAAATAGATTTTTTTGCGCTCGGCGGCGGCGACGTCGAGGATGGCGGAGGTGAAGGCCTGCTCGCCGCGGAACTCGCGCTTTTCGCCGCCTTCGATGTGGTAGAGGTCGCCGAGGGTGACGACGCGTTTCTGGTCGCCGCTGAGAAAGACGATGGCGTTGGGCTGCTCGATGCCGAGCTGCTGGGCCTCGCGGTTGCGCTGGAAGACGTCGAGGTGTTCGACGGTGATGCGGTGGCCGGCGTCGTTGGAGGCGGAGGCGTAGGTGTATTCGCGCAGGAGGCTGCGGACGTCGCGGAGGGCCTGGACAACCTCCTCCTGGGGCGCGTCGTCGGAGAGTGTGACGACCACGCGGACGGGGCGGGTGAGCCCGCGGAGGTAGGAGCGGGTCTCGGGCGAGAGAGAGTAGCGGTGGTAGTGGGTGAGGTCGAAGCGCCAGGCGTAGTGGCGCGCGAGGTAGTTGAGCCCGAGGAAGAGGGTGGTGATGAGGATGGCCTGCAGGACCAGATTGCAGGTGCGCAGCCAGCGTACGGCGCGGAAGCTTTCGAGATGGAACATCGGTGGGGGCTCCTTAGCTGTGCAGCAGTTTTGCCTCGACGCTGAAGATGCTGAAGATGAGCGCGAGGGAGGCGCCGCTGAGGTAGAAGAGCAGCTGCCGGGTGTCGACGATACCGCGCGAGAAGTCGTCGAGGTGGTTGAAGATCTGGGCGTAGTCGATGGCGGCTTTCATGGGCTGGAGCACGCCGGTTTGCAGGGCTTGGATATCGGCGAGGTAGCGGATGCCGACGATCAGCCCAAAGAGGAGGGTGAAGGTGACGATGCCGGCGACGGCCTGGTTGCGAGACAGTGAGCTGGAGAACACGCCGACAGCGATGAAGAGCAGCCCGGAGATCGCGATGAAGAGGTACCCACCGAGGAGGGGGGCGGCATCGATGAAGCGCGCGTCGCCGGCGAAGCGGCTGAGGATGTAGAAGAAGACGCCGGTCGAGGCCCAGAGCAGGAGGTAGAGGATGTAGGCGGCGCCGAATTTGCCGAGGACGACCTCGGTGGTGGTGACAGGCGTGGTGAGCAGGGTCTCAATGGTGCCGAGGCGGCGCTCCTCCGCGAGGCACTTCATGGTGAGCAGGGGCACGAGGAAGAGCACGGGCAGCCAGAACAGTTGGAAGAAAACCTGCGCGGGCGAGATCTCCTGGGCGGCGGCGCTGTAGCTCTTGAGGATGCCGGTGAAGATGAAGCCCATGACGGCGAGGAACAGGACGCCGGCGACGTAGGTGCTGGGGCTGACGAGCAGCATCCGGACCTCGTGGCCGAGTATGGTGAAAAAGTGGCGCATGAAACGTGAGCTCGGGTGAAAGGGGGGGAGTCGGCGCGGCGGCGCTCAGGGTTGCGGGGCGGGTGGCTCGGACGGGGCGGCGGGGGCTTCGTCGATCACATCCCAGCTGCGGCGGGTGGCGGCGAGGAAAACGTCTTCGAGGGTCGAGTGGGCGCGGCTGATGGCGCGCAGGCGCAGGTGGGGCTCGGCCGCGATGGCGCGCAGGAGTTGTTCGCCGAGCTCGTCGTCGCGCGAGGTGGAGAGGCGCACGGTGCGGAAGCCGTGGGAATCGGGTGCGCCGGTCTCGGCGATGGCGAGGGTGGAGTCGATGCCCGCGAGCAGGGCGGGCAGGCGGTCGGTGTCGCCGGCCAGTTCGAGTTCGTAGAGGGACTGGCCGAGGATGGTGCGGCGCAGCTCGGCGGGGGCGCCCTGGGCGACGACGCGTCCGGCGTTGATGATGAGCACGCGGTCGCAGGTCACTTCGATCTCCGGCAGGATGTGGCTGGAGATGATGACCGTCATGTGGCCGCGGAGTCGGGCGATGAGGTCTCGGACGATGAGGATCTGGTGCGGATCGAGGCCGATGGTGGGCTCGTCCATGATGATGACGGGCGGTTCGGCGAGGATGGCTTCGGCGATGCCGACGCGTTGGCGGAAGCCTTTGGAGAGTTTGCCGATGATGCGGTGGCGGACGCGCTTGAGGTCGCACAGTTCGAGGACTTCGTCGATGCGCGGGCTGAGTTTGCGGCGGGGCATCTCCTTGAGGCGTCCGCGGAAGTAGAGGTACTCGCCGACCCGCATGTCCTCGGGGAGCGGGTTGTTTTCCGGCATGTAGCCGATGGCGCGGCGGACGGCCTCGCCTTCGGTGGCTACGTTGTGGCCGCAGATGCGCACGGAGCCTCCAGAGGCCGGCAGGTAGCCGGTGAGGATGCGCATGGTGGTGGATTTGCCGGCGCCGTTGGGGCCGAGAAATCCGAGGATTTCGCCGCGGGCGACGGTGAAGCTGATGTCGTTAACGGCCGCAACCCCGGCGTAGTGTTTGACGAGGTGAGAGGCTTCAATGGCGGGCGTGGAGGCGTCGGGCATGCGAAGGCCGGCGAATCTCAACGCAAGTGGCCCGACACTCAATCCTCAACTGTGCCGGCGGCGGCGTCTTTTTCCATTGTTACCTCGCCTGCACGAAAGTGTTGGATTTGGCCGGCGGAGTCGCGGAGGCGGAGGCCCCCCTCGTCGTCGATGCCTTCGGCGGTGCCGGCATACCGGCAGGCGCCATGGATGAGGGCAATGGGTTGGCCGCGGAGGGTGTCGAAGCGGTCCCAGAGGGTGGCAAAGGTCTCGCGATGGCGTCCGTCGATGAAAGCTTCGTAGCTGGCGATCATGCGGCGGATGAGGTTTGCGGTGAATCGATTAATGTCGAGCGGCTTGCGGGACTCCTCGGCGATGGAGGTGGCACGCGGACTGGCGTCGTTGGCGGCGTTGACGTTGAGGCCGAGGCCGAAGACGAGGTCGCGGACGTGGTCGGAGTCGATCCGCGCCTCGGTGAGCATGCCGCCGGCCTTGCGCCCGTTGAGTAGCAGGTCGTTGGGCCATTTGATGCCGGGGGCGGTCTGGCTGGATTCGGCGACGAAGTCGCAGACATTGACGCCCATCCACAGGGTAAAGGCTTGGAGTCGCTCGGGCGTGAGTGCCGGACGGAAGCCGAAGCTCGCGTACATGTTATTATTATGCGCGCTGTTCCAGCTGCGGCCAAAGCGTCCGCGGCCCTGGGTCTGGCGGCGTGCGAGGACGACGAAGGGTGTCTTGCGGCCGGTGGCGAGCTGGCGCGCGGCTTCGTCGTTGGTGCTATCGACCTCGTCGAGCACGATGAGCTGGCAATGGTGGGCGGTCTCGGCGAGGAGGGCCTCGACGAGGGTGGCGTTGAGATTCTTGGGCTGGTGGACGATGCGGTAGCCCCGGGCGCGGATGGCTTCGAATTCGAAGCCCTGGCTGCGGAGCTTTTCCATGTGTTGCCAGACGGCGACGCGGCTCATGGCGAGCTTTTCAGCCAGGGCGCTGCCGGAGACGAAGCCGGTTTCCTGGGCCAGCAATTCACGGAGTATGACGAGTTCGGGTGTCGGTTCGCAGGCTTGCATCGTGTGGGGTAGGAGAGCCGTGGACTATTATCGCGAGTGTTGTTGCATAGCGTGGAAGGATTTCAAGCCGGCAGACGATCAAACGCGCGCATGGGTGTTGTTGCCGGTGGCCTGCGTTTGTGGGGGCGTAAACAAATATCGACAAGGTCCGGTGGGGGAACCTTTGTTTGCGCGTTTCGATACACCCGCGAACATGTCGCTGCCGCACACTTTAAACTCTCTCGATTCGGGCACGGAAGCCCACGTCTCCAAGGACGATCCGGCACAGGTGTGGCGGCAGCAGTGGGCCAGACTCCGGGCCTATCACCGGCCCGCAAGTGCGACGGCGCAGGCTGATCGTGTGAAGGATCTGGAGGCCCGGCTCGCCGCTGCGGAGCAGGAGCTGGCGCGTGGCAAAGAGAAGATCCAGCGGATGCAGCAGTCGTTTTCGTGGCAGTCGACGGGCTGGTTGCGCGCGATGCGCCGCGTGCTGCTCGATCGGAGCCGGCGGCGCGTGCCGGTCGACTTGGCTCTGGATATGCCGGAGAGCTGGGAGGCTGCGCCAGCCAAGGGGCGCATCGTGGGCTGGTGTGCCCTCGCTGGCGGCGTGCCGGTATCCGCCGTGCGTGCGCGCATCGACGGCCGGGTTTTTCCCGCCACCAAGGACCGGATATTCCGGCCCGACGTGGCGCAGTCCAACGGCTGGGCCGTCGCCGACGCGCCCTATGGTTTTGAAATCGCGTACGAACTGGAGCCCGAGCGCGAGTATGCCGTGATCCTGGAAGTGTGCCTCCCCACGGGCCGCTGGCAGGCACAGGAGGCGCGTCCGCTGCGCACCAGCCGGCGCCCGGTCCAGCGCGATTACGCCACGTGGGTGGACCGCTACGACCGCTTGACGCCGGAAAAGGCCTCGGCGCTGCGGGCGAAGCTCGGTGCGCTGGCACCAGACCAGAATCCACGAATCTCGATCTTGATGCCGGTGTACAACGCACCGGAGCGCTGGCTCGTGCGCGCGATCGAATCGGTTCGCGAGCAGGTGTACGAAAATTGGGAACTTTGCATCGCCGACGATGCGTCGCCCGCCGCCCATGTTCGCGAAGTGCTGGCGCGCTACGCTCAGCAGGATGCCCGGATCAAAGTCGTGCATCGCGAGACCAACGGCCACATCTCGCGTGCCTCCAATTCGGCGCTGGAGCTGGCCTCGGGCGAGTGGGTGGCGCTGCTCGACCACGACGATGAACTGTCGCCGGATGCGCTGGCGTGTGTGGTGCTCAACCATGCCCGCCGGCCCGATGTCGCCGCCTGGTATTCTGACGAGGATAAAATCGACGAGGAGGGGCAGCGCTTCGATCCGTATTTCAAACCCGATTATCTGCCGGATCTGTTGACCGGGCAGAACTGCCTGTCGCACCTGTCTGTTTTTCGCACGGACTTGATCCGTGCGGTGGGCGGTTTCCGTGTCGGATACGAGGGGAGCCAGGATTGGGATCTGGCGTTGCGCGTCGTCGAGCAGCTGCGGCCCGAGCAGGTCGGGCACATCCCGAAGGTGTTATATCACTGGCGGGCGATCCGCGGCTCGACCGCGCTGGCCAACACGGAGAAGGACTACACCGTGGGAGCGGCCGAACGGGCCTTGCAGGATCATTTCCAGCGGCGTGGGGTGGCGGTGTCGTTGCAACCCGTCCCCGGGCACCACTGGCGGGCGATTTATCCGATGCCGGCGCGGGCTCCGATGGTCTCGATCATCATCCCCTCGTACAACGCGGCGGGCTATCTGCGCCAGTGCCTGGGCTCGATCCGCGACCTCACGGACTATCCGGAGTACGAGATCATTGTCGTCAACAATCGCTCGGACGATCCCGATGCGCTCGCGCTCCTGCATTGGATCCAGCAGGACCCCGCGATCCGCGTGCTGGATTATCCAGCGCCGTTTAACTATTCTGCGATCAATAACTTTGCCGTCCGCCATGCCCGCGGCGCGCTCGTGTGTCTCCTCAATAACGACATCGAGGTGATCACGCCGGGGTGGTTGCGCGAGATGGTCAGCCATGCGACCCGGCCCGAGATCGGTGCGGTCGGCGCCATGCTCTACTACCCCGACGACACGATCCAGCATGCCGGGGTGTTTCTCGGCTTGGGAGGGGTGGCCGCCCATGCGTTTCTCCACGCGCCTCGCGGCTCCGATGGCCAGAAAAACCGTGCCCGCCTCATCCAGAATTACAGCGCGGTGACGGCCGCGTGCCTGCTCATCCGCCGCGCGCTCTTCGAAGAGGTCGGCGGCTTTAACGAGCGCGAGCTGGCGGTCGCCTTCAACGACGTCGATTTCTGCCTGCGCATCAGGCGCGCCGGGTACCGCAATTTGTGGACGCCCTTCGCCGAGCTTTACCACCACGAATCGATCAGCCGCGGGCTCGACGATACGCCGGAGAAAAAACACCGCTTCGATGCCGAGGTGGACTACATGAAACGCACGTGGGGCGAACTCCTCGCGGCCGATCCCGCCTACAACACGAACCTCTCCCTTGAGATCGAAGGCATGCAGCTGGCCTGGCCGCCGCGCACTCAGGCGTGGTGACCACCGGTGCGCCGCAAAATCCCCACTCCCGCAACCCCGCCCACTCCGTGAACATCCTCTTTGTAAACTATGGCGACTTCACGGCCAACAGCCTGAACCACATCGGCCTTTTTGCGCGGGCGCTCGCGGCGCGCGGCCATGCGTGCGTGGTCGCGGTGCCGTCCGACAAGGAGACGATCCGCGTGATCGCCGACCCGGCCTTTGAGCCGATGACTTACGACGAGGTCCTGGCGACGCCCCGGTGTTTCCCGGATGGCCGCGGTGCGGATATCCTGCACGCGTGGACGCCGCGCGAAAACGTGCGACGCTTTGCGGTGGCGTACCGGCATCTCGTGCCTGGTCGCACGCTCGTCCACCTGGAGGACAACGAGGATCACCTGCTGTCGGCCATGTTGCGTTGTCGCACCGACGAGCTGCGTGCGCCCGCCGGCTTGCAGCGGGCGGATTTGGCTCCGCGCGCCCTGAGCCATCCGGTGCGTTCGCGTGCGTTTTTGCGCGTGGCCGATGGCTGCACGGTGATCGTCGATACGTTGCGCGAGTTTGTGCCGGCGGGCGCGCCGGTGCTCACGTTGCCGCCGGGCGTGGATTTTTCGCTCTACCAGCCCCAGCCGGCCGATCCGGCGTTGCGGGCCGAGCTCGGGCTGCGCGAGGACGAGAAGGTGCTCGTTTACACCGGATCCAACACCTTTGCCAACGAGCACGAGATCCGGGAGCTCTACGAGGCGGTCGCGCTGCTCAATACCCGCGGCGTTCCCACCCGGCTCATCCGCACCGGGTTGTTTTCCACGAAATTTAGCGAGCCTCTGCCGGCGGAGTGGTCCGCGCAGGTCGTCGACATGGGCTTTGTCGAGAAGGCACTGCTGCCCAAGTTGCTCGCCCAATTTCGTGCCCTGGTGCAGCCGGGACACACTGGTGAGTTCAACGATTACCGCCTGCCCTCGAAGTTGCCCGAGATGCTCGCGATGGGGCGCCCGGTGGTCGCTCCGGCGAGCAATGTCGGCCGGCTCCTGCGCAACGGGCTCGACGCCGTGCTGCTCTCCCACGGCTCCGCCGAAGAAATGGCCGACGCATGCCAGCGCATCTGGGCGGATGCCGCGCTGGCCGGCAGCCTCGCGAACAACGCCGCGGAGTTTGCCCGGACGCATTTCGAGCTGGGCGCCATCAGCGACCGGCTGGAGTCATTTTACCGCGATTCCCTGGCGCACCCCGCCCGGATCGATGCCTGGGGCGGGTGGCGTGAGGCGGAGACGGAGCTCTCGCCGGCCTTGCGCGCGTTGGGCGTCGGCGAGTTGGCTGCGGCCGAGCTGGCCTACTTGGAGCATCTGGCCGGACGCGAGTGGGCTGATTGGCAGTCAAAATGGAAGATTGCTGCCGAACAACTGGCCGCCGCCGAGAAGGCACTGGCGCTCACCCGACAGCACGCCACCAATCTGGCCGGGCAGGTGGAGCAGTTGCAGTCCCGCGAGGCCGATCTCACGGCTCAGGTGTCCCATTGGCGCCAGGATTTTGAAACGGTTGCCGAGGATCATCGTCTCGCCTCGCTCCACATCGCGCATCTGGACCGCGAAATCGTGCGCGTGCGCGAAGAGGGCGAGGCCCGCTTGCAGGCGTTGAAAGAAACTTGGTCGTGGAAACTCACCGTGCCGGTGCGCGCGCTGCGCCGGTTTCTCCAGCGGCGCGGCGTGCGTTGCTGATCCGCCACGCCCGCACGCAAAAAAGCTCCAAACGCCTTTGCAGACGCTTGGAGCTTAAAGTGGTGCCAGGGGCGAGGATTGAACTCGCGACCAAAGGCTTATGAGTCCTCTGCTCTACCACTGAGCTACCCTGGCATTTCCTCCGCACAAAGTCGGAGGAGGGCCGGTAGTACGGAGGCTCCGCAGCACACGGCAAGCAAAAATCTTTGGCTGCCGTCAGGGTTTTTTCATCTCGGGCCCGAGCCCCGGCCTCTGGATTGTAACGTTTGCCCCGTCGCTGCGTCTTGCGACCGCCGGCTACCTGCCGGATAAATCTCCCCCTCATGCGCTTTTTGCCGGGCAACCTATCGCCATTTCACGTCCTTCCAGTCTGTGCCGCCGCCCTATGCCTCCTGCTCGCCGGCTGCGGCCGCGAGTCGGCGGGGGCCGGCGCACGCGGCGCGGCGGTGCCGGTCCAGGTTGCACAGGCGTCGCGGCAGTCCGTCCCGCTGGTCGAGCAGTCGGTCGGCTCGGTGCAGGCGCTGCGCCGTGTCGAGGTGCGTGCGCAGGTCGATGGGGTGGTGCAGGCGGTCCATTTCCAGGAGGGCCAATCCGTCCAGGCCGGCGACCTGTTGGTCACGCTCGACCGGCGTCCGTTTGAAAACGCCCTCGCGATTGCGCGCGCCCAGCTCGCCTCGGCCCGCGCCGAGCTCGCCATCGCGCAACAGGACGCCGCGCGCTACCGTGAGCTCGGGACCAAGTCGGTCGTCTCCGCCGAACTCCTCGGCCAGTTCCTCTCCAAGGAAGAGACCGCGCTCGCCAAGGTCCATGCGCAGGAGGCCGCCGTGGCCAACGCCGAGCTCGATCTCGGCTACACCGAGATCCGCGCGCCCATCGCCGGCCGCACCGGGCAACGCCTCCTCCACGAGGGTACCCTCGTGAAGGCCCGAGACGCCGCCAGCACGCTCGTCACCATCCAGCAGATCGCGCCCATCGCCGTCGCCTACGGCGTCCCCGAGCGCGTGCTCGGCACCCTGCAGGCCGCTCAGGCCGCCGGCCCCGTTGCCGTCTCCTGCACCACGCACGACATGACGCCGCGCACCCTGCACGGCGTCCTCGAATTTGTGGACAACACCGTGGACCCGACCACGGGCATGGTGACGCTCAAGGCCGTGTTTCCCAACGAGGACCAGGCGCTCTGGCCCGGCCGCTTTGTCGAGGTGCGCACCGAGCTCGGGCGCGATCCGGCCGCGCTCGTCGTCCCCACCGCTGCGGTGATGCCCGGGCAGAAGGGCAGCCAGATCTTCGTCGTGAAGGCCGACCAGACCGTCGAGCTTCGCCCGGTGCAGCCGGTCCGCAGCTTCGAGGGGCTCACCCTCCTCGGAGGCAATGTCGTCCGCGAAGGCGAAACCGTGGTCACCGACGGGCAACTCCGCCTCGTGCCCGGTGTGCGCGTCGAGATTCGCACGCTCGACGGCGCCCCCGCCGCCCGGAAGCCCTAACCTCCGCGCCGCCTCCCGATGAACCTCTCCGCGCTTTGCATCCGTCGTCCGGTGATGACGACGCTGCTCACCGTCGCCCTCTGCGTATTTGGCGCCATGGCGTACCGGCTGCTTCCCGTCAGCGATCTGCCCACGGTCGATTTTCCCACGATCGTGGTGTCGGCCGGCCTGCCCGGCGCGACGCCCGAGACGATGGCCAGCGCCGTCGCGACTGTGCTTGAGCAACAGCTCTCCACCATTGCCGGCATCGATTCGATGACCTCGACGAGCAGCCTCGGCAACACGCAGATCACGATCCAGTTTACCCTCGATCGCGACATCGACGCGGCTGCGCAGGATGTGCAGTCGGCCATCGCCGCAGTGCAGCGGCGGCTGCCCAGCGACATGCCGGCCGCCCCGAGTTTCCGCAAAACCAACCCCGCCGACCAGCCCGTCCTCTACCTCACGCTGGCCTCGCCCACGCTCCCGCTGTCCACGGTGAGCGAGTACGCCGAGACGATGCTCGCGCAGCGCATCTCCAGCGTCTCCGGCGTCTCGCAGGTGCTCGTCTACGGCTCGCAGAAGTACGCCGTTCGCGTGCGCCTCGATCCGCGCCGGCTCACCGCGTACGGTGTCTCCCTCGCGGAGGTGCGCGCGGCGATCGATTCGCACAACGTCAACCTGCCGACGGGGGTGCTCGATGGCACCCGCCAGTCGATGCAGATCCTGGCCGACGGGCAGCTCGTCGATCCGGCGGAGTTTCGCGCGATCGTGGTCGCGTACCGCAAGGGCGCGCCGCTGCGCCTGGGCGAGCTCGCCGAGGTGATCGAGAGCGTGCAAAACCACCGCGTGGCGAGCTGGTTCAATGGTGAGCGCGCCATCGTGCTTGCCGTGCAAAAACAGCCCGGCTCCAACACGGTCGAGGTCGTCGAGCGCGTGCGCTCGCTGCTGCCCGCCTTTCAGGAGCAGCTGCCGGAATCGGTGAAGCTCGACATCCTCCGAGACCAGTCGCAAGCGGTGCGCGAGTCGGTGGAGGACGTGCGTTTCACGCTGCTGCTGGCCGTGGCGCTGGTGGTGCTCGTGATCTTCCTTTTCCTGCGCTCGCTCGCGGCCACGGTGATCCCCGCGGTGGCCATCCCGATGGCCGTGCTCGGCACGTTTGTTGTCATGTATTTCTGCGGCTACTCGCTCGACAACCTCTCGCTGCTGGCCCTCACGCTCTCAGTGGGCTTCGTGGTCGACGATGCCATCGTCATGCTCGAAAACATCGTGCGCCACATCGAGCAGGGCATGCCGGTGCGCGAGGCGGCCTTCAAGGGCTCCGGCGAGATCAGTTTCACGATCCTGTCGATGACGCTTTCCCTCGTCGCGGTGTTTCTCCCGCTCATGTTCATGGGCGGCCTCCTCGGACGCCTCCTGCACGAGTTTGCGGTCACGATCTCGGCGTCGATCCTCGTCTCGGGACTGGTCTCACTCACGCTCACGCCGATGCTGTGCAGCCGCTTCCTGCACCCGCACCGCGAGCGCGTGCGGCACGGCGCGGCCTATCAGGGAATCGAGCGTTTCATCGAGGGCATGCTCGGACTCTACCGGCGCACGCTCGCGTTCAGCATGCGACACAAGCCCGTCACGGTGGCGACGGCCCTGATCCTCGCCGTGCTCACCGGCGTGTGCGCCTGGCTGCTGCCCCGCGGTTTCATCCCGACCGACGATACGGGGCTGGTGAATATCAACCTAGAGGCTGCGCAGGATATTTCGTTTGAGGAGATGGTGCGCCACCAGCAGGCCGCCGCTGCGATCGTCGCGAAGCACCCTGCGGTCGAGGCGTTCATGTCCTCCGCCAACAGCTCCAGCGGGCGCATGACGCTCCGCCTCAAGCCGCGCGGCGAGCGCGTCTCGGCGGCCCAGGTCGTCGCCGACCTGCGGCGCGATCTCGCCGTGGTGCCTGGCATCCGCGCCTACGCGCAGCAGCCGCCCCCGATCCGCATCGGCGGCATGCAGTCGCGCACGCTGTACCAGTTTTCCCTCTTCGGCTCCGACATGGACGAGCTCTACCGCGTGGCCGCGGCGATGGAGGCGAAACTGGCCGCGTTGCCGCAGCTGGTGGACGTCAACTCCGACATGCAGATCACCAGTCCGCAGGTGCGGGTGGAAATCCAGCGCGATCGTGCGGCGGCCCTCGGCGTGACGCCGGAGCAGATCGAGGATGCCCTCTACAACGCCTTTGGCTCCCGGCAGGTCTCCACCATCTACACGCCGACGAACCAGTACTACGTGGTCATGGAGGTGGCGCCTGAGTACCAGCGCGAGGCCGCGGCGCTCTCGCTCGTGCGCATCCGCAGCAAGTCCGGGCAACTCGTGCCGCTCGATGCGGTGGCGGCGCTGCGCAGCGGGGTGGGCCCGCTCACGGTGTCGCACATCGGCCAGATGCCCGCCGTCACGATCTCGTACAATTTGAAGCCGGGTGTTTCGCTCGGCGAGGCCAACGCGGCGATCACGGAGATCGCGCAGCGCGAGCTGCCGGCGACGGTCAGTCACAGTTTCATGGGCACGTCGCAGGCGTTTGCCGCTTCGCAGAAGGGCATGGGCCTGCTGCTCGCGCTCGCGGTCCTCGTGATCTACATCGTGCTCGGCATCCTCTACGAGGACTTCATCCATCCGCTCACGATTCTGTCGGGGTTGCCGGCGGCGGGGTTTGGTGCGCTCGTCACGCTCCTGGCGTTTCGAGAGGAGCTCAACATCATGGGCTATGTCGGCGTGATCATGCTCGTGGGTATCGTGAAGAAAAACGCGATCATGATGATCGACTTTGCTCTGGCGGCGAAGGGGCGCGGCGAAGCTTCGGCGGAGAAGGCCATCGTCGAGGCGTGCCTCGTGCGTTTCCGCCCGATCATGATGACGACCTTCGCGGCGCTCGCCAGCGCCATCCCGATTGCACTCGGGCTCGGCGCCGGGGCGGAGTCGCGCCGGCCGCTCGGGCTCGCCGTGGTGGGCGGGCTCGTGGTTTCGCAACTGCTCACGCTCTACATCACGCCCGCGCTTTACGTGTACATGGACCGCTTTTCGCAGCGGCTGCGGCGCGGTCGCGGGCACGGGGCCGTCGCGCCGGTGGTAGGTTGAGCCGGTGGCGCCTACGCGCCGCCGGGGTGGTGGGCATCGAGTCGCGCGAGCAGCTCGGGAAACGCGTCGCGGATGGGTGAGTTGGCGAGGTACTCGGCGGCGGGGATCTTGGCCCCGCGCGCGCGGAGTCCGGCATAGACGTGCAGCTCGAACTGGTTGCGCAGGTGCGCCTCGGCCTCTGTGAGTTTCAGCTCTTTGAGGAGAAAGAGGAGGGCTTCGATGGTGGAGTAGTGGCCCGGCGCCTGCACGCCGCGCAGCCAGTAGCGCCCGGGCCCGGAGATTGGCAGGCACACGCGGCGGCCCCACGACTCGACAGTGTGGAGCATGCGCAGGGCCTCGCGCCAGTTCCCGTCGAGGAGGAGGAGTTGCACGTTTTCGGGCGGGGGCGTCTCGGTGGGGATCGGCTCGCCGCGCGGGTGAAGCACCCAGAGTTCGCGGCCTGGTTGCACGATGTCCTCGCGCTTCGGCGGCGTCTCATGGCGGTACACATGGTTGCGTGCCGAGGGGACGAGCCGGTCGATGAGGCGTCCGGTGCTGGTGGGCCGCCAGTACTCGCGGTGATGGATGAGCACATCGACCTGCACGGGCAGATCGAGCGGTTTCATGCCTTCGCAGATGCACCATCTGGGCGCCAGGTGACAGCGCTCACAACGTGGGGTGCCTTCGAGGACAACGCTTCTCGCCATGGGAGCGCTACGGGTTGGGCGAAGCCCGCCCTGGCGTCAACCTCCCGCGTGTGTGGCGCGGGCGGTCGTCTGCGCTGGCACCGCCCGCTCGCGGCCCATCGACCTGTGCGTGGGCTGCCTTTGGCCGGTGTTTAATTCTAATTTACCAGTTAATTGTGAAAAAGGCGTGCGTGCGGTGTGTTGCTGGACTCGGGGTTTCGGCCGGTGGCAGGGTCGGGCAGCTCCTGCCTGCCGGCGACGCGCAGTGTGGGGCGATTGACTCATCTCCCCCATGAACTTGCTTCACTCCTTTGTTATGGCGGCGGCCGCCGTCGGCCTGTTCGGCATGTCTGCCGAGACCGTCGCCGCGGGCGCACTCGGCTCCGGCGAAAACATCCCGCACTTTCAGCTCAACTGGTCCGACGAGTTCGACCAGGGCTACGCCAACACCGGCTATCCCGAGAATAACGCGCCCAATCCTGCCGTGTGGGACAAGGACACGATCAGCGTCTCTTCCTGGTACAAGGGGCAGATCAACGCCACCGATGGCAACGGCAACGATTACGAGCGCCAGGTGTTCATGGGGCGCCCGGAAAATCTCCGGGTGGAGAACGGGGTGGTGGTGCTCGAACTGCGCGCCGACCAGGCGCAGGGCGTGGGTTGGACGGACCGCTACGGCAACGTCAACGACCTGCACACGTCGGCGATCATGGCATCGCGCACGGATGCCGGGAGCGCGAAGCCTTCGTTCTCGCGCCACAGCCGCGTCGAGTTTCGTGCCAAGATCCCGCACGAGGCCGGCGTGTGGCCGGCGCTGTGGATGTGCGGGACGACCGGCGACTGGCCGGGCTGCGGCGAGTTCGACGTGCTCGAATACTGGGGCCGTGGCGCGACCGATGAGTTTGGCTACACCTCGACCAACAACATCCATTGGGAGGGCGTGGTGAACTGGCATTCGGAGAACATGCAGTACTACGCGATGCGCCGGCCCAGCGACGCGTTTCACATCTGGGCCATGGAGCGCGACGATGAGAAGATCCTCATGTTCTACGACGACCAGCTGGTGGCCTGGCACGACATCACCGCAGCCGACCAGAGCGAACTGCGCGACCGCGATGGCTACGTGATCATCAATTTTTGCTACACCGGCACCGATCCCGCGATGGACCGGGTGCAGATGCAGGTCGATTATGTACGCGAGTATTTCTTCAAGCCCGGCGTGCGCCGGCACTATCCGCCGGTGGTTGGGCTCGGTGGCAATGTCGATACCGGCGAGATGATCGAGGCGTACGCGAACCAGCCGCTCCCGCTGGTCGGCGCGGTGACGGGCGACGGCATGCCGGGCGCCGGTTTCACCTACGAGTGGCAGGGACTTTCGGGGAACGGCGCTGTCGTCTTTTCCTCTCCCGAGTCGGCACGCACCACGGCGGTCTTTTCCAAGCCCGGTTACTACGACGTGCGTCTGGTCGCGCACGATGGTCAGTACGGCAACTCGGCGTGGCGCCGCGTCAACGTGCGGTCGGGCTCCGGCAATACCGCCCCGATGGTGGCCACGGCTCCGCGCACTGTCGTCGCCGGACACCCGGTCAAACTCTCGGCGCTCGTGGCCGACGACGGACTGCCCAACAACACGCTCACGGTCACTTGGTCGGCAGGCGAAAACGTCACCATCTCGGATGTGCATTCGCTGGAGCCCACGGTGACGTTTCGAAACCCCGGCCTCGCGATCGTCTACTTGCGGGCCAGTGATGGTGAGCTGGAGAGCACCGGCGCGCGCATCGATTTCCAAGTCGTGGCGCCGCCTGCCGAGGGCAACCAGTCTCCGGTCGTCTCGGCTGGCGATGATCAGACCGTCGCTACCGGGGCAGACGTGACACTTGCCGGTTCTGTGACCGACGACGGCTACCCGGAGTTTCGTACGACCCAGCAGTGGACGCAGGTCAGCGGCCCCGCGCAGGCGACGTTTTCCGATCCAACCTGGGTCTCGCCCACGGCGACTTTCCCGACGGCGGGCACCTATGTGCTTCGCCTGACCGCCACCGATGGGGCGGCTTCGTCCAACGACACCGTCACCATCATGGTTAGCGGGACCGGCAACCACGCGCCAGCGATCACGACGTCGAAACCGGCGTCGTTGGCCTGCACTCTCAACACCGCTGGCACCGTGCAACTGGCCGCCACCGATGCCGACACCGGCGACACGCTCAGCTGGAGCGTCGCCACTCCGCCGGCCCACGGCACGGCGAGTGTCAGCGCGGCGGGGCTGGTCCGCTACACGCCGGCCACCGGCTACGTCGGCGCCGATTCGTTTGTCGTGCGTGTGTCCGATGGCCACGGCGGCACCGACTCGATCACGATCAACGCCACCGTCACCACCACGAAGCCGCAGGTGACGTCCGTCGCCGCGACTCCGTCGGTCGCCACGACCGTCGGCAGCACGGTCACACTTTCGGCGACGGTGGTGCCCGGTACCGGCCACCCGATCGACCATGTGGCGTTCAGCCTTGGCGGCACCTCATTGGGCAACGCGACCTACAACTCGGGCACCGGTAAGTGGACCCTCGCGTGGACCGCGTCCGCGCTCGGCCGCCAGACGATCACAGCGACTGCGTATGGCAACGACGCACAGACCGCCACCGGTACCGCGACGGTGATCGTCGGCACTGCCGGCACCTACGGTAACGGCGGGGCGCCGTGGGTCGCAGGCAGCGGCACCTTGCGCATCGAGGCGGAAGCTTACGACGAAGGCGGCGAGGGCGTCGCCTACCACGATACCGACGCCCGGCAGGGCACCTCGACCGTGCGCGCCGGCGGCACCGCCAACGAAGTGGACATTGTGGAGCTTGCCACCGGCAACGACGCGTCCGCGCAGGCCGTGGGCTACATCGATGCCGGCGAGTGGTTGCGCTACACTGTCACCGTGCCGACTACGGAGCGCTACACGGTGCGCTTGCGGGTGGCCAACGGTAGCGGCGCGACCTCGGCCGGTGCGGTATCGTTGCGCTGGAAGGGTGCGGTCGTGGCCGGCCCGCTTTCGGTGCCGGCGACCGGCGGCTGGGATGCGTACACGACCCTCGAAGTGACGGGCGTCACGCTCGCGGCGGGCACCGATTTGCTCCAGCTTTCGTGCAACACCGATGGCTTCGACTGCAACTGGATTGAGCTGATCCCTGAACTCACAAAAACGCCGGCCACGGTGACGCTCGGCGGGTTGACTCAGACCTACAACGGCTCGGCGCGACCGGTTACGGTGACGACTGTGCCGTCCGGGCTGGCGGTCAACGTGACGTACTCGGGCAGCGCCACCGTGCCGGTCAACGCCGGCAGCTACTCGGTGGTGGCGACGGTTGCCGACCCCAACTACGAAGGCAGCGCCAGCGGCACACTCACCATTGCGAAGGCATCGTCCACGATCACCTGGTCGGCGCCGGCGGGCATCACCTACGGGACGGCGCTTTCGTCCACGCAGCTCAACGCGACGGCGAGCGTGCCCGGCACGTTCACGTACACGCCGGCGGCGGGCACGGTGCTGCACGCGGGTAGCGGGCAGACGTTGCAAGCGACGTTTACGCCGACCGACAAGGTGAACTACGCGACGGCGACGAAGTCGGTGACGCTCTCCGTGGCGAAGGCGCCGCTCGTCGCGCAGGCCAGCGACCAGCAGCGCACCATGGGTGCCGCCAATCCGGCGCTCGACATCTCTTATTCGGGCTTCGTCAACGGCGACACGGTTGAGGATCTCGACACGCTTCCGACTGCGAGCACGACGGCGACGTCGGAAAGCACGGCGGGCCAGTATGCGATCACGCTGAGCGGCGGCAGCGACGCCGACTATGCGTTTACGTTGCGCGACGGCATGCTCACGGTGCTGGGCATCGATGCGCCCCAGTACGCGCGGGCGCCACAACCGGCCACGGTCGCCGCCGGCGGCCGCGCGGTGTTTGGCGTGACAGTCACCAGTGCCCGGACACTCACTTATCAATGGCAGGTCTCGACCGATGGCGGCACGACCTGGAGCGATGTGGCCGACGGTCAGGGCTACTCCGGCGCCACGAGCGACGAGCTCGCGTTTACCGCGCGTCCGGAGATGCGCGGCCGGCAGTTCCGCTGCGTGGTTTCCGATGGAGTCAACCCGGCGATTGCCAGCGCGGCAGCGCCACTCACGGTGCCGTGGAGCCAGTTTGCGGCGCTGTCGGCACGCGCGGCGGCGGGCACTGGCGAGCAGACGTTGACGCTCGGGTTTGTGTTTGCCGGAGGCGGCAAGCCGGCGATGGTGCGCGGCGTCGGCCCCGGCCTGCTCGATGGCGACGCGACCCTCGCCGGCCACGAGCTCGCCGACCCTCAACTCAAACTGTACGAGATGCAGTCGGGCGCCTTCGCCCTGCTGACGAGCAACGACAATTGGGGCGGCGCCAGTACGCTCAGCCAGAAGTTCGCCGAGCTCGGCCAGGGCGCGCTCGCTCGTGACTCGAAGGATGCGGCCCTGTATCTGGAGACGCTCGGGCAGCGCGTGTACACCGCGCAGATCTCGGGCGTGACCGGCTCGGGCGTGGCGTTGGCCGAAGCCTACGACGCGGACTTCGCCGACAAATCGAAACGCCTCACGGCGCTCTCCGTGCGCAACCAGGTCGGGAGGGGCAGCGAGGTGCTCATCGCGGGATTTGTGGTTTCCGGCGACGCGCCCAAGCGCGTGATCGTGCGCGGCGTCGGTCCCGGACTGGCCAAAGACGTCGCCGCCTACCTCGCCGACCCGCAGCTTCTGGTACACCGGCTCAAGGCCGACCGGACCGGCTGGGACCTCGTCGGCTCGAACGACAACTGGGACGGCACCGCGGCCACCGCGGAGCTTTTCGAGATCGTGGGTATGGGCGCGCTCGACGCCGGATCAAAGGACGCCGCGCTCGTGCTGGAGCTGGAGCCGGGCATTTATACCGCGCAAATCTCCGGCGTGGGCGACAGCACCGGCGTCGCGTTGGCCGAGATTTACGAGGCGCCGTAAGCGGAACGGCAAACGGAGCGCGTCCGCCGCCGGGCGGCGCTCCGTGGCGTGTCCCGATGGCACCGGCAACAGGCTCGACATTAAAATGGGCGCTGGCTTGATCGTGCCCCGAGCCACGCCGAGCCGGCCGCATCTAGACATCAGCCCCCCGAGGAATTCTTCCCGCCAAAAGCACAACCTTATGCCTGCGTTAATTCTCCCAATCCAGGCCGTGAAACGCAGTAAGGGCGAATAACACTCTTCGGCGGAAGTAAGATGAAGAAGCTGACGATTACCTGTTTTTCGCTCGGGCTGTTGCACGCCGCGATCATGACTTTGTTCGCATTGGGCCCTGAGCTTAGCCCGTTGATGGTTTTGATCGTTGATGCGCCAGTCGCCCATTTCACGAAGGATCTAGCATCCCCGCTTCTCGCTCTCGGTGTTCCAATCATTGCCTGCTCGATCATCTACCCTGCGGCGATATTTCTGCTCGGCGTCGTGATTCTGCGCTCTCCATCCAGAGGGCCCAACCCAGCGAGTTGTGTCACCCGGAGCGAAGCGGAGCGGTGAACACGACTTTTGTTGAACAAGCCCGGGGAGGAGCGGAGACGAAGCCTCAGCTTGCGAAGGACTGACGGCCGCGCGCGGCGAGAGATGCCCTTATGCGCTTTGTGTTTTCCGCATGGTCGCCAGGCAGACGACGGCGCCGTAGCGGCTTAAAAGATGACATGGGGCGGACAAGCGAGGCGCGAGACGCCAGGCTGTCCGTGCCATGACATCAACGAAGGATAACCAGACAGAGACCGGCGCTCGCGCCGGAGTCATCAAGCTGGGGTTGGACGTGCATGCCAGCTCGATTGTGGTGGTGAGGCAGATCGACGTGCAGGTTGCGCAGCCAGCGCAGCGTTTCACACCAGAGCAGTTCCTGGCGTTCGTGCGCAAGCAACTGACGCGGGCGCAGCGTGTGCACAGCTGCTACGAAGCCGGCCCGCTGGGCTACGTGCTACACCGGCAGCTAACGGCGAAACAGAGGCTGTAACAGGGACAAGGCTGTAACAGGGACAGGCTAAAAACGGCTTTACTTCGGAAGGGAGGCCGGTTGGCCTATCTTGCCCTCGGGTTGTCGGTTTTGGCGCTGCTCCCAGGCCTCTCCTTTCTCCTGCACACTTTCAGTCACTAAAATGAAGACCCGGCCGAACAAGTCACCACTGCGCAACGCCGGTAGAAGCGCCCGTTTTCCAAGCGACGTCCGATTCCCGGCGTGGCAGACCTGAGGCGTTAGGCAAAGAAAACAAAAGAAGGCGCTTGTCTTGCCGTATATAAAATCACTCACCTTTTCCGGCTCAAAAAACAAAAAATGAATACCATCGAAGAAAAATCAGCTATCGTAAGTCGTCTTATCG
>Ga0209717_1000481_pt1 | contig 48823 bp, 38 predicted proteins | sample AD_UKC048_MetaG_FD_184418 | JGI IMG/M metagenome (GOLD analysis project Ga0209717, IMG submission 184418) | Active sludge microbial communities of municipal wastewater-treating anaerobic digesters from USA - AD_UKC048_MetaG (SPAdes) (version 2) | ecosystem: Engineered > Bioreactor > Anaerobic >...
CCAGGACGCTGCCAAAATTATGTTCTTCTTCAATTGTCAAAAACGAAAATATCATTGAAAGCACAAGTATAAGAAGGCTGAATGTCCCAAAATATGAATCCGTGTCCTTTTCAAAAACCGGAAAAATATTCAGCAGAAGCACGTACGCGGCAATGTTGAAAACAAAAACAAAGCCGGCCCATGCCCTGCCTGCCGCGAATCCGGTGGTGGCCGTGGCAATTATAACCAAAAGCAGGTTCAAAGCCAGCAGCAAAAGCATTAATTTAATGCCAAAGCCCTCCGGCAGATTGCCCGCTTTTTCGTACAAATCCAATGATATATCCATTATCTTCAGCCCGTTAAACGGCCTGTTATAAACAAGAAGCAGGTTTATAAAAAAGGAAGACACCACGGCGCCCGACAAAAGCATTTTAAATTTGTATATTCTGGGATAGGAAAAAAGCGCGGTAATAATAACCAGAGCACCGGCAGAGACAATAACAAGGTTATAATTTAAGGATTTCATATACGCGGACATCTGCGTGGAATACAGATACCAGGCGGAATGAAATACCGCAAGCAGAAGAAGCGTGCCGATTACAAATTCAGCCCTGTATTTTTTAAATGTTTCTTCGTATTTTTGGTTCAATTTTGTCTCCGCGTCATATTTACACAAAATACAACAAATTATGAAATTATGCAAGTAAGGTAAAGGGCGGCAGCAACGGCGCGAGGGACAGAGGGACGGATGCACGGAGGGTCGGAAGAAAAACCGAAGGTCTCAAGTTCCGGTAACGCGTGTCTTTCCCGGCCGTCGCAGCAAGCTGCTATGACGGAGTGGTATGTGTTCTTGATCCGGTATTTGATTTATATATTACTTTTTAACCCCGCACACATATAACCTTGCAGTGGCGAACCTGTTGGTCCACGGAAGAAACAGCGCAAGCATATTTCCCTTTATCTCTTTTTCTATAACAAACCTTTCTTCAAGCACTTTTCTGAATTGTTTTTGAGTCCAGCATCTGACATGCGACGGGTCCGTTAAAAGCATTCCCGGATGTATGATTCCCGATAACAGCTGCATCGGATGATACATGTCATCATAAACAACCAGCATTTTACCGCCTTTTTTAAGAATTTTTGGCACGGCTTTAAACCACTCTTCCCTTATTTCATCTTCCAGATGTTCTATCAGATTCACGCAGGTAATAACAGAGTATTTATTTCCGGCTTTAATAAGGCCCTGAATTGTCTTATCCATGAACTTTATTTTGGGGTAATGTTTTTTTGCAAATGCAAGGGCGCTTTTGTTTATATCAACGCCAACCGCTCCAAGAAACGCGGTTACATAGCCGATACCGCATCCGAAATCCAGAATATCTTTTGATTTTCCCGCTTCTTTTTTTAAATTACTGTATATGGACATGGTATTCAAATCACGCTTCATGACAACAGAGTAATTCTTATAATAATTTATCCCCCTGTGAAAAGGGGAAAACAAAAGCCTGAAACGGCGCATAAATGTCATATTACTTTTCTATCCTCCTTAATTTTTCAGCCGCATAACATCGTGAAAACACCTTCCTAAATCCCCTGCCATGCACTTAATAATAACACATTAAGGGCCGCTTTTCCCGCATGCTTTATCCCCCGGCACACCAGCTGTTTAGACCCTTTGTTTCTTTACTTTCCTTATAATAATATAATATTGACGCTTTATCCCTTTACTGTTAAAATAACTAAAATTTTGAATCCCGGAGGACAATTGTGAGCAAATACAGTACAAAACTTGTAACAGTTCTTATATTTTCATTTTTTATTTCAACAATGGCAGGCGCGGCGACAAAGCTTTCCAAAGCGGAACTTAAAGCCCGCGGGCTTCTGTGCAGTTTTGAAAAAACCCAGTCAGATACGGCTTTGGGTGATTTTTTATGGGAAACATACGGATATGTTAAGCTTGAACAGTTTAAAAAACACGCGACAAAGGGCAAGTTCAGCGCAAAAGCCACTTTTTCCGTGCCCGCTGATTTTCTGACGGAACGCGAACTTAAAAAAACAGCTTCCTGGATTTCCCCGATGGTTATAAGCATTGATACCCTGACCAAACTGAAAGTTACGGACTGGTCGCAGTATAAAAAAATGGGCGTTGATATTTTTAACAACGAAGAAAAAAATTACGATTTTTACGTAAAAATTAACGACGCATCAGGAAGGGAATACCTTGCTTTAAGGCCTGTAAAAAAAGGCAAAAACAAACTTGAGCTGATTGTTGAAGACATTACAGGCAAAAGGATTGATGTTTCAAATATTGTTTCAGTGACGCTGTACCTTGACACAAAAGCGGAAGCGCAGGATGTTGTCCTTTATATTGATAACTTAAGGCTTATGCCTTAAACAGTATGACAGCCCACGTTAAAACAATAAGCGACCTTTTAAGGGTAAAACAATGGATTAAAAACCTGCTGCTTTTCGCCGCCCTGTTGTTCACGGGCAATATTTTAAACCTCCCGCTTCTTTTAAAGGTGATTACGGCTTTTTTCCTGTTCTGCTTCGCGGCAAGTTCCCTTTATATCGTTAACGACCTCAAAGACGCAAAGGAAGACCGCCTGCACTCCCAGAAAAAAAACAGGCCCATTGCTTCAGGCGCGGTGGGAAAAGAATTTGCCGTTACGCTTGCCGTTTTTCTTGCCCTTATTTCCCTTTCATCAGCTTATTTTTTAAACTTCTTTTTTTTTGCCGTGCTTCTTTCATATATGGTAATGACATCCCTGTATACCGTATATTTAAAACACCTTGTAATACTTGACGTGCTTACGGTTGCCGCCGGATTCGTATTAAGGCCGGTCGCAGGCGCGGTGGTTATAGACGCGGCCATTTCACCGTGGCTTCTTGTGTGCACCACGCTGCTGGCGCTGTTTGTCATACTTTCAAAAAGAAAGCACGAACTGGTTACGCTTACGGACGCGTCCAAACACAGAAAAACGCTTGCCGAATACTCTCCGGAGCTGCTTGACCAAATGATTTCCATAGTGACCTCTTCAACCCTTATAGCTTACTGCCTTTATACTTTTTCATCGTCAACGGGTTCAAACCACCCATATATGATGTTTACAATCCCTTTTGTCCTTTACGGCATTTTCAGGTATCTTTACCTTCTTCATAAAAAGAACCTTGGTGGCGCGCCTGAACTTATATTTTTAAAAGACATTCCAATGATTATTGACATCTCGCTCTGGGTTATTTCCTCTGCGGCCATTATCACCTTCTTAAAATGATACTTGCCGTTTCTTTTAACACAACCGAAGACATCTCCGCGGCGGTCCCTGTTTTTGAACACGGGGCGGTGCTGCGTACAGATCAGATTACCTCTTACCCCGGCGGAAAAGCTTTAAATGCAGCGCGCGCGCTGTCAATTCTTGGATCAAAAGTTTTCTTGACCGGAATCTGCGGAAGCGAAAGCCTGCAGAGGCTTGAAAATTTTTGCGCCCAATACGGTATAAAAGCCTCCATGGAAACAGCGCAGGGTTCAAACAGGATTTGCCTTATAATAAATGAATCCGAAAAGCATTCCGAAACAGTGATTAACAGCGAATCTTCTTTTCCGGCTCCCGGCAAACCCGCGGCGCTTGTTTTAAAAAAAATCCAGGCTCAGTCAAAAAAATCATCCTTTGTCCTTTTCTCCGGAAGCCTGCCGTCGGGCCTGCCTGCCGACTTTTACGCGAAAGCGATAGAAAAAATAAGCGACAGAAAAAAAGTGATGATAGACGCTTCCGGCCGTTATCTCTTTCACGCAATAAAAGCCGGCCCCGGAATCGTAAAGATAAATTTAAAGGAACTTGAAGATGCATTCTCGGTAAATTTAAAAAGCATGGCGAAACTTGAAAAATTCGCCGCGCTTTTGTCTTCCAAATACAAAATATGGCTTTTCATCGTCACGCTTGGGGAAAGCGGCGCCATGATATACAGCAGCGGAAAACACACCTATCATCCGCCCTGCGCGGTTAAAAATATCGTTTCCCCTGTGGGTTCCGGCGACGCTTTCGCGGCAGGCCTTTTATACGGCCTTTCAAACAATATGGGAATCGCGCAGTCCGCAAAATGGGCAAACGCAGCCGCAGCAGCCAACCTTTCGTCTAAAGGCGCGTGCTTTTTTACAAAAGAAGACGTATTAAACTATTTATAAAAGCTTAAACCTGATATAAAAAAAAGCCTTCCCTTTACAGGGAAGGCTTTTTAATTTTAAAACTGTCTGATTACTGCCTTTTGCTGACTTTTATTGCCACATAATTTTCAACGCCGCGGTTCACGGTATATGCCACGGCTTTTTCTTTTATGAATGTCGCTTCAACGCTTATTATATACGCGCCCAAAGTCAGTTTTTTAAAGGTAAAATAACCGGAGCTGTCCGTCTTAACTTCTGTAATGCTGTTGTTATGCTTGCTTATCGCCTTGACCTTTACATTGGCAACCGCCTGCCCGCCCATTGTCACTTTGCCCCTTAAATCTTCGCTGAAAAGCGAAGGCGTTGCAGTGGCTTTTGGCGTGGGCTTTCTGGTGGGTTTTTTTGTGGGGACCGCCGTAAATGTGTTTGTAGGCGTGAATGTGGCGGTATCCGTGGGCGTATGGGTGAAAGTGGGCGTTACCGTTGCCTTGGGAGTGCTTGTGCTTGTGGACGTGGGAGTGTGCGTTGCAGTCGGCCTTATCTTTCTGATTTCCAGGTAATACGGCCATCCGTCAACATCTGTTTCACTTACCACTTCGTTTACTTCCGGATCTATTACAGCTATTTTACCCGTCGCACTGCCTTTATCATATCCCGCTATGTATATTTTATTGCCTGATGATGTTTTGGCGTATGCCGCGTCATATACAACATAATCCAGCCCCATTGAAGCCGGCTTTTCAAATCTTTTGGTTTCAAATACATCCACGCCGTTCATCACGGATACATAAATCATGCCGTTGTGATACGATACGCCCCTTGGGGTATCTGAAGTAATCACTTCATTTACCACCTTGTCATTCCTTACATCAATAACGGAAATACTTGCAAGCCCCTCGTTTGAAACATAAAGGTTCGGGTATTTTAATTCCATACCCCATGGGTCAGCCCCGGTTTCAATAATTTTTTTAAGCTTATTTGACGCTGTATCTATAACCGCCACGCCCGCGTTTCCGCCAAGAGCGACATAAACTTTCTGATCATCGTCTGTTATCGCCACAACTCTGGGAGATCCCGGCACCTGTATCGGGTCAGATACAGATTCCATTTTCTGAAGGTCAATAACTGAAACATTCCTTGATTTGCTGTTTGCCACGTAAGCAAATTTTCCGTCATTCGTTATTTCAAAAGTCAGCGGCATATATCCCACATTGACAAAATTATCGTCTATCATATGGTTTTTTGTCAAAATCCTGTAAAGCGAATTATTTTCCGAACTTAAAAAATACAGGTACCTGTTGTCAGGAGAAAGTTTAAGGTCTTTTACCGAATAAGGCGCTTTTATCTCGCCAACCACTTTGTTTATTGCCGTGTCAAAAACCGATATTTTCTTGAACTGGCTGTTGGAAATGTAAAGATAAGGCGCGGCAAAAGAAGCGCCCGAAAACATACAGGCCATAAAAGCAAGAAGAACTTTTTTCATGTTATTACCTCCCGAAAAATTTGTTATTTACACCATACCAATTATTAAACCTCATGACAAGGATAAATTTCAGCCCTATAAAATAAGACGTTTTATAAAAGGTTTTTTATTACATCATTCCCTGTATTTATTTGTAATGGGCATCCTTCTGTCCCTGCCGAAGGATTTAGGCGTGATTTTAACGCCCGGCGCCGCCTGCCTTCTTTTATATTCCGCCAGGTCTATCATCCTTAATACTTTTCTTAAAATATCATTGTCATATTTATTTTTAAGTTCGCAGAAAGTCATGTCATTTTCAACATAATCTTTTATAATGCTGTCCAGAAGCGGATAAGGGGGAAGCGTATCCTGGTCTTTTTGGTTGTATTTCAGCTCCGCGGTGGGCGCTTTTTTTATTATATTTCCGGGAATGACTTCCCTGTTGTTTTTTTTGTTTATATGCCTGCATAAGTCATATACTATTGTTTTGGGCACGTCTTTTATAACCGCGAATCCGCCCGCCATATCGCCGTATAAAGTGGCGTAACCAGTGCTCATTTCGCTTTTATTTCCTGTGGTAAGCACAAGGGCGTTGAATTTATTTGACATCGCCATTACTATATTTCCCCTGATTCTGGCCTGAAGGTTCTCTTCCGTTATATCAGGCTTCATGCCCGCAAACAGCCCTTGAAGTTTTTTGTTATAAAAATCAGCAATATCCTGAATTCCCAGCACCTGAAGTTTTATGCCAAGGCTTTTGGCCATTGCTTTTGCGTCAGTTAAGGATTCTTCAGAGGAATACTTTGTAGGCAAAAATATAAGCGTTACATTTTCTTTCCCCGCGGCTTCCGCGGCTATAAGCGATACAATAGCGGAATCAATTCCGCCGCTTAACGCCACAATTACCTTTCTAAACCCGTTTTTCCTTATATAATCCCTTGTTCCCATAACAAGGGCGCTGTAAATTTCCTCTTCCCTGGAAAGCCGTTTTTTTACACCCCTGTTTTTTATTTTTTCCGCATCATCTTTTTTTGCATAAAAATATGCCATATCTTCCTTAAACTGCGCGGCCTGCATCACAAGTTTCCCTGTTTTATCAATTACAAGGCTGTGGCCGTCAAAAACAAGTTCATCCTGTCCTCCGCATAAATTGGCGTATATTATTCCCGCTTTATAATGTTTTGCCATTTTTGAAAAAACACGCGCCCTTTCCATTCCCTTTCCCATATGGTAAGGCGATGCGCTTATATTTATAATCCAGTCCGCCCTGCCCTTTGCTTTTTCCAGAACCGGATTTTTATACCATATGTCTTCACAGACAGATACGGCAAAAAATATTCCGCGGATTTTAAAAATATAATTTTTATTTCCGTGTCCAAAGTACCTTTTTTCATCAAAGACCCCGTAATTTGGAAGGAGGGTTTTTCTGTAAATTCCGGATATTTTTCCGTCCGATACAACCGCGGCGGAATTGTAATTTACTCCATTTTCGCGTTCCACAAACCCCAATACCGCGGTGATACCCTTAATTCTTGCGGCTGTGCTTTTTAAAAATTTTATATTGTCATCAATAAACTTTTTCTTTAACAGAAGGTCCTCCGGCGGGTAACCGGTAATTGTAAGTTCCGGAAAAATAATTATTTCAGCGCCGTTGTCCGCGGCTTCCTGCGCCTTTAAAAGCACAGCCGCGCTGTTTTCCCTTATGTCGCCCACAACCGTATTAAGCTGGCATACGCATATTTTCACCTTACTTTTGTTCATTAATTATCCTTTTTATCTCTCTCTTTAATATCTTGCCCGTGCCGTTTCTTGGTATTTCTTTCCAGAATTCAAATTTATGCGGAATTTTGAACGCGGCAAGGTGGGGCTTACAGAATTTTTTAAGTTCCGCTTCATTTGCGGACGCGCCTTCCTTAAGCAGTATGACGCCTATAGGTATTTCACCGTGAACATGGTCTTTTTTTGGGACAACCGCCGCGTCCGCGACAGCAGGATGGCGGTAAAGCACTTCTTCCACTTCCCTTGGGTAAAGGTTCATTCCGTTTACAAGTATCAGGTCTTTTTTGCGGTCCATAATAAAAAGATAGCCGTCGCTGTCCAGCCTTCCTATGTCGCCTGTAAACAGCCAGCCGTCTTTTAACACTTCTGCTGTTTCTGACGGCCTGTTAAAATAACCTTTCATTATATTCGGCCCTTTTATCACTATCTCTCCTGCTGAACCCTGCGGTAAATTCCTGCCTTCCTCATCAACTATACGGACTTCAACATCCGGTATAGGTTTGCCCACAGAACCGGCTTTTCTTGTCTTGTCAAAAGGATTCACCGACACAACAGGGGACGCTTCCGAAAGGCCGTAACCTTCCATAAGGGGCACCCTTAGTTTCATTTCAAAATTTTTCAGCACTTCTCCCGCAAGGGGCGCGGCGCCGGAAATACACAGCCTTATGGGATTAAGCCATAAAAGCCAGCGCGGTATTTTTTTACCTGATAAAACGTTATACACCTGAGGTATAGCGACAAAAATGGAAATTCTGTCTTTCATTATCGCCTTTAAAATATTGCTGAACGGCTGTATTGACTTGATTATGGTCAGCCTGCAGTTGACATAAAGGGGTATCAGCACGCATACAGTAAAGGAGAAAGCGTGAAACATTGGTAAAAATATTATAAACCTGTCGCTTGGCTTGATATTAATCGCCTTTATTGACTGTTCCACATTGGATACAAGATTTTTATGCGTCAGCATCGCGCCTTTGGGGTGGCCTGTGGTTCCGGATGTGTAAATAATGGCTGCCGTGTCGGTGTCCGAAGGCACTGCCGGAGTTATGGTTTCGTTTGAAAGAATATCTTTGCAAAGGATACTTTTAACATCCTTTAATTCGTCAGTTGAAATAATATTTTTCAGGGAATTTGCCCTTGAGATGCTGAAATCCTTCATGACCTGATTAAAATCCGAAGATGTTACAAGCGCAACGGCGTTGGAATCATTCAGTATGTAAATAATTTCCTCCTGCCGCAGAAATGTGTTAAGCGGTATAATTTCCGCGCCCAGATACTGGGCGGCAAAATAAAAATAAATAAATTCCGGGGAATTATTAAGCAGCAGCGCCACCCTGTCTCCCTTTTTCACGCCAAGTTTTAAAAGGCCGGAAGCAAGTTCCAGGACTTTTTTTCTTGTCTCTCCAAAGGTCACGGGCTTCTTTTTATTTTCAATTAAAAAAACCTTTTTGCCGTTATTAGCGGCGGCTTTTTCAAGCAGGTCAATAAGGTTCAAATTTTATTACCTCCGGCAGATGGATTTTTCAAAAAGACTTTTTATTAAAATCAGACTTTTTCAAACGGATCATAAAGTTTTTTGTATTCTTCAAGTATGGACCTGTCTGTCATACCCGCTATATAGTCGCATATCACCCTTTTAAGCGAATCTTCACCCAGCCTTTTTCTGACATCAGGCGGTAATATGGAATTTATGACGTCTTTTTTGCGTTTATCCTTAACCGCGCCCTTTTTTTCGTATATTTCAAAAAGGTCTTTTATTATTTTTTCGGCCTTATATTCCATCCTTATTATCTTGTAATGCTTGTAAAAATTTTTATAAAGGAAATCCTTAAGGTCCCTGTGCATATCCTTCATCACCGGGTCAAACACAACAAGATTTTCCCTGTGCTTTCTTACCTTGTCAACCGAATCAACCGCGTTTTTTTCAAGGTTTTCAATTGTGTTTTTCAAAAGCGCGGTAATCTGGACATTTATAAGCGCCCTTGTAATGTTGTATTTTTTCATTTCCAGCGGCAATTCTTCAAATTTCTTCATATCTATCTTTTTTTCAATTTCTTTCCATACTTTCAGCGCCTTTAGCGATTCAACTGATAAAATAGCCGATGTGATTCCGTCGTCAAAATCGTGGGAGTTGTACGCGATTTCATCGGCAAAATTTACCACCTGAGCTTCCAGCGTGGGAGCAAGTTTTGGTTCGTATTCCTTTGTGTGCGGGTTGTCGTAATCCGAAGAATGCTTTATTATCCCTTCTTTTGTCTCCCAGCACAGGTTAAGCCCGACAAAGTCCGGATATTTCTGTTCAAGCTTGTCAAGCACCCTTAAACTCTGTATATTGTGCTCAAATCCGCCTTCTTCTTCCATAAGCCTGTTTAATACTTCTTCGCCGGAATGGCCGAAAGGCGTATGTCCTATGTCATGAGCCAGCGCAATTGCTTCGGTTAATTCTTCATTTAATTTAAGGGCGCGCGCTACCGAACGCGCTATCTGAACAACTTCGGCGGTATGGGTCATCCTTGTGCGGTAATAATCGCCTTCAAGGTTTACAAATACCTGCGTCTTGTATTCAAGCCTTCTGTACGCTGTGGAGTGGATAATTCTGTCGCGGTCGCGCTGGTATACGGAGCGGAAAGGGTCTTCCTGTTCTTTGTAACGCCTTCCCCTTGTGTCTTTGCTTTTCATGGCGTAAGGGGCAAGATATTTATCCTCCTGCGCTTCAAGTTCCTGCCTTGTCAGAAGGCCCGGCTTATAAGCGCTCATATATTCTCCCCGCTTGTCATGCTTGTATTGGGCACAATGTATTCCATAAAATAATTTCCCATTTTTCTGTTAAATTCGCTTTTGGCAAACACGCGGTCCACCTTGGCAAGCAGCGCCGACATTATTTTATCCTTGGTTTCAAGGTCTGTTCCTGTTTCCGCTTCTATTATGCGTTCGTCAAAGATATCCTGCAGCGCCTTAAAGAACATAAGGGTCTTTTTTTCTTCCCCGCCGGAAAGGGCGTTGACATTGGAAAGTATCCTCGCCACTTCAACAGAACCGTCATTCCTGATTTTTCCGTCTTTATCGACAGAGGCCTTTTTAAGCACATCGGGATTCTTTTTTGCGGCTTTTTCAAGGGATCTTACAAAAATCGCTTCAACTTTTTTAGCGGCCATGTACGCTGTCATCAGTTCCATTAATACTTTCTGCGTCTCTTCAAACAACCTTAACAGAACAAGTTTTTCGCTGTGCGCTATGATAACGGCGCCCTGCTTACGGGTGTCTGTCCTGACTTTTTCTTTCTGCAGCTGCTCCGACATTGCGGACTTCTGCGAGTTTTCAAGCTTTTTTAACAGTTCGGCTTTTTTCTTTTCGCGCTCTTCCTCTATTTCCTTTTTCATCTCTTCTTTCAGGGATTTTTTTATCTCTTCTTCCTGAAGCCTGGCGTTTTTGGCCTCTATGCCCTCTATCATTTCAAGTTTCTTTATAATTTCTTCCTGCTTTTTATTCCTTTCAAATTCAAGGTCACGCCTGATTCTGGCTTCAAGCTCCGCTTCTATTTTCTTCCTCATTTCTTTTTCGCGCAGAGCCACGTCAGCTTCAACCTTTTCCACATCTTTCATTATGTCTTCGTACTTGACCCTCATTTCAGCTTCAACCTGTTTTCTTATATCAGGCTCTATTTCCGCCCTTATGCGGTCAGCCATGTCTACCCTTAATTCAAGCTCTATTTTTGACCGCAGTTCATTCTCTATTTTCGCGCGCATCTCTTCTTCTATAAGCCTGCGCAGTTCCGTTACATCCGCTTCCGTGGCTTTAGAGGAACCGCTGTTTTGGCGCGCGGGTTCTTCTTTTTGCGGTTCAGGCGCCGGTGATTTTTCCCTGCGCTCCTCTTCAAATTCCCTTAAAAGCGCCTCTTCTTCCTCTGTAAGTACAGCGGAATTTTCCGCCTGAATTTCATTCTTATTTTCCATTTTCACTGTCCTTCAGCCTTTAAAAGCCGGGAAATTAAAAAAATATCCTCATAACAGCCGCCGTATGAAACCACAAAGCGCCGGCATTGGAATCCTGTTATAGTTTAATTTAACACAAGAAAAGGCGGGTGTCAATGAAGCCCTAAGGCAGGATAAAACAGTGTTAAAACAGGCAAAAAACCGTTTTTGTATGCTGTGACTTTACCATATAATATGGAAGGAAGGGTTGTAAAAAACAGCTTAAATTTTGACAAAACCGGCATATTTGGCGGAAAGCTCTTTTTTTCCGTGTTTTTTGAACATTACCGTGATTTTATAGTCATCGCCATATGGCTCTATTTTGGTAATAATGCCGTCCCCCATTTTTATATGGCTGACCTTGTCCCCGGGTTCAAGCTTTATCCCCTGCGGTTCTTCGTCAATGCCTTCATAATCAGCACTGCCCGCGCCCATATCGCGCGTTGCGCCGGATAATTTTTCATCAAGCTGCTTAACCGGAGGGCGGCCTTTGTGGTGCAGGTATTCTTCCGGAATTTCGTTTATAAACCTTGATATGGCGCCAAGCGTCCTTGCGCCGAACTGCCTTCTGGATATCGCGGAGAGCAGGTACAGCCTTTTTCTTGCGCGGGTGATGCCCACGTAAGCAAGCCTGCGTTCTTCTTCTATGCCGCCTTCTTCTTCAATGCAGTTCTTGTGCGGAAATATTTTTTCATCCATGCCGGCGATGAATACATTGTCAAATTCAAGCCCCTTGGCGCTGTGAATGGTCATAAGCGTAACCGCGTCCGCGTCTTCGTCAAGCTTGTCAACGTCGGAAATTAAGGCGACCTGCGCAAGAAAATCTTCAAGCGTCGCGTCCTTTTTTTCTTCCTCAAATTCCGCCACGGCGGATACAAGTTCTTTTACGTTTTCTATCCTTTCCTTGGACTTGGAGCTCTGGTCGTTTTCCCAGAACGATATATAGCCGGTACCGGTTAAAATTTCAGACATCAGGTCCCTAAGCTTCATATTCTTCCTGTTTTCAGCCAGCCCCGTCAGAAGGGCGTGCAGCCATAAACACGACTGCCTTACCGAAGGTTTTAAATTTTCAACCTCTTCCGCCCTGCCCAGCGCCTCAAGAAGGGTGATATCGCTGTTAAAGGCAAACTGCTCCACCTTTTCAACCGTGGTGTCGCTGATTCCGCGCGGCGGCACATTGACTATCCTTTTAAAACTTATCACGTCGCGCGGATTCGCGATAAGTCGCATATATGAAAGCATATCCTTTATTTCCATCCTTCCGTAAAAACTGAAACCGCCCACAAGCTTATACGGGAGTCCGGCGCGCCTTAACCTGTCTTCAATGGAACGCGACTGAGCGTTTGTGCGGTAAAATATGGCTATGTCCTTTAAATCCGCGCCGTGCAGCCTCATTAATTTGTCTATTTCATTTAAAATTGCTTCGCCTTCCATGACCTCGTCATCCACGTAATAAAAGACAATTTTCTCGCCCTTGTCGTTTTCCGTCCACATTTCCTTGTCTTTTCTGCCTTCGTTGTTCTGAATAACTTTATGCGCGGCCTTTAAAATTGTCTGCGTGGAACGGTAATTGCGCTCCAGCCTTATGACTTTGGCATTGGGATAATCCTCTTCAAAATTTAAAATATTGGTAATGTCCGCGCCGCGGAAACGGTAAATTGACTGGTCGTCATCGCCCACCACGCATATATTTTTGTATTTTGAAGCCATCATTGTTATAAGCATGTACTGGGCGTGGTTTATGTCCTGATATTCATCTATCATTATGTATTTAAACTGCTCCCTGAATTTTTCCAGGACTTCAGGATGGCTGTTAAAAAGGTCCAGGGGTTTCCAGATAAGGTCGTCAAAATCCATTGAATTGTTGCGTTTAAGCCTTTTCTCATATATGGCGTAAATCCTTGCCACAAGGCCTTTTTCATACTCTTTACCGTATTCTTTCATGTATTCTTCGGGAGTTATAAGCGAATTTTTCGCGTCCTGAATATAGCGCAGGCAGTCATAAACCTTCATTTCCTTGTCAGACACTTTTGCATCGTGCATGCACTCTTTTAAAAGGCGCTCCCTGTCTTCCTGGTCGTAAATGGTGAAATTATTTTCATATCCCAGAAGGTTCGCGTACATCCTTAAAACCCTTACGCCAAAGGAGTGAAAAGTGCTCATCCATACCTTGTCCACTTTTTTGCCGGCGACTTTTCTGGCCCTTGTTTTCATTTCCTGCGCGGCCTTGTTGGTAAACGTGACGCACAGTATATTTTCAGGGGAGATGTTATGTTCCGATAAAAGCCACGCAAGCCTGTATGTGATTACGCGCGTCTTGCCGCTGCCGGCGCCCGCCAGAATCAATAGCGGGCCGTCTTTGTGCATGACCGCCTGCACCTGTTCTTCATTTAAAAGTTCGCGAAGTTCCAATTATTTCTCCTGTATGATTTCATATGTGATTTTCCAAATATCAACGCAACATTTTACCACGCAAGAGATAAATGGCAAGGTATATGTAGATTTTTTTTGGCGGAATAACATTATATTATCGGCAAATACTCTTCAGTTTAATTTTTATTTTCACGGTATTAATATACCTATTCACTTTATCATTATATCTACCTTCGCGCCCAAACCGCCGGCTATTTTTTCAAGCGTTTCTATAGTTATATTGCGCCTGCCTTTTTCAATATTTGAAATTTCCTGCTGCGGTATGTTGGTGCGCCTTGATAATTCCCGCTGGGATATTTTCTTTTTTGCCCTTAAAGACGCAAGTTTTTCCGATACCGCTGCAATATTCGAATCACCGCCATAAACTACCACGCCTTCCTGCAGGGCTGTCACTGCCATAACTGAACTGCCGCTTCTGTACTCTTTGCCCGTCATAGTCAGAATGTCAAAAGGCGCGTCAAAAACCCTTATTGCATCTTTTTCCGCCTTGCTTATCATCCTTCCGCGTTCTATCAGGTTTTTTCCCTTAAATGCGTCAGAAACTACAACAATATCTATGTCGCTTTTGCTGTCAGCAGTCCCCTTTGCCTGCGAACCAAAAATGGTAATATTGGAGACGGGTATACCGTCAGCTTTAAGTTTTTCCGCTATATATTTAGCTGTCTTTTTCAGATTAAGCTTTCCGCCCATTTTAAAGCACCTTTGCTTTTATCAAGCATTTCTTTCGTCCTTTTTCTTGTGAAAACCTTTGCCATCTTCGCCAGGCTGTCAGGATATCTTGTCGGTATGCTCATGCTGTTAAGGTCTGTCAGAAAATCATCCATTTCTTTTTCCGGCTTTAACTCAAGTTTTTCAACAAAATAAAGCAGATTATGCGTTCTTGCCGGCAGTTCCCCTTTTTTCTTTACGTAAATACCCTTTAGTGTTTTTTCAAGAGCAAGATGGCAGAAAAACACGCAATGTATATACTGTTTTTTCAGAAAAAGCGTTTCCGCCGATTTAATGTCATAAGCCGCCTGTTTAAACCACTCCGCCGCCGCTTTAGTTTCCATTTAACCCCTCTATTTGTTGTTGCAAAATATATATAACATAAAATTTTATGTCAGTCAAGATTTAATTATTCAGGTTTATAAAAGGTTCAAACCTTAATTTGCCAGTTTAATGGCGGCGGAGATTCCTGCCAGGTCGTGGGTGTTTAAGACGCGCTTGCCGCTGTCGGCTTTTCTTGCAAGCCTTCCCAAAAACGTACCGCAGCCGATTTCCACGAATGTATTTATGCAGTTTTTCATCATATTGTGTATTACAAGGTCATTTCTTGAAGGCATGTAAAGATAATCAAATAAAGACGCCTTTATTTCGCCCGCGTTGTCGTACATATCCCCTTTTACCTGGCTGTACATTTTAAAAACGGGCTTATCCACTTTTATGGCTTCATTTTTAACCGCTTCGCCGAATTCGGCTTTTAACCTGTCCGCGGCTTCCTTAAATATATAAAGGCCGGACAGCTCTTCATAAGGCAGGTCAATTACTGAAGCCCCGGCTTTTTTAAATACCTCTATCAGTTTTTCCTTTAATTTTGATTCAACCGCCACAGTGGCGCTGTCAGCCGAATTATATGAAGTAATGCAGCATTTTACGCTTTTGTTTATTTCACCGCATACCTGCGTAGTTTTACCGGTCTCAAGGGTATTTACAAGCAGCTGGGAAAACTTCACGCCGCCAAGCGCTTCTTTGCACAGTATATTCTTCCTGTAAATAAACGCAAGCGCGTCTTCAAATTCAAAAGTGCCGGCGCACGCGTGCGCGGCAAGTTCTCCGGAACGGAAACCCATTATCTGTTCCGGCACCGTTTTCTTTTCCTTTAACACTTCAAACATCCCCGCCTGATACGCAGCGTTAAAAACAACCCCGTTTTCCTCGGCCTGCAGCTCTTCCTGAGGCCCTATAAAAGCCAGTTTGTTTATTTTAATGTCCGGAAGTTTTTTTTCAACCCGGTCAAAGAACTGCCTCATGGCCCACATATTATCGTAGATTTTCCTGCCGGCGCCCACATATTGATATCCAGCCGCGGTGAACAGGTATCCTATTGCGGCCATTATGCCTTATATCCTTTTTTCTTTTTTATTACAAGCATACCGTAGTTGCCAAAAGGGATATTTATTTTTTCCAGCAGGTCATCCACCCACTGCACGTAATGCGCGAACCTAAGCGGCAGGTATACCGAATGTTTTACAGTTATCTCTATGTTTTCTATCTCGTTAAGCAGGGTTTTTTCGCATAGTTTTCGCAGTTCTTTTGCCGTAAAGAATTCCGCGTCAGTGTACAGCCCCTCCCTGTTAAGCTGCCTTAACAGGTTGGTGACCCCTGTCCTGTTTAAAAATCCTATCCCTATTTTCCCGCGCGATACCCTGAACGCCTCCAGAAGCGCCTTTGATTTGTCATCAACATATTCAAATGTTGACATAAAAATTACGGAATCAAAAGTGCAGTCCTGAAACGGAAGTTTTTCCGCGTATCCGCTTATTGCCTGTTTGTCCGTTATGCCTTCCTTGCGCCTTGCCAGTTTATTAAGTTCCTCAACCGGTTCAATGCCGCATGGATCAAGGCCAAGTTCCTGCATATACCTTAAATACCTTCCGGTGCCGGAACCCACCTGCAGCACCTTTTCACCGGTCTTTAAATGCAGGCACGTTATCATAAGTTCCTTCAATTTTTCGTCAAAATAAAGCCCTTCGGGCGTCATTATCCATCTTTCATACTGCTCTGTAAGATCACGCGTTACAGCCACTTTTGGTTTTCTCCTTTATTGTTCAAAATCTTTCCTGTAAAGTTCCGAATATTCCGGGCCGCCGGGATTTAAATCGCTTTTATACAGCACCACGCATCCCGCCTGTGATGTGCCGTTTATTTTAATTTTGCCCTGAATTTTTGTGATATCCGCCGTCTTCCTGCTTCTTGCCACTGTAATGTGCGGTATATATTCCTGCTTTTCACCGGGATATGCCATACACCGCAGCTCTTTTTCCAGAATTTTAAAAATTGCGGTTATGGGCGCCGCGCCTTCACCGCAGTCAAGCCATACAACTGAGGCTTTTTCCGGCGAAGGAAAAGCTGATATGCCCGAAGGTTTTATCACAAACGGCTTTATGCCTGCGCAGCTTTTATCCATGATTTCTTTTATCCGGTCCAGCTTTCTTTCCGGTGTATTGCCGATAAATTTCAGCGTGACATGAAGGTTGTCCGGTTTGACTGCTTTAATACCTTCAGCCTGTTTTAACACCCCTTCAAAAGCGCCTATTTCTTCCCTTAATTCCTGCTGCAGCGGGATGCCGATAAAAACCCGCACTAAAACCGGCTTTACTTTTTCTACTTTCCCTTTGCCCAATTTATCACGTCCTTCATCCCTTCTTCAAAAGGAATTTCAGGCTTCCATTTAAGAAGCTTGGCGGCTTTTGAAATATCGGCCTGCATGTGGCGCTGGTCGCCGGGCCTTGCTTCATAATATGCAACCGGGTATTTTTTCGGGTCATAGCCGAACGCCCTGATGATGTTTTTTACAAGTTCATTCACGGACACCCTGATGCCGGAGCCAAGGTTAAAGACCTCGCCGTAGGATTTCGGGTTGTCAATCGCGCCTATCCACGCCCTGCAAACGTCCTTTATATGCACGTAATCGCGCGACTGTTTCCCGTCGCCGAAAATTTTCACTTTTTCATTTCTTAATACATTGCCTATAAAAATGGAAACAACGCCCTGATACGGATTTGTCAATGACTGCCTGCGGCCATAAACATTAAACATGCGGAAAGCTGTGGCGTTAAATTTAAACGGCAGGTCTTTTCTTAAACCGGTGGCCAGTACATACCTTTCGCCGGAATATTTTGTAATTCCGTAATAGGCAATGGGCCTTGTGGGCATTGTCTCTTTAACGGGTATAGCGTCAGGCACTCCGTATGATGTCATTGAAGAAGCGTATAAAAAACGGTTCGTTTTGTGTTTTATCGCGGCGCTTATCATGTTTACAGTGCCTAAAGTGTTTGTCAGAAGGTCCGCTGACGGGTCATCAAAGGATTTTATGGTGGACGCGCAGCCGGCTATGTGAATGACGGCGTATATTTTATCCTTAAAACACTTTTCTATGTCAGCCGGTTTTTTTACGTCGCCCTTTATGAATTTTGCCTTTGGATTTAAGTACTTCTTATCCCCTGTGGACAGATTGTCAAAAACAGTCACGCTGTAACCGCTTTTAATCAGTTCATCCGCCATATTGGAACCGATAAACCCCGCGCCTCCGGTGACTAAAATTCTCTTATTTGCCATATGTCCTCCTATATGTACATTATTAAGCCCTAACTTTTTAACCCATAGCCCATAAATAAACCTAAAAAGTTCTTTGGTCTATTCCTATTTATGGCTTATAATCTTCACTCTTTGGCATATTCCTATTTATGGCTTATTGGCTATCCTCTTTAATCTGTCTTTTAAATAATCCCCAGCCTTAGTTTCCATACAATAACCGCGGCTTCCATCATAACGCCGTGCGACATTTTGGAGCTTCCCGAATGCCGGTCAACGAATATTATGGGCGTTTCCTTAATTTTAAAACCCTTTTTCCACGCCTTGTAATGCATCTCTATCTGAAAGGCGTAGCCGTCAGAATGAATTTTATCAAGGTTAATTGATTCAAGGACATTTCTTTTAAAACATTTAAAGCCGCTTGTGCAGTCGGTTAAAGGAAGGCCGGTTATGGTACGCGCGTAAAAACCGGCAAATTTTGAAAGCATAAGCCTTCTTATGGGCCAGTTTACCACGCTTATGCCGTTTATGTAGCGGGAGCCAATTACAAGGTCGTTTTCTTTAATTTCTTCAAGGAAGTTTTTAAGATACTGCGGGTCGTGCGAAAAATCCGCGTCCATTTCAAATATGTAATCATAACCGTGTTTTAAGGCGTACTTAAAACCTTCAACATAAGCCGTGCCAAGCCCAAGCTTGCCGCTTCTTGAAATAAGTTTTATAGCCCTGTCTTTTTTTGCAATCGCCGCCACAGCCGCGCCTGTTTTATCCGGAGAAGCGTCGTCCACGACAAGAATATGAACGCCTTTAACCGCTTTTTTTACAAGAGGTATAAGCTTTAAAATGTTCTCTTTTTCGTTATATGTCGGTATGACAATAATCGTCTTCATATTTACCGTCCTTTGGCTTTGTCTGTTATCATATTAATGCAAACATGGTGTTTTATAAAGGATTATTTCCGCGCCTTTTTATTGATTCATGTTTCCGGATTACAAAAACTCCGGCTGTAAAAATAAGGCTTATCACTATTAAAAGATAATCCCAAAAAGAGCCGTAAATAAATGTGATATCGCTTGTTCCGGGCTGAACCTTAACCGCCATCATATTATAGTTTACATTTAAAATATCAGCTTTTTTGCCGTTTACATAAGCGCGCCATTTTTTATAGTCCGAAACATTTAAGACAAACAGCCCCTGCCTGTCGGTTATCACCTTTGCTTTAATCCTGTTGGGCGTTTTCTCCGTAACCGCGCTCTGCGCCGGCGCGCCGCCTTTATAAGTAATGCCGGTATCGCGCGATGTAAGCGCCATTCCGTCCACAAAAACGCCCTCTTTCATCATGTTGAATGCCTTTTCTTCGCTGCCTGCGTTGACAACATTATCCGTGAAATATCCAAGCGGCAGCGCAAGCGAATCCGCAAAAACCCTGTTGGTGTAGTCGTCGCCTATTTTTGTTATGCCGGGGCCTGTAATTTCATCGCGCGCGATATAGTAACTGATATTAAGACCCCTGTTCACGTTTATCCTGTTGAACATTCCGGATGTCTGCATAGCATAAAATTTTAAGGGAAGCATCCCGTGAAAACCTTTGGCGGATTCAACGCCATAATACATCCCCCTGTTGGCGCCCCAGTAATAATTAAAATCCGCCAGCCTTCCTTTATTGCCGTCATGTTTTATTACAGTGTTTACTATGTCATTTTTCGGGAAATACCCGTCAAAATTAAACGGGGTTATGAAATTTTTCTGTATTCTGGCAGAATCTGCCGCGCATAACGCCGCCGCTGTTAATGCTATTATAAAGGCGCTTTTTAACCTTTTTTTCAGTATAAGAAACAGCAGGACACAGAAAACCGAAATGATTAAAAGCCCGGATATGGCGTCAGCCTGCGTCAGCGTTACGGCTTTATTTAAGACCTCGGCGGATATTTCAGCCGCCCTTGTCTGCCTGAAAATGCCGCTTATAAAAACCGCGCCATTTACGGCAAAGACAATATACATAAGTGCAAGAACGCCGCATAAAGCAAAAGCGGCGTAAAAAAACTTTTTAAACTGCTCTTCTTTTTTTTCGTAAATAATATTCAGCAGGTTGTTAAGGCCTATGGCTGACAGCGCGCAGAAGGCAACGGTAAACACATACATAAACCTTGAAGGGTTTCTGAACTGGTTAAAGACAGGGACATGCCATAATATTTTATACAGTGGAGTGTAGCCGCCCATTGAAAGCAGCAGGAATAAAACAGACGCCGCGCCAAGAAAGAACGGCAGTTTACCCGCCCTGCCCTTCATAAAAGCAAACGGCAGAAATAAAAAGGGCATAATGCCGAAATAATACGTGGTAAGGTTCATGGACCAAAAACCGTAATAGTTTTGGCTGTGAAGGCCGAATAAAGACGGCATAAGAAGCTGCAGTATTTCCTTGGGGTGCAGCGACCACGAAATAAAATCATTATAGGAAAATTCCCCGCGCCACGAATAATTTTTATACTCAAAAGAAGGCAGAAACTGCGGCAGAGACACAATAACAGCCGCGGCAAGGGAGGCTGCCGCAAATAGCGCGCCTGAAATTCCGGCTTTTTTTTCTTTTTCTTCAAATATCAGGTAATATATTACGTACAGCACGGCAAATATTGCCGTGTATGCCATTATCTGCATGCCTGTGGCTGTTATCTGAAGCCCCATAATAACCCCTGAAAATAAGAACATTGAAAGCTTTTTTTCAGCAAGCCCGCGCCTTAAAAAATACAGGACAAACGGTATCAGGGCGCCGGCTTTTATATTATTGATATGGCCCGCAAAAGCGTATGAAACATTATACCCCGCGAACATAACGCAGATGCCTCCAAAAAACGACGCCGCGCGCGTAAGGCCGCATGCTTTTAAAAACAGGTATGTTCCGGCAAAAGCCGCAGCAAGGTGGATAATGACATCAGGGGCGTATGTGTTCTGCAGGGGAAAAGGCAGCAACATAAACAGCAGGTCTGTCGGGTAATAGAAAATCATGCTGGAAGACGCAATGCCGGGCGCGCCAAAAAATAAATCAGGCATCCATAACGGCAGCTGGCCGAATGTAAAAACAGCTTTTTGCGCGAACATCTTAAAAGGAAGGTAAACGCTTAAAAAATCATGTCCAAAAAGAATACTGCCCTGTTTAAAAACAGGCGCAAAAAGGTAAATAATTGCGGCTAAAGGGACAAATGCAGCAGCCAGTATTTTAATTTTTTTAAATCCCATCCCTGAACCACTTTATAGTCCCGGGAAGGCCCTCTTCAAACTTAACCTTTGGCTCCCACCCAAGAATTTTTTTTGCCTTGGAAATATCCGGTTTTCTTCTTGTTGGATCGTCTTTTGGAAGGGGTTTGTGCACGATTTTTGACTTTGTACCGGTTAATTTCTTTACAAGCCGCGCCGCTTCCAGCATTGTAAATTCGCCCGGATTGCCTATATTTATTACTTCCCCTTTTATCCCGTCTTTAAACATTGCGGCAATAAGCCCGGCCACCTGGTCTGACACATAGCAGAAACTGCGCGTCTGCTTGCCGTCGCCGTAAATTGTAAGCGGCCTGTTGTTTAGCGCCTGGTCAATGAAGTTGGAAATAACACGGCCGTCGTCTTTCTGCAGCCTTGGCCCGTAAGTGTTAAAGATTCTTATTATTCTCGCGTCTAAGTTATGCTTTCTTACGTATTCCATTACAAGCGCTTCGGCAAACCTCTTCGCCTCGTCATAACAGCTTCTTATCCCGACAGGATTTACGTTTCCCCAGTAAGTTTCTTTCTGCGGGTGCTCCAGCGGGTCGCCGTAAGTTTCAGACGTGGATGTTATAAGGAACCTTGCCTTTTTTACCCTTGCAAATTCCAGGACGTTGTAGGTGCCAAGCGAATTTGACATTAATGTTTCTATTGATTTTGTCTGATAGTACGGGGGCGAAGCGTATGAAGCAAGGTGAAACACATAGTGCACGGGCAGTTTTAAATTTAAAGTTTTTCTTGTGTCGTGCTTTATGAATTTAAAGTTTTTATTTTTAATTATGTTTTTCAGATTCTGCATCTTGCCTGTCCCAAGATTATCAACACAGATGACTTTATACCCTTTTTCAATCAGCGCTTCACAAAGGTGCGAGCCTATGAACCCCGCCCCTCCTGTCACCACTATATTTTTCATATCTTCTCCTGTTTCATTATTTTTGCCGGGCCGCCTAGCTGCCAAGCATCTAAGCTGCTGTTTTCTTCACCGCTATTCCCTTTAAATAAAACGTTTCAGGAATGTTCTTTTTATACGGGTGGTCTGATGCCTGTTCAAAAACCCCCGCAGGCTCTATTTCACATTTTGCGTCTTCAGCCGCCGTATAGGCATTTTCCATAAGTTCCTGACCGCGCACGCTGTGTGAACAGGAAAAAGACATCATAATTCCGCCCCTGTTTAAAAGTTTCAGCGCGCTGACATGCAGTTCCTTATGGCCGGACATTGCGCCTTCTTTTTCTGACTTTGTCTTTGAAAAAGGCGGCGGATCAAGTATTATAACGTCATACTTTTCCTTTTTTAATACCTGTTTCCTTAAAAATTCAAATACATCCTCTTTTATGAATTCATAATTATCAAAGTTATTCAGTTTCATGTTGGCTTCTGCCGTTTTTAAGCCTTTTTCAGAAATGTCAACCCCTGTCACGCTGCCCGCCCCAAAATGCTTCGCGTAAACAGAAAAAGCGCCGGTATAACAAAAACAGTCCAACACGCGCGCCCCTTCCTTTATATAATCCTTCAGCTTGCCCCTTGCGTCCCTCTGGTCAAGGTAAAATCCGGTCTTTGTCCCTGATTTTACGTTAACTTCAAATTTAAGCCCGTTTTCGGTAATTATAACCGGCTTAACTTCAGCGCCTTTTGGCCAAAGCACGCCTTCTGACTGTTCAAGCCCCTCTTTTTTACGCGAAGGAGAAATGCTTTTTTCATACACTATGGAAGGTTTGACCTCGCGTATTAACGCTTCTGTCAGCACGGGCTTTAATTTTTCCGCGCCAAGGGTGTTTACCTGCACCACTAAAAGCCCGTTATATAAATCCGCTATAAAACCCGGAATACCGTCAGCTTCGGAAAAAAACACGCGCTTTGCGTCTGTGTTTGTCATCTTTTCGCGCAGCTTTACCGCCCTGTTAATTTTGTTGCACAAAAAAGATTTTAAATCTTTTACCGGGGCGTATTCCTCTTTTTTTGGCGCTATATCAATCATGCGCACGGTAATTTCCGACTGCCTGTTAAGATAGCCAAGGCCCACGCGTTTTCTGGAACCCGCGCGCACCATAACTATATCGCCGTCCTGCGCTTCATCCGGAATTTTTTCAATCTCGGACTTAAATACCCACGGATGTCCCGTTAATATCCTTTGTTCTTCAAATTTCTTAAGTATTACTTCCTGCAGTTTTTTCATCTTTTCCTTTTATATATTTTTTTGTTTTTTCTTCCGACCTTCCGACCCTCTGTCCCTCCGCCCTACTCCACCGTTACTGACTTTGCCAGGTTTCTTGGCTTGTCCACATCAATGCCTTTTTTTACTCCTATGTAATAAGCAAGAAGCTGCATGGGAATTGCCGCCAGAAGCGGATAATAGTCCTCGTCAATATCCGGTATGTAAATCACGTCTTCCGCGAACTTTTTCATCTCTTTGTTTGACTTGTTCGTAACGGCTATTATTGTGCCTGAACGCGCCTTAATCTCCTGAATATTGGATATAAGTTTTTCATACACCTTCCCCTGCGGGGCGATAAATACATTCGGTACCTTGTCATCCACAAGTGCTATGGGGCCGTGCTTCATCTCGCCTGCGGCGTAACCTTCGGCGTGAATGTAGGAAATTTCCTTAAGTTTAAGCGCGCCTTCAAGCGCCATGGGATAATTTATGTTGCGGCCATAATAAAGAAAATCGCGGTTCTTTTTATATTTGCCCGCTATTTTTGCTATTTTTTCCCTGTCTTTTAATATTAACCTGATAAGGCCTGGCACTTTTCTTAAATTGCGGATGCCGCGCCTAACGTCTTTTGCTTTTAATACACCTTTTATTTTTCCCATATGCAGTGCAAACAAATAAAGCACGGCAAGCTGGCTTATAAAAGTCTTTGTCGCGGCAACGCCGATTTCCGGCCCCGCGTGTGTATAAATAACGCCGTCCAGCATGCGGCTTAAAGTGGAACCCACGACGTTTACTATTGCCAGCGAATATCCCGCTTTTGTTTTAAGGTTTTTAAACGCCTCTATCGTGTCAATGGTCTCGCCTGACTGCGACACTGCAACCAAAAGCGTCTTTTTATCAACGACCGGATTTGCATACCGTATTTCCGACGCCACTTCCACTTCCACAGATACGCCGGAATATTTTTCCACAAGGTATTTAGCCGCGTAGGCAGCGTGATAGGACGTGCCGCACGCTACTATCTTTATTCTTTCAATTTTCGCAAGTTTTTTATCATCAACGCTTTCAAATTCAATTCTGCCTTTTAGTTCATCAAACCTTCCAAGGATTGTGTCTTCAAAAGACTGCGGTTCTTCGTTTATTTCCTTAAGCATAAAATGCGGATAACCCGCTTTTTCCGCCTGTTTCGCCGTCCACTTTATGTCCCTTACAGCCCTTTGAACATTTTTCCCGCCATTTGTGACGCTTACTTTTTCTTTTGTCACAACTGCCACATCGCCGTCTTCAAGAAACAGCGCTTTATCTGTAAACTTTAAAAAAGACGGCACATCCGATGCTATGTAATTTTCGCCTTTTCCTATCCCCAACACAAGGGGAGAACCCTGCCGCGCCGCGATTATTTTACCCGGCTCTTTGGAATAAAGTATTACCATGGCATACATTCCGCGTATTCTTTTTAACGCATCTGCCACGGCTTTTTCAATTCCCATAGATATCTTTTCTTCTATAAGATGGGCAAAGACTTCTGTGTCGGTTTCCGATGAAAATTTATGCCCTTTTTTCTTTAATTCTTCCCTTATCTCATAATAATTTTCTATTATCCCGTTGTGAATAAGGGTAATCATGCCCGTGCAGTCAGTGTGCGGATGCGCGTTTTCATCGGACGGTTTTCCGTGCGTGGCCCAGCGCGTATGGCCAATGCCTGTTGTACCGGGTATACTGCCGCCTTTTAATTTTTTAACAAGATTTTCAAGTTTGCCCGCGCTTCTGACCCGCTTAATTTTACCGCTGTCTGCCACGGCAATTCCCGCGGAATCATAACCGCGGTATTCAAGCTTTTTAAGCCCGTAAATTATACGCTCTGCAGCTTCATTATTTCCCGTATATCCTATTATCCCGCACATGTGAAACTCCTTTTAAAAATTAAGCAGTTAAGCATTAGGCAATTAAGCTATAGCGTAAAACATATCACTTTAACGAATTAAGCATTTAAGCTATAGCGTAAAAATAGCGCCTTAGCGATTTCAGCTATAAGCATAAGCGAAACAAAGATACTGTGGTTTACGTTTATGCTATAGCTTAATTGCTTTATGTTTAAACCGCTATGTTTTCAGTTTTCGCTATAGCTTAATTGTCCCGCCTGCTTACGCTCGTAAACTCGCTTCAGCGCCGGGATTTCCGCTTCGCTGGCTCGCTCCAACCTATAGCTTAACCCGCTATGTTTTCAGTTTTCGCTATAGCTTAATTGCCTATAGCTTAACTATCTATGTTTTGAATATTATATATTACATCAGACAGTTTCGCAAAGTTAATTATGGATACATCCTCCGCGCGGGCGTTTTCCGCAATTCCCGCCTGCCTTAAGGCCTTTTTTGCCTGTTCTTCGTTAAAACCAAACACCCTTTTTATATTATTGCTTAACATCTTTCGCCTCTGTTCAAACCCGCCGCGTGTAAGCTTAAAAAATTCAGTTTCATTTTTTACTGTAAAAGGCGTTTTCTTTTCAAAGTTCATCCTTATAAAGGCCGAATCCACGTCAGGCACCGGAAAAAACGCCTTTCTTCCTATAGTAAAAAGATATTCGCAGTCGGCATGGTACTGGCAGAAAACAGAAAGCGAACCGTATGTCTTTGACCCTTCCGGCGCGCATATGCGCTCCGCCACTTCTTTCTGTACCGTAAGATAAATATCTTTTATATGTCTTTTGTGGTTTATGACCATTTCTATTATCGGCGTGGTTATATAATATGGAATATTTCCTATCACCCTTAACTTGCCTTCCTTCGGAAAAAACTTTGTAACGTCTGTTTCAAGAATGTCCGCGTTTATTATTTCCAGCCACTGCGAACCGGCCGTGGCTGTTTTTAATTTTTCAATGGCTTCTTTGTCCAGTTCTACCGCGAATATTTTCTTCACAAGCGGAAGTATTTTTTTTGTAAGGTTGCCCGAGCCGGGGCCTATTTCAAGGAATGTTTCAGAAGGATCAGGGGCGATTGCGGTTATCATGCGGTCAATTTTAACGGTATCATGCAGGAAATTCTGGCCCAGCCCTTTTTTATACCTGAATTTTTTATCCGCCATGTTATCCTTTGTTTTTTATAATAAATTCATATAAAAATTAATTTGATTTTGGACACTTTTTCAAATTTTCAGTTATTATTGCTATTTTTTCTTCACTATTTTTGTCATCACAAAATTTATCTAACAAAGTAAAAATTCCAAGAAGCAAAACATTAATAACTATAATGTGGTTACACGATTTTCTTTCAAATTCAGATTTATCTTCCGGGTTAACACTTAAAACATCCATTGTATGTAATACATTTCCATGAACATTATTGCAATAAATTTCATATGCGTTTTCCAAGAAAAAGTTTTCCTCTTTCCCCAATTCTTTTTGAACCTTATTAATAAAATTAACTTTATTTTTAAGTGTTGTTTTATCCCAATCTTTTTTTAAATAACTATATACTTCATCTATTTTCTTTCTCTTTTCATTTTCGTCTTTAAGACCCTTTATCACAACTAAAATATTGTCAATATCTTTATCTTTATACAAATATTTAAGTATTTCAATTTTAGAAAATTCAATAAAAATATTGCTTTCTTTAAAATTAGCCGTTTTAGTTTTTATCAAATCATGCAAGTACATAAGTGATAAGCATTCAATAACAATATTGTTTTGGTTTTCTTTAAAGTGTTCAAAAAGTGAATACGTTCTATTATCAGTAGTTCTATATGAAAACTTTTCGTAATTAACATCTAATAAACTGTCAATCAAAGATAAAGAAACATATTTTTCAACAAGATATCTACAAATAAAATTTCCATAAAACGCAGCATAAACTTTATCAAGTTCATACTGTTGAATAAATATATCTACAAGTATTTTACATGATTTTAAAACAGAAAGTAAAAAATTATATTTCATAAGTTGCAAAGTATCAAAATTTTTAGACCTGATATCTATTTCTTTACTTGTTATTATGCTATTTATCAAAGAATTAGAAGAATCTAATACACTTAATTGTGTATATTTATTTTCATTCATAGTATCTACGACCCAGATTAGTCTTCATCTTTTCATTTATCAATTCAATCTCTTGTGAATTTAATTCAAGCATTTGATAAAAAAGATTATCAATTTCCACTTCAAGTTCAACAGTTTTCTTTCCTAATTCATTTTTCTTTATAATTTCTTTAACAATAGCCTCTATCTTTTTTACAATATTTTGATTTTCTTTTGTTATCACAGGTATCAAAAGAGGCTCAAGTGCCTGAACACTTACAATTAAATCGCCTGTCCCGGTTTTAGGTGCTTTATCAAATAATAACATTTGACCTATCTTGCTATTCATATAAGCACATAAATATATTAGATTATCACCCGTCATAATACATGTACTATCTTGACCATAGTAGCCTTTATTATCATATCCAAATCTAAGAACCGAGCCTATTCTCTTCCATACTATTTTTTCCTTTTTGAAGTCTTCATAATAATCACAAGCTCTTAAATTAAACCAATTTTTTCCTTGATCTTCTCTTTTCTTTGCATCTTTTTCGTACTTTTTTAAATGTTCATAAACAGTAGGATACTTTTTTTGAACATTTAAGTCAAATCTAGTGTTAATTAAATAAATATCATTCCATTTATATCCATATTTAATTATATCTTTTCCTTGAAGAATTGGTTCAATAATATTTTTAGAACTTGTATCTATAGATACTATTTTTTTGTATGTTGTTTGATCGATAATGAAAGCTTCATTTAAACCAGTTAGAATACCTCTATATATCTTTATATTCCAATCTTTTAACGGTTTTGAAACACTATCAATTTTTGATATTAAACTGTTTTCTTCCTCAGTTAGAATATTCCAAGAATTTGAACTCAAATTTGATATTGTAATACTATTACTTTTGAATTCATCAATCAGATTATTATAAGTATCCATAGACTGTAACTTAAGTGCTTTTGTATTATAATTTCCTTTTTTGTTTTTAATTAATATAATATTGGTATCAACAGTTGCATTTTTAAAAACTCCCGGTCCTAATTCAATTAAAGATATAACTTTGTATTTACTAAAAAATTCTCTTAAAATTTTCCCATATCCAGCTCTCATCCATTTATTAGAAGTAATATAACAAAGAACGCCATTATTGCATAACTCTGATAAACCCTTTTCATAAAAAAGGCAATATATATCACCATTACTGTCATAGACACTATAACCATGTCTTTTCAGTGATTCTTGTACGCTATCACCTTTGAATTTCTGTAATTGTATATAAGGAGGATTTCCAATCACCACATCAAACCCGCCTTTACTCTCAAAAACATCCTCAAAATTCAACTTCCACAAGAAGAAAGGTCTTGAATTTGACTGTCTGTATTTTGCAACTTTCTTTAATACATCTTCCTTGCCCTGTTCTTTCAGCGATATCTCAATTAACTCCCAAATGGTTTTATCTATGGTTTCTTTTAACTGTTTCTTTCTATTCGTATTTGATTCATTAAAAAATTTATCCTGCAATTTTTTCAGCTCTTCCGCAAGTTTTACCGCAACAGATTCAACGTCATCCAGCGTCGTCTGTTTTCCTTTATCATCTTTTGTCTTTACCTTTTTCAGCGCTGTTTTTACTTCTTCAAGCCTGTTGTTAACTTCTTCTGCCACTAAAAATTCGTTTCCCCTATGCGCTGAGATATAATCTTTTGTAAGCTTTGTCATTTCATTTCTTAATCTTTCAACATCTTTTTCCTGTTCAGGGTTTTTTGCAATTATTTTTTCATCAAATAGTTTAACCCCTTCAAATTCTTCAAGAAGCGAATTTCCCTGCATTATTTTATAATCAAGATTCGGCAGGGGCTTAATATTTTCAAAATTCTCTTCATCCACCACAAGTGACAGCCACAAACGAAGTTTTGCAATATCCACGGCAGACGGGTCAATATCCACGCCATAAATATTTTCATGAATGGCGTGGCGTTTAAGTTCATATAAAGTCCTGTTCTTTTCATCCCCAATATATGTTGTAAGCACATTTCTTGCTTTTACAATCTCGTGCAGCATTCCTACCGGAAACGCACCGCTTCCTATTGCAGGATCACAGATTTTTATGCCTTTAAGTTTTTCATCCAGCAACTCTGCATTTTGTCTTACAGACGGAGGCATTTTCCATGGATAACTCTTGGTTCCTTCATCTTTAGCCTTATCGTTTTCCACGGCAAATTCGCCTTTATGAATAAACAGTTCAATATCTTCGGGCTTAATCTTACCGTCAAGCTCTGTAATAAGGTAATTAATAAGGCTTTCCTGACACATATAATGGACTATTTCGCGCGGGGTATAATATGCACCCTTTGATTTTCTGTCTTTTACTTCCATAAGCCTTTCAAATACTTTACCAAGCATTTCCGGGTCAACAGCCACTTCTTTATCCAACGGTTCATCTTCTTTAACCGTAAAATTATAAAGATTAAAAGTTTCAAAAATCTTCTTAAAAACATCATTATCAATAACTATATCTGTTTTAACCCAGTCATAAGAATTAACCGGTTCAAAAAGGCCGCCGTTTAAAAAAGGTATTTTACATTTAAACTGGCTGAAATACGCATCGCCGCGTTCAACCGCAAGCCCTTCATAAAATAACGGTTCAAGAACATCATTAAAAAAATTATTATAGTCGGTTATTTTTTTATTAAATAAAAGATTTAAAAAATCTTTAGGCCCGGTTCCCCATTTACAGTCACGTTCAACGCCAAGCCACCCTTTTTTCTGAATAAAATATAGAAACACAAGCTGACCCATAAGTTTTTTGGCAAAATCTGATGTCGCTATTTCCTTTTTATCAAACTCCGCCCCTATTTTTTTGTCCTTTTCCCTTAACTTGTCTATGCCTTCCATAAGTTCATAGAAACGTTCTTTATACTTTTCAAAGAATTCATCAGAGACACTTTCTATATTAAACGCACTTTCAAGGTCAGATAATCTGGGATTATTAACATCATCTTTCAGCAAAGGATAAAGCTGCTGTTGTGCTGTATGGTTGGGTTCGTTAATACCTACAAGAAACGAATATCTTCTGGCAGGGGTTAAATCTTCTTTTATTTTCACCTTATCATTGCCGTTATATTCAAGCTTATAATTCATACAGACAAGAGAAAATCTCCAGTCTTCCTGCCCATCAGTATAAAACGCGACTATTGCCGCATCTTTATGGTCGCGTTCTTTAAGATAATCTGCAATAAAGTTTCTTTGCATTGTCCTTGCCCGGTCAAGCGATTTTTCTTTTTCAAGGTGGACTATAATAACATCTATAATTTTTGATTCCGGCGCCGGTGTTTTATACTGCCCAAGCCTGCGGTACTGCTTTATATGCCCCTTATACTTATCTTTAATATAATTGCCCTGATAGTTGAATTTCTTGCTTTCATCAATGCCATTAAAAAGCTCTTTTATGAAATATAGATACTTTTTTTCATCAAAAGCACCATTAAATGTCTCCTCTATAAGCTTTTTAGCACGCTGTTTATCCACATTTTTCCCTTTAATTAACTAAATATTTATATATTTTATATTGAAAAAACCTTTATTTATAAGGCTTTTTCAGAAAGTATGTCTAAAATATGACTAAATACATCTAAAAAATAACTATTTCTATCTGTCATTTTTTAACCCAAATGGGCTTTCTTGTAGTGCCAATATTTTTTATGCGCTGTTCTCTTTTAGACATTGAATAAATTATATTCCTTATTTTGGCACTTTTTTGCTTGTCATCAAGAATATTTGACAGTTTATCCGTTAACAGCCTGTCAATTGCCGCCCTGTCTGCTTTTCCATACGTATCAAGAAGTTCAATTATCATATTTTTATAGTATTTATCATCAAAACCCCTGTTTTTTATATAGGTTTCCCTGCTTTCTATCGCATCAGCTACAGAGGCTGCAACATACGGATTTGGATAACGCCCTTCAATAAGCTTTTTCTTTTTGAGATAATCAAACTGTTTTCTTTGAAGTTTCTTTTTTTTCTGAACATAATCAAGAAGTATTACGGTATCAATATCCATATCCGTTTTATTCATAAGGATTCTTGTATAGTTTTCATCAATTTCTTTACCATAAATTTTCACAGTCACTTCTTTTTCTGATATTTCATAAGTAGGCATAGGAAGCAGCCTTTTTTTCTGTTCTGTATACATCCTTATTATACCGCTGCCAATTGTGTCTATCATCTTCAAATTAACCATAGCATCAGCAAGAAACTGATTCCTGTAATGCCTTTGCGGTGCATTTTGTTTTATAACCGCTTCAATAGTACCGGGTATAAAACTTCCTGCATTACTAAACACTAATTCATCTTTCTTTTCTGTCACTGTAATACTGGACTGCAGTGTATAATCCTGATGTGCTATACAATTATTAAGAGCTTCCCTTATTACAAAAGGTTCGTATGCTTTTATTTCAATTGGAAATATTGAGTTTCCCGGCATTATTCTTAAATTAACATTTCTTATTTTTGTAAAAACTTCATCAACAGATGTCAGCAGGGGCGCCTCAAAATGCTGATAGTCTTTAGATGTCCCGTCATCATTTTTCAATATCCAGGTTATTTTACAGACATAAGGGCTGATATATGCAAGCGATTCCGGCCTGCCTAAGAGAATGAGTGCCGCCCTTGTTATTTTTCCATTTATTGTTATCTTAGCTTTATTTAAAAAAGTTGCGTTATCCCATTTATCAACTTCCGTGGATTTAGCCGGATATTTTTCCTTGTATTTTTCCCTTGCTTTCTTTATTGCTTCGGGTTCCAGATCATTAATATCAGCTGATTCAACAATTTCAGCGGACCAGTCTTTTTTAGAAGCCTGATTTCTTATCGTTTCAATTTCACTTATGTTTAACGCAACAAGCGATGCTCCGTTTCGTCCATAATAATGACCATCCCAAGCAATAGGTATACCTTCCGGAGCTGATGGAATTTCAAATAGTAATACCCGTTTACCCTCTGTTTCCAATGTGTGAATGTGCCTGAAGGTCAACCCATGTGTAAGTTTTTTGGATATTTCGTGTTTTAAAACATCAAGTTCTTTCTGTGAATTTTTATATAAAGTGCCAACAATTTTGTGTTTCTTATCTTCAACACCAAATATAAGCCATGCCTGTTCTTTACCCTGTAAATTTGCCTCATTGCTCAACGCAGAAAAATATTTACCCAAATCATTATAATCAAATTTTTCTTTTGCTTCTTTAAATTCAAGCCATTCTGTTTCCGAAGGCATCTCTATCAGCTTTTTAAAAATCTTATATATATCCTCTTTCAATTCTATTCCCCCATAAGGAATTCGGACAATATTACTTCTTTTCTCTCTGTATTCATGCCTGTTTGCCCTGTTTGTTCAAGCATATGAGATTTAATATGTTTTTTAAGAATACTTAGGGCTTTTAATTCATTTACATCACTCTTTTCAAGTTCTTTTTTAAGATTCTGAATTGTCTTTCTGGGCAAATTGCCCGCTTCCGCTGATTGAAGTATATTGTTTAGAAATTCCGTGTCATCATCCGTAAAACGGGCAAAGCTGACTATACTTTTAATATATTTTATTATATAACTTTCATTAACACTTTTTCTTTTGCCTCCGGATTCGTCAAAATCACCTGTAATAGCTTCTTCAAAAGCAAGTTTGTTATAAGCCAGTAATTCATAAAACTGTTTCCCTGTTGTTTCCCTTTTCTCATCTTCTTCACATCTGAATTGTTTCACAGCATCAAGAAAGGTAAGTTCATCAGCCGCTTTGCCGTGCGTAATAAAGAATTTCTTCAGCCTTCCTTTTCTGAAAAAAGTAATAAGGCCGTCAGCCTTTAAATTTATCTTTTTCGAAGACCTTGCTTTTTTTGGAACTTTCTTAACACGCTCAAATAAGTCCTGCCTTAAATCCCTTATATTTCTTATAATATTAAGATATTCAAGTTCCGATTCTTCATTTTCACTTTCCCCGGTATACGTACTTTTATCGTTAAGAACCTTGAATAAATTATCACCAAAAAGCCCGTGCTCGCCTATTTCTTCTTCTTCCGTAAGATATTTTGCATCATCGCCAAGAATATCATGAAAAGCCTGAATTTTAACCTTAACAGTTTCTTCCAATCCAAGTACTTCTTCAGATTGGACTGTCGGAAAAAAATTATAAATGTAAATATCTTTATATTTGGAACCAACCCTGTTAATACGCCCGACCCTTTGCAGTACGCGTGTCGGATTCCACGGAAGATCATAATTAATGATAATATTTGACCTGTGCAGGTTAATTCCTTCTGCCAGAATATCAGTTGTTATAAGTATTTTTATTGTATCTTCCTGTTTTTTATTTTTAGGATCAAAATTACACCTTATTTTATCCCTTGCAATATCATGAGTATGTTCAAGTTTTTCGTGTTTTCCGCCGCCGCTTGAATAAAACATAACCTTACTACCGTATATTTTCTCAAGAGCGTTATATAAATATAAACCAGTTTCCTTGGATTCTGTAAATACAAGCATTTTATTGCCGGTTAATTCCTCGTTTTTGGATACTTCCATGAGAAATTTATCCATCTTGGCATCTTTGTTTATTACTTCCCACATCTTCTTGATTTCCTGCAGTACCACAAGGTCATTTGCCAAATCTTTTATGTAATCTTCGTCGAAATCAGAGGATTCAAATTTCTTTAAATCTTTCTCTTCCATGGCTTTTAATATTTCGTTTTCATCATCATTTTCAAGAAGTTCATAAACATCAACTTTCTTGCTTATTAAAACTGTGCCTTTATTAAACATATCAATAAATTTTTCATAGGAATCAACAAACCTTTCAAGCGTATTTTTAAAAGCAAACAAACTGCTTTCAAGCCTTTTAACAAGCATTTCCTTCATAAAAACCCTTATATTTTTCTGCTGCTGCTGTTCAAATGCGGATACTCTGTTTTCAAGATACAAATATGGAACATACCTGGAATATTTAAAGTTTTTTAACAGTTGTATACTTTTGTTAAAAGCATTATCCGTTGCAGTATCAAACTTATAATAAAGCTTCCTTGGATCCGCTACATCAGGAAAACTTAAGCCCTGTTTTTTAATATCATCATTAAAATATCTGATAATTTCATTTCTTGTCCTTCTTACCATAATATATTTAAGCACTTTCTCCCTAACTTCTTTTGCCATAATCCTGATTTCTTCCCTGTATTCACCCATTCTTCCTGATTTTTCACATTCCAACTTCTTACTTTCGCGCCTTGATTTTAAATTTCTAAAAAACTGTTCCAAGTTAGGCATTCCCGGAATAGTGCTTTTTCTTGCAGGCTGGAAAAGCTTGAGTTGTGAAAGAATATCTTCAAATTTATTATTAAAAGGTGTGGCGGTTACTAAAATGACTTTTTTGCCAAAACATATATTCTGTAATGTTTCATATCCCTGTGTCATCTCATTTCTAAACCTGTGTGCTTCATCAATAAATATATAATCAATATCTTCCCTGTCTATATCATCAAGTTTTCCTATTGAATAGACTTCAAAGTTTTTTACACCAAATTCCCTGAATGTTTCTTTCCAATAAGAAATAAGAACCGGCGGGCAAATTACAGCCTTTCTTCCTTCAAGCTGCTGCGCCAGAAGCGCGGAAATATAAGTTTTCCCAAGCCCCACAACATCGGCTAAAAATACCCCGTTATAAGCTTCAAGTATTTTATGCGCCGAGATTACAGCCTGTTTCTGATATTCAAGTTCCATAAATTCATCAGGAAGATAAAACTCATCATTTATCGGATTAATGTCTTCTTTAAAATATTCATAAAGCACTTTAAGATATAATTCATATGGAGTTATCGTGGAATTTAACCAACTGTCTTTTTCCGCTGTATCCAAAAAATCCTGCGTCACTTCCACAGAATCAGACCATAATTCTTCAAACTTATTCAGGGCAAATTCCACATCCGCCCTGTCCTTTAACTGAACATTAAATTCCCTATTTCCGCTCATACCGGAATATGAAAAATTGCTCGAACCTGTTATAACCGTTCCAAAATCCCTGTCATCATCTTTGTATCTGCTTATATAAACTTTTGCATGAATATTACCGGACGGATGCGCTTTTATTATCAGTTTGCCTGACTTTATAAACTCTATAAAAGCATGAATCCCTTCTTCAACTTCGGATTTATCCTCTGATAACTCAAATTCTTCGCTAATTCCACTGCGATATCTTTCTTTAATATTTTTTGAAGGTATTAAATCCAGTTCCTGCTGTCCGCATTCTTCAATAATATCAAAAGACGTCTTGTCCAGATTTAATCCGACAAGTATTCTTATTTTTTCCACGCCTTTGAGCGCGTCTTTAAGCATGTAAAATCCGCTTGACCTGAAATAACCGACTAAAACGTCAAAGTATTTAACATCTTTAAGCGTGCTTTTAAACCTGGACAACAGGTCAGAACCGGGTTCATTGGTAAAAAACCTTAAATCTGTACTCATTTTTTTCCCCACTTCAACCTGTTTTGCGCTATTTGAACAGCTGTCCTGAAGGCCGTCAGCATTGATTCCGCGGAGGCGGCGCCCGTGCCGGCTATGTCATACGCGGTGCCGTGGTCGGGCGATGTGCGCACTATCGGCAGTCCAAGCGTAACGTTGACGCCTGATTCAAATCCGATTAATTTTAAAGGGATAAGTCCCTGGTCGTGATACATGCATACGGCAATATCGTGGCTTTGTTTATGGATAATTTTTCCGAATATGGTGTCCGGCGGGAAAGGCCCCTGGGCATTAATGCCTTTTTTTTGCGCGGCCTTTATCGCGGGGATTATTGTTTTTATCTCTTCATCGCCAAAAGCGCCCGCTTCTCCGCTGTGAGGGTTTAATCCCAGAACCGCTATTTTCGGTTTTTCAATTCCAAAGTCATTTTTCATGGCAGCGTGCGCAAGTTCTATTTTTTCCAGCACTTTTTTCACCGTAAGCAGGCCGCACACGCTTTTTAATGAAGTGTGCGTTGTGACAAGCATTACCTTTAACTGCGGGCACATAAGCATCATGCCAAAATTTTTTACTCCTGTTTCTTCGGCCAGAATTTCGGTGTGCCCCGGATACATAATACCCGCCATATGCAGCGCGTGCTTGTTAATCGGCGCGGTGACTATAGCGTCCACTTCGCCTTTAAGCGCCGCTTCTATCGCTTTTTTAACGTAAAGATACTGCGCCTTCCCGCCTTTTTTTGTTTCAACGCCAAGAGGGACTTCGCCGTATTTGATAAGCTGCATGTCAAAAAGGTTTATAACGCCTTTTTCTGATTTTTCGTCAAAAGACTTTACCGGCTTTATTGAAAGCCTGCGGCTTACCCGCCTTTGCGTGTCAATCATGGTGGTCATGTCGCCTATAACGGTGACAGACGCTTTTTTATAAACTTCGGGAATTAAAAATAACTTCGCGGTTATTTCCGGACCTATCCCTGCCGGATCCCCCATGGTCACTGCGATTTTTAATCTGCGCATTTATTCTCCGCTATTTTCCAGCTTTTAAATATGCCGCAGCTTCATTAATCTCTATATTTATCTGCGCTCCGTCTTTCATATCCTTAACAGCAAGCCTTTTGGCCTGCGCTTCGGTGTCGCCTATTACAATAACGTGCCTTACCCTTTTTGAATCCGCTTCCCTGAACTGGGACTTAAAACTTCTGTCTTCAAAATCCATCAGCGTTTTTATGCCAGCTTCCCTTAACATATTCAGTATGGAAAAAGCCATTTCCCTGTGTTTGGAATCATATACTATGAAAGCTCCGGACATTTCATCAGCCGCGCCTGTCTGCTGCGATTTTATGACCTCGGCCGCGCGTTCAAGCCCCATAGCGAATCCCGTGGCAGGCGTGCTTTTTCCGCCGAATTCCGCCACCAGATTGTCATAACGGCCGCCGGCAAGTATTGTATTCTGCTGCGGCCCCAGTATTGATGTGGTAAATTCAAATACCGTGCCGGTATAATAATCAAGGCCGCGCACCATTTTCGGGTCCTCTGTGAATTTAATCCCGCACTCTGTCAACAGCCTTTTAACTTCGGCGTAATGCGCCGCGGCTTCGGGCGTAAGGTTGTCTGTTATTAAAGGCGCGTTTTTTACCGCCTCTTTGCATTTTTCATTTTTGCAGTCAAGCACCCTTACGGGCGCGCGCTCCATTTTTTTAAGGCAGTCGCCGCAAAGGTGTTCCTTTCTTTCTTCCAGAAACTTCACAAGGTTGTACCTGTAATCTTTTTTTGCGCCAAGATTATTTATAACAAGGGCCCTGTCCTGAATTCCGGCTTCTTTAAGCAGCCCTTCGGCCAGCTTTATCACTTCCGCGTCCTTAAAAGGCGAAGGGTCGCCGAAACTTTCGGCGCCAATCTGAAAAAATTCCCTGAACCGCCCCTTCTGCGGGCGCTCGTACCTGAACATGGGGCCGTAATAATATAAATCGCTTTTGGGCGGAAGGCTGTTTTCAATGTAAGCCCTGACCACGGACGCCGTGCCTTCCGGGCGCATGACAATATGCCTGTCGCCCTTATCCTTAAAATCGTACATCTCTTTTAAGACAATATCCGTGCCTTCGCCTATGCCGCGCGCGAAAAGGTTTACGTCTTCTATCACCGGCGTGATTATGTTGGAATATCCGTACAGGGAAAACATTTTACGCGCGGCGGAACTGATTTTTTCCCATATTTCTGTTTCGTCGCCGAATACATCCTTTACACCGCGAAGGCGGCTGAATTTCATTTTATTCTCCCTTTACTTTGCCAAGAATTTTTACGCCGTCTTCAATTTTCATAATATAGTACTCTTTTATCGGGTCGTTGTTCCCGTCAAAGGAGAACCTGCCGGTAACGCCTTCATAATTTCTTACCGATTTCAGCATGTCCTTGAAAGCTTCCCTTGATTCCGCCCCGGCTTCCAGTATTGCCGTCATTATTTTTATCATGTCGTAGGTATTTGCCTCTATTACGCCCGGTACTGCAGCGTATTTTTCCTTATAATCCGCCATAAATTTCTGTATTTTTTCCGAAGGTTCATCGGGATAAAATTCGGATGTAAAATGTATCCCTTCGGAACTTTCCCTGAAATTCAAAAGGTAAGCGGGATTGTCAAAAGTGCCGCAGAACACCGGCAGGTCAAGGTCGTAATATTTAAGCTGGTCCCTTATAAGGGTTATCTTTCTTTCCGTTGCGGGTATATACACGGCTTCCAGCTCCAGCGGATTAAGGCGCGGCTCTTTTAATTTTCTGAAAGTAAATTTTGTTTCATCAATTGCGGTCTCATCCGCGGCCGCAATCGCCCTTATTGTCACGTCAAAATACAGGTAATCATCGTCGGAAAAAGAGTATGAATATTTTGTGTTTCCTTCACTGTCAATTTCCGACTCTTTCGGGACAAAACTTGCGTAGATAGTGTTGGACTTTCTTTCCACTATATCTCCCCAGACAAGGATGTCGCTTTTCAGCTGCTGCGCTATGTTCAGGGCTATTTCCCTGTCAATTTCGCCGGGTTCCACTCCGATATCGTTCATTATCGCTTCTGCCTGCGCCTGTTTTGCCACCAGGGCTTTTTCATCCCTTGCCATCGCGTAAGAAAGCTGTTTTGTCATTTCCACATCAAACCCGAAGCGCAAGGCGTTTTCCCCTTCGCAGGAAAACCTTAAAAGCGCTATGTTCACCTTTGGAAGGTCTTCTTCCTTAAGCACGTCGGTCGCGGCCCAGTTGCGGTAGACCTTCATGTATTCAAATACCTTTTCTAGTATGCGTTTCCCCGAAGATTCAAGTTTTTCGCCCATAAGCCTGGTCTCTGCCGCGCGTTTTTCCTTAAGAAGCATTGTGTTGATGCCGCCCAGAGGCACCAGGTAGTTTAAAAAATCGCTCTTGTTGGGTTCAAAACCGACGCTTCCCGAAAGCTGCGCGCCCTGTGATATTTTTTGTACAAAAAAATCATTTAATGATTTTCCAAGCGCGTCTTCCGGATAAAGCGACGCAATTTTTCTGTACGGCGTGCTGTCTGTTATATATTTTGCCATCGCATAAGCGTGCCCCTTTACGGTGCCGCAGTTTCTAAAAAAGTACGCGCTTGCGCCGGTCAAATCCGGCCTTGCGGCGGTTGAAGAAAATGAAGTTACATTATAGCTTTCAAGCAGAGGCGCTATTTTTTTCACGTTATTGCTGAATACAGGCCCGGCAAAAGCTATGACATTGTCGTTTTCTATTACCTGAACTATTTTCCTGGCAAGCGCGTCCGGTTCCATAGATTCGTCCACAAAAACAAGCGCCAGTTTTTCCTCATCTGTTTTAATTTCCGCGTTAAACTCTGCGGCGCCAAGTTCAACCGCGTTTTTAATAGCTTCTCCGGCCGCCATTCCCTTGCCGGAAAGCGGAAGTATGACCCCTATTTTTCTTTTATTAACCGGCTTGTAAAGCACGGCTTTCCTGAATTCTTCGGATACTTCCTGATAAAAATCGCTGTCCCTGTATTCCATCACAAATACCCTGGCATGGGCGAAAAAATCCGTGGAATTGTTTTCTTTTAGGTCCTGTTTGATAATGTAATACAGCGCGTATTCGTCTATCAGCGCGTGATACTTTGCCGCGTATATTTTTTTAAGGCTGTCCTTGTCCTGCGAAGCTATAAGCTCCTTAAGCCGTAAAAGCACGGAATCCTTAAACTCCGGAAACTGGTGGCGTTTTTCAGCCAGAATTTTGAATTTTTTCAGCGCCGTATCCGTGTCTTTATTTTCAAGGCTCATCTCTGACAGCCGAAGCACGGACAGATAGCCCCATATTATGTCGGAATAATACTTTTCATTGTGGAAAAAATATTTTTCGGCATTGGCTTTGTCGCCTTTGTTAAGGCAGTACTGCCCCGCCCAGAAAGCGCCTTTGGCGCGTTCAGTTGTATTAATACCTTCAGACGCAAGTTTTTTCCACTCTTTAAACTCTTCATCCGTTATTTCTATTTTCAAACCCGAAAGCGCCGCGCCGGGATCCTTTACGACAGCCCTGGGCGCGCAGCCCGGAACGCAGCAGTAAATTACAACAGCCGCCAGCAATAATATCAATAAGTTTGTCTTTTTCATTTTTCCCGCCTTACTTCAAAAGTTTTTCGTTTACCTGAACCGTATACTTTTCCTTAAGCCCGGATATCAGTTTTCCGAAAATTTCTTTCTGCCTGTTATTCTGCACCATCTGCATTATTTTTTCCTTTGAATCGTCAAATGATATTTTTCTTTTTTCCGCCAGTTTGATGATGTGGTAGCCGTAAATTGTCTTTACCGGGTCAGATACTTCACCCGGGGACAGCATAAACGCGGCGTTTTCAAACTCTTCCACCATGACCCCTTTTCCAAAAAAAGGAAGTTTTCCGCCCATATCCTTTGTGGTGGCGTCTTCGCTGTATTTTTTGGCGATTTCCTCAAAACTTTCGCCCGAAGCTATCCTTTTGCGCAGGTTAAACGCAAGGTCCCTGTTTTTTACAAGTATGTGCTGCGCGCTTAATTCAACAAAATCTTCTTTGTTTCTTTCGTAATAAACCCTTGCGTCGCTTTCGCTGACCTTAAGCTTTTTTTCAACCATATCATTGTAATACGCGTGGGAAAGGACTTCGTCAAAATCCCATTCGTATTTGGCCGCAAGCTCCGGTTTTTCCGCGTATCCCAGCTTTCTTGCCTCTGTCGCCATAAGTTTTTTGTTTATTACATATTCAAGGAATTCCTTTTCCTGTTCAGGGGACAGTTTATATTCATACTTGTCCTCATTATATTTCTTTATTATTTTGTATTTGTCCTCCGTAAGGACATATTTTCCCACAACAGCCACAGTGCCGGATTCAAGTTTGGCCGCGGCTTTTTCTATTGACGCGCCCGGTATTTCCGCCGTGCCGCCCGATAACGCCGCGCTTTCAGTCATCGCTTTTTCATCGTAAGGTTCGTCCTTATATGCCGATGAACCTGTAGTGCCGCACGAAGCGCAAAAAAATAAAGCCGTAAAGATTATTGCGGATAAATATTTCATTTTTCACCTCTGAATTTTTATTACCTGCTGTAATATTTTCTGTAATACCTTAACGGATTGGGTTCGGACCCGCATTCCTGCCCTATCTTAATGTCGCCTGTTTTTTCCTGCTGCCTTAACTGCATAAGCCTTGTTATGACTTTATCCCTTAAATCATAGGGATTCATCGGGTTAATGTAAATTTTTGTGCCGCCTTCAAAGCCGGCCGGCGTGTTTATCCTCATTTTAATCAGTATGTGCCAAGGAACCGTGTCAACGCTGTCTTTTGGCGTGTAATACCATTCCTCATTCGCGGCTGTCTGGCTGGTCAACGCCGCGTGTATGGCATGCACGATATCCGAAAATCCCCTTAATTCATTTTCATCAAGGTCTTTTGGAAAAGGTTTTTCGCCCTTGTAGAATATAGCGATTGTCGGGTATCTGTGGCCGATGTCGGAAAACGCGATTGCGTGTTCGTTTTCTGCAACCACCAGGTTGTAATAAAGCGCAAGGTTGGCACCCATTTCGTTGTAAATGTTCGGATTTTTCCTTAACAGGTCGCGCTCGCGTTCCAGCGCTACGCCCCATTCATCAAGCGCCACAAGCTGTTTGTGAAGGTGGTCAAAAGACGCGCCGGCGGGTTTCAGCCAGTTCTGAAAAACAGCCACGTAACGGGCGAACCTGTTATTGTTATATATATTCATCATTCCGCTTATCGTGAACTTCAAATACTGAAAATGCTCTTCCGGGGTAAGTTCGCCGGAACTGCACAGCTGCGTGTCATATTCCGCGTTGTCAATGTAATGCCTGGCGCCCACTATAAGTTCATGCCCGCCCGCGAAAAAAGCGTCCGCTATTTCCATTTTTTCGCTGTAATTCACCTCTTCGGGTTTGCGGCCAAGCAGTTTTAATTTCATGTCAACAATGTGCGTGACATGTTCAAGGCCCTTTTTGTCTTCAAGGTATCTTTTCTTGGCCTCTTCAACCTCTTTTGGCATAACATAGCCAAAATTCTTTTTCCAGTAATCCATGGTCACTATTTCAAAAAGGTTCGGGATGCGCCTGAATACAGGCGTGGTTTTGTCAAGGTCCGACGGAAAAACCCCGGATATAATTTCGTATTTTTTTCCCTTTTTTATAAGCCTGTCGTTTTCGGGCGGCGTATTTATATATTTTGTTTCGCAGAAATTGCAGTAATCCTCTTTTTCTTTTTTCTCTATCTTTTTGGCGGTTGACGGAACATCGTTTGTTATTGGTTTGCTTCCGCGGCCCGGCACATTCCATACTTCCGTCCCTGTAAAGGGGTTTATCTGCTTTATGGTCCCGTCCTTTAAGGTCATAAAAAATTCATTGTATTCTGACATCTGCCACCTTCCTTATTATGAGATGGATTAAATATATAATTAGACGCGGTTGCGCGTTAACTTTATTACTTGAAAAACGGCCTTATATGCCGTCAATTTCCGCCTGGCATTTATCAAGGGCTTCCGCAGGAGAATAAGCCCCATACAGCGCGGCTGAAATGTATTTCTGCATTATTTCGGATGCCTTCGGATATCTTGAATCAACGGGCCTTAAAGCTGCTTTTAAAAACACGGCCGGCAGCGCCGCGTATTCCGGCCTCATTGAAATGATTTCAGGGTCCGAATAAAGGTCTTTTCTTGCCGGAGTTATGCCGCCGTTTAAAGCCATCTTTTTCTGCGCATCCTTTGACACAATAAAATCCGCCAGTTTAAAAGCGTTCTGCGCGGAAGCGGATTTTGCGGCAACCGCAACGTGAAGCCCTCCGGCTACAGGGTAGCTTTTACCCTTAACAAGCGCGGGCACTTCATATACTCCCACCTTACCCTTAAGAAGGGATAACGAAGAGCTGTGGAAGGAAATATCCGAAGCCCATCCCCTTACGGCAAACGCGCTTCCCTGCTGGAAAAACGCCCTTAAATATTCATCTTTTCCAAGTTCGTAATTTTTTGTGGATGATATTTTTGACGCAATCAGCCCTTTTAATGTTTCAAGCGCCTTTTTGTTCTGCGGGGTGTTTATAATAAACTTCCCGTTTTCAAGTTTTATTCCGCCGCCGTTGGATAACGCCGCTTCAATAAAATTGCATACCGTCTGTTCGGTTATGGAGCCCTGAAACGCGTAATACGCGCTGTTTAACATTGCGCTCCTGCCCGCGCTTTTAATTTTTTTGTTCATATCCCTGCTGTATACCGAAATTTCCTGATAAGTTGAAGGAAGCTTTGTAAGGCCGTACGCTTCTGCCGCGTCTTTCCTGTAAAAAGTAACCCCCGCGTCCATGGTAACGGGAAGCGCAACCAGTTTTCCTTCACGGGTATCAGCGGCCAGCACGTTCTGAAAGAACTCCGCGGTGTCCGCCTTTTCAAAAGGCTTTAACATGCCTGAAGCGGCCAGAGACTGAACCCATTCAATATTTACCAGCACCAGATCCGGGCTTGACTGCGAATCAAGCGCGGACGCGATATTTGACATTGCCTGCGGCACAGTGCCCTGAACGGAATTTAAAATTACCTTTATGCCGGTCTTTTTTGTAAAGTCATTTACAGCACCCTGTATTGCCGAAACCTGTTCCGGCTGCGCCGCGACAGAAACGGCAAGCGGCCTTGTGCATGAAATTCCGGCAGCAGAAACAACAACAGCCATTATTAATAAAATAATCTTTTTCATCTGTCATAATCCTCCGTATAAAAAATTAAATGTAAATGTTCAGGTCAATAAATCCATACAGAAAATCTTCATAGTCAACCGTTGCGCCGGACAATGCCGGCGACGGATAAAGTTTTTTATAGGCAGCGCCGGCGTTTAATTCAAAAAACGGCATGTCAAATCCGCCGCCCGCGTAATACCCTATGCAGTTTATAAACGGATTGCCCTGCTGGCCGGAAGAAATGTTTCCGTAGGCGCTTCCGTCATTTCTTATAAATTCATACGAAATACCGCCGCGTATGGCGGCCACCGGAACCGGTTTCACTTCAATGCCGCCGCGCATTTTAAATTCTGTCGTGTCTGATTTATAGGAAACGCCCGACACTAAGTTTTCAGCCGCCCTGTAGCCGTATTCAAATTCCAGAGGCACAGCCAGCTGTTCAACGGGCGTCACGGAAGCGCCGGCTATAATTGAATGTTTTTTTGAAATAAGCCTTCCCACATCGGATATCATTGACGCCTTATATGTGTAAGTTTCGTCATAGTCGTAGGAATATCTGACGCCCGGAATCACGTATAAAAGGTTGTTCCTGATGCCGGTTTCAAATTTTAATTTTCTTCCGTTGCCAAGCCTTACTTTTTCGGAAGTGGTCCTTGTTAAGTTCGTCGCGGCGCCGAAAATTATTACGTTTATTTCATCTGTTGTGTTTTCCTTGTATTCAAGGTTGACCGGCGCTTCAACATAGGCAAAAAATTCGTGCTGGCCGTTGCCCGCCATATAATGGATGTTGCCTTTTACATTATAACCCGTTGTATCAACGATTGTGGAAACATCATTTCTTACGCTGTCATATACGCCCGGCAGAAGCGAAATAAGCGAGGGATCAATCATTGACGTGTCAAGAGGTTTTGATTTTGTGTATTTTTTATTATAGGAGTAAAGAAGCGAATCAGGAAGGCCTTTCATATTACGGTTCATAATGTCTTCAAGGTTAAGCGTAGGGCTGTAGCTTCCGACAGACGCAGTGATATCAAGTTCGTCCGTGGGCATAAAAAGATACGGAAGGTAAAGGCCGGCGCTTGCGTTCCATGAAAGTTCCGTGGAAATAATTACGCTTGCCGTACTGTCATTGCTCTGCTGATAAGGCACGTATTTATAACCCGCCCTTCCGGCAATGCCAAACAGCGGTATTGGCTTGAATCCAAACAGATACATTCCGCCGAACATATTTCCGGTGTTTGTGTACCTTGAAGTAACAGGATAATCCGGGGGATAATTGGTTGATGAATTCACCGTAAAAGAATTCATATAATACGGCTTGATGCTGTTCATAAAAAATTTATTGGGCCATCCGACTTCGCCGAATGAATCATTAATATCAGCCGCAAAAGTTTCTTCCTTAAATTCCGCGCCGCCGGGCGCTTTAATTGTATGGTTGTATTTTCCTATAAAAGGCTGCAGCTGAAAAAAGTGCTTGTCCCTGCGGAACAAAAGCCCCGCTTCAATGCCGCGCGAAGCGCCGTCCATTGCCGTGCTTAAATCGGGATAAACGTGCTTAATTCCGCCTAATGACGTCATCTTGGCTTTTCCGCCCTTGCTCCACCACTCTTTTGGTTCTTCCGCCCTTTGTGCAGCAACAGAAGGCGTTTCTTCCTTTGCCGCGGCTTTATCATCAACAATGGGTGTTTCTTCTGACGCGGTTTTTGCGCCTTTTCCGAACAGGCTGTAATATTTTTCCTTAATTTTGTCATTATTACGGCCGCGCTGTTTTGCGATTTCAAAATACCTGCTTAGATTGGGCTCTTTAAACGCGGGGTCAATAAGTTTTGCCTTGTCGTACATTTCCTTTGCCAGTTTGTCCTTCCCCATTAACATATAGCAATTTCCCTTGCCTGCGTAAGCTTCAACGCTGTCCTTGTCCATTATAAGGACGGTGTCATAAAGTATGACGGCGTCGGAATACTTGCCAATTTCAAACATATTTCCCGCCTGATAAAGATACTGTGCCTGCGCTTTTTCAACGCCCGGTACAGCAAAAAGCATTAAAGGTAAAAGCAGTATACACGCGGCCAATAATAGTTTTTTTGTCATGTTTTTCTCTCCTTAAGATGCCGAAAAACCCCTCAAATTGTGGAAAAACCGTCTTTCGGCCTTTAATAAATAATATATATAAATTAACACAGGGGGTTTTGATTGTCAACGTGAACAAATGGCTTTGCAGGCTGCTTATTAAACCCTTTTATATGCTGTTTTTCAGGGAAAGGGTTTATTTATAACCGCGAAAAATTACAGTTTGTCCAGGCTTAGCACCCAGGCTTTTATCTTTTCCCAGTTTCTGAAATCGCCGTATTTTTCAAGGCCCAGAAACATTTTTCCCATAAACTTTTCAAACCCGCTTTTTGGCTCTGTCACTACCCCGCCAAACACCGCAGTTGAAACCGGGGTAAAACCAATCGCTACTTTTTTCGGATACTGTTTTGCCTTTTCCCTTGTGACAGCGGATGAGGATGTGATTGTGGCGCACTGTATGAATACCGCTGTTTTGGCCTTTGTAAGCGCGGTATAATTATCCGCCACATACTTTGTCATGTCAGGATGAGGGGCGCCGCCGTGAATAGCGGAGCCCAGAATTAAAAGGTCGTATTTGGAAATATCTTCAGCAGCTGCCGCGGCAGGCGTAACTTTCACATTGTGTTTAAGCGCTTTTAATTCTTTTGCCATAAATTCCGCGGTTTCCTGCGTTGAACCCATAAAAGAAGCGTAAACAATAAGTATATTTTTCACGTTTGCGTCCTTTGCCTGCACAGCCGTAAATATCATCATGGCAAGCAGTGCTGTTATTATTTTTTTCATATCAATAACTCCCTAATTCTCTTTTACAAGCCACTCTTCAGCGGACTGCGCGTCGGTAAAAACATGAAAAAGGTTATTGTGCATATTAACCTCTGTCACCATTTCCGCGAACCTGCCTTTTTCCGTGTCCTCTTTATCAACGACAACCGCAAGCTTCATCCTGTAAGTCATAAACTTATGAAGGACCATTCCGGCCTGGCCGGAACCAAGTTTTGTAAATTCCGCGGGAAGGTTTTCTTTATATAACATCGCCCTGTCCGCGTCTTTTTCATACGCCGCTTCCATGACAAGGTTTATGTCCTGTTCCTTTTCAATAAGCTTTGAGCCCTTAATCCCGCTTACATACCTTACGCCGTTCTTTTCAATAGCATGCATTTTATTGGACCTGCTATTTATTAATCAAACCAATATCTGATACCCAAACCTCCGCTGACATTCGGATGCATTCCCGGAAAAAGAAGGATACCGGGCCTTACTTCAAGAAATATGTCAATTGGGTCTCCGGCAAATTCATAAGCAAGCCCCACCGGAACCTGCGCGCCCGCCCACATTCCGCCGTTCCAGAATCCGGCAAAACCGCCGACGCCAAAATAGAAAGGAAGCCTGCCCTGCTTTATTCTGAATACATCATAATTGTGAATAAGATACTGCGCGTGCGCGCCAATACCACCGGAGTAAAAATCCCAGTTAACCATAAAATCAACAGCGGAATTTTTGTCCATAAAATTCTTAATGCTGATACCTGTGGGATTTCCAAGAACTATGCCAAGCCCAATCCCTTTTTTTGACGCGTGCGCCGCGCCCGCGAAAGAAACAAACATTACAGCCAGTAAAAACATAAAAACAGTTTTTTTCATAATGTGCCTCCTGTGGTTTTTAAACGTTTTAGTTATAACATACACCGCAAAAAAATGCAAAAAATACGGTTGTCAGATTGCAGGTATTAAAAAGTAATCGCCCGTTTGCCGCCCGTATGCACGGTATGCGGTTTTCTTCCCATGCCCGACATTATGCGAAAAAACATCTGAAGCGAAATATTCTGATTGCCGGTTTCAATGCGGGACAATTCAGACTGCGGAATGTTAATTCTTTCCGCCAGTTCTTTTTGTGTTATTTTAGACTCTTTCCTTAATGCATATATCTCGGCAAGGACCGATGTCATAAACCTTTCTTCGTCGTATGCTTTTTTTATTCTTGGATTCTTTAATTTTGATTCCAGGTATGAATCAAAATTAAAAGGCTGTTCTTTTCTCATTTTACTTTTCTCTCTTTCCCGCCATGTATTTTTTAAGGCGTTTTCTTGATTCCTCAATGTCATCAGGGTCTGTCTTTTGGCGTTTTTTAATAAACGCGTGCAGAAAAACAGCTGTATTGCCGGAAACATACGCATGAATAAATCTGAAACATTTATCTTCGCCATAAATTTTCAGCTCAAACAGCTTTTCTCCAAGCGCTTTAACAGTTCCCGGCTTAATATGCAACAATTTGGTCCCGTATTCTTCAATATCTTTTATTCCGGCAAAAACTTTACCTTTAACCTCATCAGGGCATTCATTTTCTATGAATTCAATAACCGGCCTGCGCCCTGAAGGCAAAACATAAAAATCTATTCTTGGCACTCAACCACCCCTCTATGTGCTGGTTTTAGCTTCTTATTAAATATATCATATATACGGTGGTACCGTATGTCAAGACCGTTTTTAATACCAATTTAAGGTGGTTTCCAAGTTAAGCAACCATCCTCCTTTCTTTGATTTTTGGCAAGTAAATCTCTGCCGGTGTCTTGTAATCAA
>Ga0209717_1000488_pt1 | contig 48428 bp, 44 predicted proteins | sample AD_UKC048_MetaG_FD_184418 | JGI IMG/M metagenome (GOLD analysis project Ga0209717, IMG submission 184418) | Active sludge microbial communities of municipal wastewater-treating anaerobic digesters from USA - AD_UKC048_MetaG (SPAdes) (version 2) | ecosystem: Engineered > Bioreactor > Anaerobic >...
AAGGCCGAGTTCGTCGAGATCACTTCCGCCGGCATTCGCGAGAGCCACGTCCACGACGTGCAGATCACGAAGGAAGCGCCGAACTACCGGATGGAGTGAAGCCGACCGTGACCGAACCCACAGCGGCCCCGCCGGCCGCAGGACGTCGCCAGGCGGCGATGCCCTTCATCATGCTGACGGTGCTGATCGACATGCTGTCGGTCGGCCTCATCATCCCCGTGCTGCCCACGCTGGTGGGCCGATTCACCAGTTCGCCGTCCGATCAGGTGTTCTGGTACGGCGTGATCGCCTTCACCTACGGGTTCGCGCAGTTCGTCGCCTCGCCGATCCTGGGTGCGCTGTCCGACCGCTACGGACGGCGTCCGGTGCTGCTGCTGGGCTTCTGCGGACTGGCGATCAACTTCTTCGCCACCGCCATGGCCGCGGCGATCTGGACGCTGATCGCGTCGCGCCTGATCGGCGGCGCGATGCAGGCCAATGCGGCGGTGGCCAACGCCTACGTGGCCGACATCAGCTCGCCCGACGAACGTGCCAAGCGTTTCGGCATGCTCGGTGCGATGTTCGGCATCGGCTTCATGCTCGGGCCGGTGCTCGGGGGCATCCTCGGCGCGATCGACCTGCAGCTGCCGTTCTTCGTGGCCGGCACGCTGGCGCTGGCGAACCTGGTCTACGGCTGGCTGGTGCTGCCCGAGTCGCTGCCGCCGGAGCGCCGTCGGCCGGTGCAGGCCAAGTCGCTGAACCCGTTCGCTTCGCTGCGCGACCTCGCCCGCCTGAAGGGCGTCGGCCTGCTGGTCGCGGTGATCGCCTGCAGCGGCCTGGCGCAGTTCGTCCTGTACTCGGTGTGGGTGCTGCACGGCAGCTTCAAGTTCGGCTGGGGGCCCAAGGAGAGCGGCTGGTCGCTGTTCGTCATCGGCGTGATGTCGGTGCTGGTGCAGGGCTTCCTGCTCGGCAAGCTGCTCAAGGTGTTCACGCCGCAGCGGCTGGCCATCCTCGGCCTGATGTCGTCGACGGTCTCGTACCTGCTCTGGGGCGCGGCGTCGCAGAGCTGGATGGTCTACGCGGTGATCGTCGTCAACGTGTTCGGTTTCACCACCGCCTCGGCGATCCAGAGCATCGTCTCCGCGTCGGCCAACGCCAATCAGCAGGGCGAGGCCATGGGCGCCGTGAGCTCGCTGAACAGCCTGATGGCCGTGCTCGCGCCAATGATCGCCACGCCGCTGCTCGGCGCCTTCTCGCACCACCCGCTGGGCGACTGGCGCATCGGCGCGCCGCTGTACTTCTGCGCCTTGCTCCAGGGCATCTCGCTGCTGCTGGCCTGGCTGCACTTCCGTGCGGCAGGTCGCGCACAGTCCGGGCTGCCGGCCGCGCCCGCATCCTCCTGATCCGCCTTCGCTCATGCACGACAAGATCCTCATCCTCGACTTCGGCTCCCAGGTCACGCAGCTGATCGCACGGCGCGTGCGCGAGGCGCACGTCTACTGCGAGATCCACCCGAACGATGTCTCGGATGCATTCATCCGCGAGTTCGCACCCAAGGGCATCATCCTGTCGGGCAGCCATGCCAGCACCTACGAGGAGCACGACCTGCGCGCGCCGCAGGCGGTGTGGGACCTGGGCGTGCCGGTGCTGGGCATCTGCTACGGCATGTTCACCATGACTGTGCAGCAGGGTGGCAAGGTCGAGGCGAGCGCGCACCGCGAATTCGGCTACGCCGAGGTGCGAGCGCATGGCCACACCAAGCTGCTCGAAGGCATCCAGGACTTCGCCACGCCCGAGGGCCACGGCATGCTCAAGGTCTGGATGAGCCACGGCGACAAGGTCACCGAGCTGCCGCCGGGCTTCAAGCTGATGGCGTCCACGCCGAGCTGCCCGGTGGCCGGCATGGCCGACGAGGCGCGCGGCTACTACGCGGTGCAGTTCCACCCCGAGGTCACGCACACCGTGCAGGGCCGGGCGCTGCTCGAGCGCTTCGTGCTGCAGATCGCGAAGGCGAAACCCGACTGGATCATGCGCGACCACATCGCCGAGGCGGTGGCGCGCATCCGCGAGCAGGTTGGCGACGAAGAGGTGATCCTCGGCCTGTCGGGCGGCGTCGATTCGAGCGTGGCCGCGGCGCTCATTCACCGTGCCATCGGCGAGCAGCTCACCTGCGTGTTCGTCGACCATGGCCTGCTGCGCCTCGATGAAGGCCGGCTGGTGATGGAGATGTTCGCCGGCCGCCTGCACGCGAAGGTGGTCCACGTCGACGCCACCGCCGAGTTCATGGGCGCGCTGGCCGGCGTCAGCGACCCCGAGGCCAAGCGCAAGATCATCGGCCGCGAGTTCGTCGAGGTCTTCCAGCGCGAGGCGAAGAAGCTCGCGCGGGCCAAATGGCTGGCGCAGGGGACGATCTATCCCGACGTGATCGAATCCGGCGGCGCCAAGACCAAGAAGGCGACCACCATCAAGAGCCACCACAACGTCGGCGGCCTGCCCGAGACGCTGGGCCTGAAGCTGCTCGAGCCGCTGCGCGACCTGTTCAAGGACGAGGTGCGCGAGCTCGGCGTGGCGCTGGGCCTGCCGCACGACATGGTCTACCGACACCCGTTCCCCGGCCCGGGGCTGGGCGTGCGCATCCTCGGCGAGGTGAAGAAGGATTACGCCGACTTGCTGCGCCGCGCCGACGCGATCTTCATCGAGGAGCTGCGTGCCTTCAAGGACGAAGCCACCGGCAAGAGCTGGTACGACCTGACCAGCCAGGCCTTCGCCGTGTTCCTGCCGGTGAAAAGCGTGGGCGTGATGGGCGACGGCCGCACCTACGACTACGTGGTGGCGCTGCGCGCCGTGCAGACCAGCGACTTCATGACGGCCGACTGGGCCGAGTTGCCGTACGCGCTGCTCAAGAAGGTGTCCAGCCGCATCATCAACGAGGTGCGCGGAATCAACCGCGTCACCTACGACGTGAGCAGCAAGCCGCCGGCCACCATCGAGTGGGAGTGACAGGTGAAGAAGTACATATAAGTCAGCAGGGTGCAAGCCTTGTTGATGACGTGCGCGAGTTTTCAATGGCGATGCTGCCGATAGCCTCCAGGCGCTTCTACGGTTAACGGCATCCCATTGACAGTCCGCTTGTCGGTATGGGTGACGTTAGAGCTTGGCCTACGTGAACCGGGGTCTGGTGGTCTGGAAGGCCGCCTGACGATCTGCCAGCTCAGGGCGTGATCGCAACCTTCAGCACCCCGTCGCGCTGGTGTCCAAACAGGTCGTAGGCCTTCTCGATGTCGTCGAGCTTGAAGCGGTGCGTGACCATCGGGCTGAGGTCAACCCGTCCTGCCTGAATCACCGACATCAGTCGGCGCATCCGTTCCTTGCCACCTGGGCATAAGGTCGTCACGATCTGGTGGTCGCCCAGTCCAGCAGCGAAGGCACCCAGCGGAATGACCAGGTCGGTCGAGTAGACGCCCAGGCTAGACAGCGTGCCGCCAGGCCGCAGCACGCGTAGGCTGGCTTCGAATGTAGATTGAGTGCCCAGCGCCTCGATGGCGACGTCCACACCGCGCCCGCCGGTCAGCTGCATGATCTCCTCGACCGGTTCGGTGTGGCTGCTGTCGACGACGTGATCGGCGCTCATTCGGCGCGCGATCTCCAGCCGGTTGGCCAGGCGGTCCACACCGATGACCGTGGTTGCGCCACTCAGCTTGGCGCCGGCTGTGGCGCACAGGCCGATCGGACCCTGGGCGAAGACAGCCACCGTGTCGCCGATACGGATATTGGCGCGCTCTACGCCACTGAGCCCGGTGGACATGATGTCCGGGCACATCAGCACCTGCTCGTCGCTGAGTTCGTCGGGTACCGCGGCCAGGTTGTTCATGGCATCGGGAACCCGCAGGTACTCGGCCTGGCAGCCGTCGATGGTGTTGCCCAACCTCCAGCCGCCGAGCGGCTTCCAGCCATGGGCGGTGCCTGCCCCGTCCTGCGACCCGCAGCCGCACTGGCAGGCGTTGCTCCAGCCGCTGGGCGTGATGGCCCCGGCGATGACCCGCTGCCCTTCGCGGTAGCCCTGCACCGCGGATCCGAGCTTGTGGATGACGCCAACCGGCTCATGGCCGATCGACAGCCCACGGATGACCGGGTACTCGCCCTTGAGGATGTGGACGTCGGTGCCGCAGATTGTGGTGGTCGTGACCTTGATCAGCGCATCGAGCGGGCCGACATCCGGGATGCGCTTGTCTTCCAGCACGATGCGTCCGGGCTCCAAGAACACCGCTGCCTTCATCATCGCCATTGCGTCGATCCTGTATGTCGTTGCGTCGCGCTTGAGTCGTGGACCAGGCACGCCGTTCCGCCCGGCTGCGCGCCATGGTTGACGAGCGTCAATGAGGACTTCGTCCAGCGGCTTTGGCACGGTTCCGTGCGAGCTGACCGAAGGCCGCAGCCTGCTCAGGCCAGGGCCGAACCTTCGTCGGGATGCTTCACGACCGTCACGGGCAGTCTTGACGCCTGCAGGATGCCCTGCGAGACCGATCCCATCAGCGCGCTGCGCAGCGCGCCCAAGCCACGTGCGCCGACGATGATGGCGTCACAGCCTTGGCGTTCTGCCATCTCGATCAAGGCAGGCACGGTTTCGCCAAACCCGATCTCACGCTCATAAGCGACCCCGGCCGCATTGAACAGGGCTTCGGCACCTGCCAGCGCGCGCGAGCCCACCGCGCCGGTGACGCGTTCCAGCACATCGGCATCGGGCGCGAGCACCATCTGGTACAGGTACGTGGGTTCCTGCACCGTGGTAAGCACGAAGGAAGCGTTCAGGCCCTCTTGACGCAAACGCAGTGCGTGTCGCACAGCATCAAGCGCCTGGGCCGAGCCGTCCACGGGTATCAGAATCTTCATTTCGCAACCCTCAGTAACGTGCGGGACATAGACTGGGCCAGGTCCCTCACAAGTCAATCCTCGTACCCGGTGCCGGCGCTTCGACGCTCCACCCGAGTTCGTCGGCGATGCGGTCCGCGAACCCGCAGGCCGTCTGTGCCTCGCCGTGCACGACGAAGTTGCGCTGCGGTGCCGACTCGAATCGTTTCAACCAGTTCAGCAGCGCCACCTGGTCGGCATGTGCCGACAAGCCGCCGATGGTGTGGATGCTGGCGCGCACTCGGATCTCCTCGCCGAAGAGGCGCACGCGCTTGTCTCCGTCCACCAGGCGCCGCCCCAAGGTGCCGGCGGCCTGGAAGCCGATGATCACGATCGCACACTCCGGGCGTCCGAGGTGGTGTCTCAGGTGGTGCTTGATGCGGCCGGCATCGCACATCCCGCTGGCCGAGATGATGATGGCGCCTGCCTTGATACGGTTCAGTGCCATTGACTCCTCGACGCTGCGCGTGAATCGCAGGTCCATCCATTCCGGGTGTGTCCGGCGCAGAGACAGCAGGGCTCGGCTCTCCTCGTCAAGGAACTCCTTGTGGTGCCAGGTGATCTCGGTCACCTTGTTGGCCATCGGTGAATCGACGAACACCTGCAGGCGGGGCAGCTTGCCCCTGCGGCACAAGTCCAGCAGCAGGTGAAGCAACTCTTGCGTGCGGCCGAGCGCGAAGGCCGGGATGATGATGTTGCCTTGGCGTCGACGAAGTGTGTCCTCGATGACGAACACCAGTTCGTCGATGGTCTCGCCCAGCGGCCGGTGCAGCCGGTTGCCGTAGGTGGATTCGACCACCAGCACATCAGCCGAGTCGATGGGCGTGGGGTCGCGCACGATAGGTCGTCCGGGCTGCCCGAGGTCGCCTGAGAACACCAGCTTGCGCGAGCGGCCCATCTCGCTCACCCATACCTCCAGGATGGCGGAGCCTAGGATGTGGCCGGCGTCGCGGAAGCGGCAACGCACCGACGCATGCGGCTGAACGTCCTCGTCATAGGACGTGCCTTGCAGTTGCTCCAGGCACGCCTGGGCTTGGGCCACGGTGTACAGCAAAGCCGGTGCGTCGGCCCACGGCTGACGCGCGCGCTGGCGCTGCGCCCGCGCCCACTCGCTCTCCTGGATGAAGGCGCTGTCCAGCAGCATCACCGATAGCAGGTCCACGGTGGCGCGCGTGGTGAGGATCGGCCCGCGAAAGCCCAGGGCGCACAGGCGCGGCAGCAAGCCGCTGTGGTCGATGTGCGCATGCGTGAGCAGGACGAAGTCGATCTGCCGAGGATCGAACGGCCAGGCCTTCAGGTTGCGCGCGCGCGCCTCGCGTCCGCCCTGGAACATGCCGCAGTCGACCAGGAAGCGGACATCGTCCGCCTCGACCAGAAGGCACGAGCCGGTCACTTCTTGCGCTGCGCCGATGAAGGTCAGTCTCATGGGGTTCCTCCGCCGGCGATCCGTCGCCGTGACTTGTGAAGTTGCTGGGTGGCCCGGCGCAGCGCACTGCAGCGGCGCAGGGTCTGCTCCATGTCGGTCAAAGTCAGGCGAGCGCCGGCACCGGCGGCCAGCAGCTGCGCCTTGAGGTCTTCGTAGCGCGCCTCCATCGTGCCCAGGCCGTACTCAAGGCCAGCCAGATCCATCGGCTCGGTCGGATCGCAACGGCGCAGCAAAGCTTCGGCCGCTTCGGTGAATGCGGTCGCGGCGGAGGCCAGGCGTGGGTCGGCCAGTTTCAGCGAGGGCAGCGCGGCAGCGGCCGCGGCCTGTTCAGCACCGGCTTCGTGGTAACGCTCGATGCGCAGCAGTTCGGCCAGCCTTGAGCTGGCAACCTGCGACATGGATGCAATGCGCAAACGCTCGACGAAGCGTTCGATGGTGCCGTCCAGGCTCGTCAGGATCGCGTGATCGGCTTTGAGCGCGGCCGCATCGGCGCCGGCCAAGGCGCTTCGGGTCATGCGCAGCGCCACCTGTCCGGCACGGTTGACCTCACGTGACAGCGCATCGAGTGCCAGCGTGGGCACGGCGAGCACGGTGTCGTCAAGGAACTGCGGCTGAGCCTCGTCTTCCTCTCGGGCGCGAAAGCGCTGCTGCAGCCAGCGCGTGAGCCGCTGCGCCAGCGGCCACATCAGCAGCACGCCGATCAGGTTGAAGGCGGTGTGGAACAGGGCCAGTTGGGTGGCAGGGTCCGGCGGCAGGCCGAGTGCTTCGCGCGCTTGGCCCAACGCCCCGATGAGCCAGGGAAGAAGCAGCAGCGCGACCACCCCGGTGCCCAGATTGAAGACCACGTGTGCCGATGCCGCTCGGCGTGCGTTCGGCGTCGCTCCGATGGCCGCCAGCAGGGCCGTCACGGTGGTGCCGATGTTGGCGCCGATGACCACGGCCGCCGCACCCTGCGCGTCGATCAGTCCGCCCTGCGCGGCGGTGAGGGTGATCGCCATGGCCGCGCTGGAGGACTGCATCAACACCGTCATCAGCAGGCCGATGCCGAGCTGCGCCAGCACGCCGAGCGGCCCGTCGCCTTGCGGCAGGCTGATCTGGCCCGCCAGCCCGGCGAAGGCCTGTTGCAGCAAGGCGATGCCCATGAACAGCAGCCCGAAGCCTGCGAGCGCGGTTCCGATGGCGCCGCTGCGCCGGCCCTCGCCGGTCAGCCGCAACAGCGCGCCCAGGCCCGCCAGCGGCATCGCCAGCAGTTCGACCTCGAACTTCAGGCCGACCAGCGCAACGACCCAGCCCGTCATCGTGGTGCCGACGTTGGCACCGAACAGGACCCAGAGCGCCGGGCCGAGTGCGAGCAGGCCGGCGTTGACGAAGCCGATCGCCGCCACGGTGACCGCGCTGGACGACTGCACCAGGGCCGTGACGAGCAGCCCGGAACCCAGCGCGTGGGCCCGCGTGCGCGTGGCGCCGGACAGGATCCGGTGCAGGGCAGGGCCGGCGGCCAGTTTCAGGCCATCGGTCATCAGGCCCATGCCGAGCAGGAAGAGGCCCAGCCCGCCGGCCATCGTGCCGAACGTGGGCAGGTCGATCACGCGAGCACCCAGGCCGCCATGGCCGTGATGACCACGATGCACACCCCGTTCAGCACCAGGCCGCAACGCATCATCGTCGCCTGCGGCACCTGCTCGGTGGCGTAGACGATGGCGTTCGGCGGCGTGGCGACCGGCAGCATGAACGCGCAGGACGCCGACACCGCGATGGCCACGGCGAAGAGGGGCGGCGGCAGACCGAGCGACGCGGCCACGCCGAGGAAGATCGGCACCAGCAATGCGGCGGACGCGGTGTTGCTGACCAGCTCGGTCAGGAAGACGACGAAGGCCACCACGACCAGCAGCAACAGCAGCGTCGGCGCGTCTTGCAGCGCTGCCGTCAGCGCTCCGGCCATGAACCGGCTGGCGCCGCTGGTGGCCATCACCTCGCTCAGCGCCAAGCCGCCACCGAAGAGCAGCAGCACACCCCATTGGGTGCGCTGTTCGATGTCAGGCCAGCCGATGGCACCGCTGGCCACCAGGGCAACGATCGCCGCCAGGGCGACGGCGCTGTCGACGTCGGCCGTGATGCCGAGTGCCCTGCCCAGCGGTGCCGCGCCGATCCAGCCCGCGGCTGTGAGGCCGAATACGACCAGGGTGATGCGCTGCGCGCGGGTCCATGGCAACGACCGTGCGTGCTCTGCTGGAATCGCTGCCTGGACGCCCAACTGGGGTCGCAGCATCAGGAAGAGCACGCCGGCCATCAGCGGCAGCAACAGAAGCACCAAGGGAACGCCGATGCGCATCCATTCGGCGAAGCCGATGCCGGCCTGCGCCGCCGCGATGGCGTTGGGCGGGCTGCCCACCAGCGTGCCAATGCCGCCGATGCTGGCGCTGTAGGCCACGCCCAGCAGCACGAAGGCCCGCTCGCCCGGCCCATCCTCGTCACTCAGCAAGCCCAGCGCCAGCGGCAGCATCATTGCCGCCGTCGCCGTGTTGCTGATCCACATCGACAGCAGTGCCGTCAGGGCGAACAGCAGCGCCACGGCGGCGTCGCGTCGACCTGCGGCCAGTCGCAACACGGCCACGGCCAGGGCGCGGTCCAGGCCCTGGCGCTGCAGGGCCGCGGCCAGCGCGAACCCGCCCAGGAACAGGAAGATGATCGGGTGCGCGAACGAGGCTAGCGCGGTGCGCAGGTCCATCAGACCGGCCAGCACCGCGAGCAGCGGCACCAGCAGGGCGGTGACGCTCAAGTGCAACGCCTGCGTCATCCATAGGGCACCGATCAGCACGAACAGCGCCAGCCCGGCGCGCAGTGTGTCAGGCGGCGGGGCGCTCCTGTACACGAGCGCCGCCAGCGCCAGACAGCCGAGCGTGCGCAGCAGCGGACCCGACGGCCACGTCATGCCTCGCGCGCCGTGGAGACCAGCACATCGGTGCTGCCTTCGGCCAGCACATGCTTGCTGACGCTGCCGAGCAGAAGGTCTTCGGTGGCCGACTGGCCATGCTTGCCGAGCACCACGAGATCGCAGTCCTTTCCCTGCTCGTGCTCGACGATGCGCTGCGAAGCCTCCCCTTCGACGATGCAGGGCTCCCAGTCGCCGGGCTTCAGGCCGCTGGTTGCGGCCAGCGCATGCACACGCTGGGTGGCTTCGGCACGGGCCTGACGCCGGTAGCGATCGATGGTCGCGGCATCGACGCCGGCGAAGCGCAGCTTCTCTTCGAACGGCACCTGGTAAGCGTTGAACAGTAGCAGTCTCGCGTGCGTCGCCACTCGTCGCGCCAGCGTGACCGCATGCGCTGACCAGGGTGAGAAGTCCAACGCGACCAGCACCCGCCGGTAGGGTTCGTGCGGCGTCTGTCGCACGACCAGCAGGGGCCGCGTGGTGCGGCGAAGCAGTCGCTCGGACGTGCTGCCCAGCACCAGCCGGCGCAGGAAGCCGGCCCCACGGGCGCCGAGCACCAGCAAGGCGGCATCCATCGCCTCGGCCTCTCGGCTGATCTCATCGAGCACCGACCCGCTGGCATTGACCGCCTGCGCGGTCACGTGCCGGTGCGTCTGCAGTTCCGAGACCAGTGCGCGAAGCTCCCGCTGCGCATCGTCGTGCAGTTGCTGCTCCATGGCGTGCCCGGTGCCCAGCCATTGGCGAAGCTCCTGCAACGCGCCACCCGGCAGCACGTGCATCAGCGTCAGCGGTGCGCCGGTTGCGTGCGCCAGTCGTGCGGCACGGTCCGCAGCGTGGCGGGCCGGCGCCGAGAAGTCGGTGGCAGCGAGGATCGGACCGAGACGATTCATGGGACCTCCTTGTCGGGCGCGCCACGTGCGGCTCGCATCAGTTCACTGAGGTGCTCGACGGCAAAGTCCACCGCGTTGCGCACCGGGTAAAGCACGATCGGGACGCCGGCGCTCTTGAGTGCGGCGCCCGTGGCGTCGTCGCGCGCCACGATGGCGAGATCCCCGCTGTAGCCGCGCTCGGTGAGGGCATGCAGCAAGAGCCGGTTAGAGGCGAGGTCGGGCATGGTGCTCACGACCCAAGGTGTGCGGGCCAAGGGCAGTGTCTCGAGGAACTCGGGGTCCTGGGCATCGCCGAATCGCACTTCGAAGCCGCCAGGTGCAGGCACCTGCGCGACCTCGGGGTCGAAGTCCACACCGAGCACGCGCACGCCTTCCTCTTGCAGCTTCTGCGCCAGTCGCCGACCGTAACGGCCCAGGCCGATGACGATGGCGTCGGGAGGGACAGTGTCGGCCGGCTCGCCGCTGGCCTCGCGCTGTGGGTGACGGCGCTCGAAGATCCGCAACCACGGCGCGAGCCGCTCGTACAGCGGCTGCGCGTACAGGATCATGTAGGTGGACGCCGTGATCGTCACCAGGCCCACCAGCGTGGTCAGGCTCAGCGCCTGCACGCCCACGTGGCCCAGCGTGATGCCCATCGCCACGAAGACGATGGAGAACTCGCTGATCTGGGCCACGGTCAGCCCGGCCATGAAGCCGGTGCGGCGCCGGTAGCCCATGTAGCCCATGATGGCCATGACGATCAGCGGATTGCCGATCAACACGAACAACGACAACACGATCGCCGGCGCCACTTCCGCGCCCAGGGCCGAGAGCTCGAGCTTGGCGCCGAGGTCGATGAAGAAGAACAGCAGCAGGAAATCGCGGATCCCGGTCAGCCGGGCGTTCATGGCCTCGCGGTAGGGGGTGGAGGCGAGCGAGAAGCCTGCCAGGAAGGCCCCCGCCTCCTTGCTGAAGCCCGCCCACTCGCCCAGGGCGGCCAGGGCCACACCCCAGGCGATGGCGAACACCAGCAGCAGCTCCTGTGAGCGCGCCATGGCCGCCACGAGCGCCGGCAACACCCACCGCATCAGCACGAACATCGCAGCGGCGGCCACCGCCAGGCGCCAGCCCAGCGACAGCAGCACGGCCATCCAGCCTGTGCCGTCGCCGCCGGGATCGCCGGTGTTTGTGCCTCGCAGTGCGCTCATCGCCATCATCGCGATGACGACCGCCAGGTCTTGCACGATCAGGAAGCCCACCGCGATGCGGCCGTGCAGGCTGTCGAGTTCACGCTTGTCGGACAGCAGCTTGACGATGATGATGGTGCTGGAGAAGGTCAGCGCCACGGCGACGTACAAGGCTTCCATCACGCCCTTGCCCAGCGCGAGGATCAGCGCGAAGCCGATCACGATGGTGAAGGCGAGCTGGCCCAGGCCGGTGGCCAGCGCCACCGGCCCGATGTGGCGGATGTGGTGCAGGTCCAGCTTCAACCCCACCGCGAAGAGCAGCACCGCCACCCCGACCTGGGCGAGCAGGTCGATCTGGTCGTGTGCCGTCACGAGCCCGAAGCCGGCGGGTCCCACCGCAATGCCCACGACGATGTAGGCAATCAGCACCGGCTGGCGCAAGCGCACGAAGGCAGCGCCGGCAAGTGCGCAGATCAGCAGCAGCAATGCGAACTCGGAGAAGGGGCTGTGCATGGGGGTGCCGTTGGCGATGCTGGGCGTCTTTGATCGGACTCCGCGCGATCAGCCCCAAAGATCCAGGGGCGGGTCGGTGGTCAGCGCGCGCAGCAGGTCGGTGCGGGAGACGAATCCGAGCACCCCACCGTCGTCCGCGGCCACGGGCACGCCCGGCAGCCCGGTGTGCAGCAGCAGCGCGGCCACGCGGCGCAGGTCGGTGCCAGGCGCGGTGCTGGGCACGGGCGACCACATCACCGTCGTCACCGGCTGCGACAGGCGGGCCGACTCCGACGCCGCGCTGGGCGGCTCCAGCGATGCGGCCGGCATCAGTTCGATGCGGCCGACCAGGCCGACGAGGACGCCGCCGGCGCCCACCACCGGCGCCTGTGCGATGCCATGGCGCGCCAGCACCTGCCAGGCCTCGCGCAGCGTTGCGTCGGCTGGCACCGTGAGCGCCGGGCTGTGCATCACGTCGGCCGCGCAGGTGAGCGGCCGCCGCACACGGGTCGCCTGGCCGTAGGCCTGTACAGCCTCGGCGCCAGGGCCGAGTTCGCTCCCGCCACCACCGCCCGACGGTGCGGCTGTCGTTGAACTTGTCTCGGTGGCTACAGATGCGACGCGCCGGATGCGAGCGACGCCGGTCACCAGCTGCTGCTGCCGCAGTTGCTCCAGAGTGCCCGAGAACACACGGCCCTGCACGCCATGGATGTGGAACATCACTTCTCCTTTCGTCAGCCAAGCGAGCGTTCAGACACCGCCCAGGTAGACCAGCGCCGCATTGACGACGTAGGTCGCGGCGAGGCCGACGCTGACCCAGCTCACCACCCGAAGCGTGCGCCCTTGCGGCCGCATCACCAGGCCGATGATCACCAGACCCGTCATCACCAGCGCCGTCACTGCGGTGCCGGCGTGCACGGAAGCAGCTTCGGCGAGCAGCGGCCCGCGGACGTAGAAAACATCGTCCACCGCCAGGATCATGACGTTGAACAGGTTGCTGCCCAGCAGGTTGCCGATGGCCATGTCCAGCGCGCCCAGCCGCAAGGCGCCAAGCGTCACGGCCATCTCCGGCAGCGTGGTCACGACGGCCATCAACACCGTGCCGACGAAACTTCTGGACAGGCCCAGCGTCGTCGCCAGTCCGTCGGCCACCTTGGGCAGCCAGCTGCCCGCGGCCAGCACCACCAGTGCGGCGACGCCGAATCGTCGCCACTCGTCCCGCATCTGTCCCGCCGGTACCGGGCTGCGCGTTGCAGTGCCGACGGCCATTGCCTGACGCTCGTGCCTATGCACTGCCCTGAGCGCCAGCAGGTAAAGCGCCAGCAGCATTGGGCTGTAGATGCCGACGTGCAGCAGGGCAGGGGCACGTGTGCCGGTGAGCAGGCTCAGGGCGACAAACCCCAGCATCACCACGCCGAATGCGGCCGACAGCAGGTGCGTCGCGCTGGCTTCGCGGTACATCGGCTGGTGGCGCTGCAGCGCGTCTACGACGACCAGGAACAGCAGGTTGACGACGCAGGCCCCGAGCGCGTTGCCCACCGCGAGGTTGGGGGCGTCGACGAAGGCCACCGCACTGATGCCCGAGGCGAGTTCGGGCAGGGAAGTCACGGTGGCCAGCAACGCCAGGCCGACCCAGCCACGCCCCCAGCCATGCGCCTCGGCCAGCGCATCGGCACTGCGGCTGAGGACGTAGCCCGCCCGCGCGATCAGTACGGCGCAGACCGTGAACTGGATGAGCAGCCAGGCAAGGCTCATGGCCGAGCCCGGGGCATCCTGCGCACCCACAGCTTGCGCGCTTCTTCCAGCCACAGGACCAGGCTGGCCAGCCCCAGCAGCGGCAGCAGCGACTCCGGCGGCAGCGGCACGGTGTGGAAGAGCGCATTCATCGGCGGTGTGTACAGCACCAGCGCCTGCAGCGCCACCGACAGCGTCAGCCCGCCGAGCAGCCAGCGGTTGCGAACGATGCGCAGGCCGAGTGCCGATGCGCGTGCCGACTGGCAGTTCAGCACGTTGAACCACTGGCACATGGCCAGCACGGTGAAGGTCTCGGTTCGCACGATCTCCAGTGGCGCGCCCTGGCCCAGCCGCCACGCGAACCAGCCGAAGGTGACGCCCGCGATCAACGGCGTCATCAGCGCCACGCGCTTGAGCATTTCGGCGCCGAGCAGGCGGTCGTCGCGCGGCACGGGCGCACGCCGCATCTCGTCGCCGTCGGACGGGTCCATCACCAGGTTCACCGTCACGGTGCCTTCGGTGACGATGTTGATCCACAGGATCTGCACCGCCACCAGCGGCAGCGGAAAGCCGCCCAGCAGCGCCAGCAGCAGCACCAGCACCTCGGCCATCGAGGTGGCGAACAGGTACAGGATCACCTTCTTCAGGTTGGCGTAGACCACGCGTCCCTGCTGCACGGCGCCGACGATGGTGGAGAAGTTGTCGTCGGTGATGACGATCTTGGCCGCGCTCTTGGCGACCTCGGTGCCGGTGATGCCCATGGCGACACCGACATCGGCGCGGGCCAGCGCGGGGGCATCGTTGACGCCGTCGCCGGTCATCGCGACCACCTCGCCGCGCGCCTGCAGCGCCTCGACGATGCGCAGCTTTTGCGCCGGCTGCACGCGGGCGAAGACGGCGATCCCCGGCAGTTCGTCGCGCAGGTCGGCCTCGCCCATGCGCTCGAGCTCGGGGCCGTCCACGGCACGCTCGCCATCGCGCGCGATACCGAGTTCACGTGCGATCGCCAGCCCGGTGAGCTTGTGGTCGCCCGTGACCATGATCGGGCGGATGCCGGCGGCTCGGCAGTCGGCAACCGAGAGCTTGACCTCCTCGCGTGGCGGGTCGATCTGGCCGACGAGGCCGAGCAGGCGTGCGCGTCCGGCCAGGGCATCGAAGCCGCCTGCCGGATCGAGCGCGTCTTCGTCCACGGTGGCGAAGGCCAGAACGCGCAGTGCCTGCGTGGCCATGCGCTCGGCGGCGTCCCGCGGCGCCTGCAGCGCCGCTCCGTCTCCGCCCGCGCACAGGCGCAGCACGGCCTCGGGGGCGCCCTTGATCCACACACGGCGCGGCGCGCCGGCCATGCGATGCCGGGTGGCCATCAGCTTGGTGTCGCTGTCGAAGGGCAGTTCGGTCTCGCGCGGTGCGTCCCGGCGCAGCACGTCGAGCACGAGGCCAACCTTCCGCGCCAGCACCAGCAGCGCCCCCTCGGTCGGGTCGCCCAGCACCGACCAGCCGGCGCGTTCATCCTCCGGCGGCAGCAACTGCGCGTCGTTGCACAGCGCAGCGGCCACGCAGAGTTCACGCACAGCCGGGTCGGAAACGTCTGCCGGAGTCCCGCCTTCTGACAGATCGCCGTCGGGGGCGTACCCGATGCCGCCAACGTTGATCTCGCGCCCACCCGGCAGCCACAGCGCCACCGCTGTCATCTCGTTGCGGGTCAGCGTGCCGGTCTTGTCGCTGCAGATGACGGTGATCGAGCCCAGCGTCTCGACCGCCGAGAGCCGCCGGATGATCGCGCCGCGGTCGGCCATGCGCTGCATGCCGACGGCCAGCGCGATCGTCATCGCCACCGGCAGGCCCTCGGGCACCATCGAGACCATCTGGCTGATGGCGACCATCAGCACCTCGGACAGCGGCAACTGGCGCCACAGGCCCAGCAGCACCACGAGCACGAACAGGCCCAGCGCCGCCACCACCAGCGCGCGGCCGAACTGCTCGAGCCGCAGCTCCAGCGGCGTCTTCGGCTCCTCGGCGCGTTCGGTCAGCCCGGCGATGCGGCCCACCTCGGTGTGGATACCGGTGGCGACGACGACGGCACGTGCTCGCCCGGCTGTGACGTGGGTGCCCGAATACACCATGCAGTGGCGGTCGGCCAGGCCGGTGGCCTCCGGCACCGGCAACACCGACTTCGACACCGGCACGGACTCGCCGGTGAGTGCAGCTTCGGCCACCTGCAGCTGGGCTTCTTCGACCAGGCGCGCGTCGGCAGCCACCGCGTCGCCTGCGGCAAGCAGCACGATGTCGCCGGGCACCAGCTCTCGCGCCTCGACGACCCGTTCACCATCGTCACGCTGCACCCGCACGCGCAGCGCCGACAGCCGCCGCAAGGCGGCCATCGAACGTTCGGCGCGTCCCTCCTGGAAGCTGCCGATCAGCGCGTTGACCAGCACCACCGCGAGGATGACCCCGGCATCGCCGTGGTGCCCCAGCGACACAGCGAGCACCGCGGCGACGAAGAGGATGTAGATGAGCGGGCTCTTGAACTGCCGCACGAAGGTGCGCCACAGCGGCTTGGGCGGCGCCTCGGGCAGTGCGTTCGGTCCGTGTCGAGCCTGGGCGCTGCATACCTCGCCTGCATCGAGACCGCGCTCAGGGTCGAGTCCGAAGTGGCGCAGCAACTGCTCGACCGGCAAGGCGTGCCAGACGGGGTCGATGTCGTCGGTGCTTCTGTCCGCCATGCAGTGGTTCTCCGGGTGTGAACGAGACCGGGGCCCGTTTCCGTGCGAGCCGCGTCTCTCAGGCTCCGCGCACGACCAGCGTGTCGCAGTCAAGCGTGTGCAACAGGTTCTCCGCGGTGCTGCCCAACAGCGCCCTTGCCAGGCCGCTACGGCCTTGCGACCCCAGCACGACCAGATCCACGTGGGCGCTCGTGACGAAGTCGGGAAGCAGGGTCTCGGGGGCGCCGAACTCCAGCACGCGATCCAGCGCGGCCTCGATGGGTTTAGGAAGCTCGGCCTCGGTTACGTGGGAGGCGCACTGCTGGGCAACAGCAGCGTGCCACGAGTGGCTGGGCCCGGTACCACTGGTCAGGGACGAGCCGGGCGGAATGTAGGCATGGAAGAGCGTCAGCCGAGCTCCCGTGAACCAGTGCGCAGCCAGGCGAAGAGCCTGCATAGCGGGCTCGGAGAAGTCGGTTGCGACGACCACGTGTCGATAGGCACCCCGGACGCGGTTGCGCACATTCAGGACGGGCACTCGCGCGCGCCTCACCAAGGTGTCGACCGTGCTGCCCAACTGGATGCGGTCCATCCGCGCGTCCTTGGCGATGCCGAGCACGACCAGGTCTGCGTTGTTGTCGGCCGCGCCCTGCAGCACCGCATCGGTCGTCGTGCCGATCACGACCCTCGACGTGGCGGCGATACGTTCGGCTGCCAGGTCGGCGCGCAGGGCCCGCTCCAGCGTCTGCGACCAGGAGTCCGGTCGGAGCCACGACAGCGCGCCGCTCGAGAGGCGGTCGCGCGCAGCGACTTCGGCAGCATGCACGACATGCACGACGGTCAGCTCGCCGTGCCAGGCCTGTGCGAGCTGGGCCGCCCGGGCCAGGGCGCGGTCGCACCGGGCGCTCAGATCGCTGGCCATGAAGATGCGTTGGGGCGGCGTGGTCTCGTTCATCGTCGTCTCCTCGTTGAGCGGGGCTGGTTTCGGCAGGCCAGTGGGGCGTGACGGATCGTCCTTGGCGGGTGCAGGCACTGAGGCCCGAACCGGGAACTCCAAATCGAATCGGTTTCGGACCGCGCCGCCACGCACCCGTGAACGACATGCCAGCGTGGTGGCTGGTTCCGGAGGTGACGTTGATGCGCATCAATGGCTGCAGCGGGCCCGCGCAAGCGTGTCTGCGTCGAAGAAGCTGCTCTCCTATGGCCGCGGCCTCAATCGCAGATTTATTCGATGAATCGAGACGGAAGATTCGAGCAATGGAGAGACTGCTCCGGGCCTACAGTCCGCTTGCCGACGAGGGATTTGCCATGGCATCCATTCGTGATCTGGTCGTTCACGTCAATGACGACGTGATGTCGCGCCATGCGTTCGAGTTGGCGTCTTCTCTGGCTGCCGACCTGGGCGCCAGGTTGATGGCTGTGCTGGTCGCTGCGCCCGTCAATGCCGGCGTGGGCCTCAGCGCGGAGACAGCGTCGCTCGCGCAGCAACTGGCGCAGGCGCAGCGCACGACGCTGCTGGGCATCGGGGATCGCCTTGCGGCGGGCGCCCGGCAGCGTCACGGCCTCGCCGTCGATGTGCGATGCGTCGATGGCGACCCGGTCGAGGTGCTCCAGTACCATGCCCGCGCTGCGGATCTGCTGATCACGTCGCAACGCGATCCGGCCCGCGAAGGTGGGCTGTCGACCGGCCAGTCGGCGCGGCTGCTCGTCGGCGCGGCCTGCCCGGTGCTGACCGTTCCCTATGTCGGTCTGCTCGCCCCAGAGGCCGTGTTCGGCGAGGCGGCTCCTCTGCGCCGCGCACTGGTGGCGTGGGCCGACACCCGGGAGAGTGCGCGCGCCGTGCGCGATGCGTTGCCGCTGCTGGCGCGCGCCTCGCATGTCGAACTGGTCAGCTTTGCCAAGGACGGACAGAGCGGCGGGTCATCGCAGCGTGCTGCGCTCGAGCGGGTGGTGACCTACCTTGCACGGCACGGCGTGCAGGCTCTTCCCACCCTGCTCAGCCAGGCCGAAGCGTCGCTCGGCGAACGCATGCGGCGCGGCGGCGTGCCCGACGTGGCCGTCGCTGAAGCGCTGCTGTCCCACGCTGCCGACATGCACGCCGACTTCTTCGTGATGGGCGGATATGGCCACTCGCGCCTGTGGGAACTGGTCCTGGGTGGTGTCACCCGCACGATGCTCGAGACAATGACGGTTCCGGTGTTGATGTCGCACTGAGCTCCTGCCGCCAACGCGCTGGACGCTGTGTCATGCAGGCTTTCGGCGCCGTGCCGCGCGTGACCCGTTGGCGCGCGCCGTGGATTGGAACAACTCGCCTCGGGCTGCGCGGGTGATGGCGAGCACGCAGCTGTGGGTGATGCGCCGCTCGATCGAGATGGCATAGAAGTGCTCCTCGACCCCGTCGATCGTGCCGATGTGCTGGACCTGGTGCCGTGACTCGATCTCGTCGACCAGCACCTCCGGCGCCAGCAGGTAGCCAACGCCCTGGCGGCCGAACTCCTGAGCCAGAGCGCTGTCGTCGAACTCGGCGACGATGCGCGGCCGCAGACCCTGCGACTTGAACCAGGCGCGCAGTTGCTGCCCGACGGCGGAGTCCTCGCCGGGCATCAGCAGCGGTGCGGCGTCCAGGCAATCGGGGAAGGGTCTGCGCGTTCTGGCCTTCAAGGTGCGCGCCGCGAAGACACCGACGCGCGAACTGCCGAGGAGGTGACTGAAGGCCTTCACGCTTACGGTGGATGGCAGGGGCACGTCCGCGATCACCAGGTCCAGCGTGTGCACGGCCAGTTCCGCCAGCAGACGATCGAGCCGCCACTCCCGGCAGACCATGCGCACCGGTTGTTCGACCGTCAACGCCGGTTCCACCAACCGGTAGGCAATCGACTTGGGCACGGCGTCCGCGACGCCGATGCGGAACTCCAGCGTCCTTCCGGCGCGGTGTTTCTCGCGCACCGCGGCTTCCAGTTCCGATCCCAGAGAGAAGATCTCCTTTGCATAGTTCAGGGCCAGCTGCCCGGTCTCGGTCAGCACCATGCGACGCCCGACCTTCTCGAACAAGGGGCCGCCGAGGCGGTCGCCGAGCAGCTGAATCTGCCCGCTGATGGTCTGCGGCGTCAGGTGCAGCTGCCGGCTGGCTGCTGCCACGCTGCCGGCCTTTGCTACCTGCAGGAAGTAGTGAAGGTGCTTGTAGTTCATCGCTGGCATCAGATTTATTCGAGTGACAGCACTCGATTAATCGAGTTTACGCGCGTGCTTCAGAGGCCTAGAGTGCTATGGAGCGTTCATGGCGAAGTGCTAGAAGAGGACCCGACGTGGACATCCGGTTCCAGAGTGATAGGACCCCTGCCGATGTCGAACTTGCAGCGTATGCACGCAGGTGTCTGCTGCTTCGCCTGAAGCATCGCGACGACCGCGTGGACCACGTCGACGTCGAGCTGGTCGACGCCGCAGGCCGCTTGCCGCAACGAGACAGCTACTGCATCGTGCGCATGAAGCTCCATGGATTGCCTGCTGCAACCGTTGTGGATGTCGGTGCGGATGTCTATCTCGCGATCGATCGCGCTGCCCATCGCGCAGGTCGCCTGGCGGAGGAACAGGTGCGGCAGGCTGAGAGTCCGCAGGTTCCACAGACCGAGGTGGCGGCCGCATGAAGATCCTGATCCCCGTCGACGGCAGCGAGCAGTCCAACGCGGCGCTGCAATTCGTGGCCTCGCGCTCGACTCTCATCGGGAAAGACCCCGAGGTCCACTTGCTCAACGTGCAGCCGACCCTGTCGGTGCGTGTGATCCGTGCCATTGGTCGGGAAGAGGCGAAGGCCTACCAGCGTGCCCAGGCCGATGACGTGTTGCGCCCGGCCGTGGCGAGGCTGAAGCGTGCGGGCATTGCAGCGAAGGCCAGCTACGTCCTGGGCAGTCGCTCGGATGCGATCGGAGCCGTGGCCCTGCGCGGCGGAAGCGACCTGATCGTCATGGGTTCTCGCGGCCACTCGGGGCTCAAGGGGCTGCTGTTCGGCTCCATGACGAACGCCGTTCTTGCCGGCTGCACCAAGCCGCTGCTCATCCTGCGCAACGCCAGGGCGCCCCAGCGGGACTCGCTTTCCGTGGGAATCGCGGTGGACGGCAGCCGCTACGGTCAGGCAGCCGTCCGTTGGGCGATCAAGCACCGCGATCTGTTCGGTGCGCAGCCGCGCATCGAGTTGATCAACGTGATCGACAGCGGGCAGAGCGCACCACCGCCCATCGACGGCCTGGCCTACCGCGCGATACCCGTCTACGGAGTGGCCGCGGACGACCATGCGCTCGCACCACGATTTGCCGAGGTCATGGCTGGCGCCCTGAAGCTCTTCGCCAAGGCGGGCATGCAGGCCACGGCTGCTCCGCTGCTGGGGGCCCAGGCCGGTGATGCCATTGCGGCCTACGCGCGCAAGCGCCAGCTGGACGTCCTGGTCATGGGCTCCCATGGCCAAGGGGCGTTCAAGTCCCTCGTGTTGGGATCGGTCGCCATGCGTGTGGCTGCGCGCAGCGACAAGCCGCTGCTGCTGATCCGCGACCCGCGGCATGCCGGCCGGAGCTGATGCCAATGCCGATGCCGATGCTCAGGCTCGCTTGGTGCGAAGACGACGGCCGTTTCCAGGAGCCCAGATGAAAGTGCTGATTCCCGTCGACGGCAGCGCCACGAGCAATGCGTCGCTCGACTTCATTGCCTCCCGGGCCGCCTGCCTGGGCGCTCGGCCCGAACTGCGGTTGCTCAATGTCCAGTTTCCCATCCCGCCCCGTGCAGCGCGAGCCGCGGGACGCGAGCTGGTGCGCAGCTATCACCAGACCGAGGCCAAGGCGGTGCTCGACCCGGCGCGGAAGTGTCTGGCCGATTCAGGACTCAAGGCCAAGGCTCAGTACGTCGTCGGCAGCCCCGCCGAGGTGGTCAGCCGGGCGGCCACGCAGGGCCACGCCGACCTCGTGGTGATGGGTTCGCGTGGGCAGACGGCGCTGAAGGGGCTGCTGTTCGGTTCGGTCACTCAGGCGGTGCTGGCCTCCAGCACGGCACCCCTGCTGGTGCTTCGCGAGGGGCCGCCACCGCGTGCCGCGTCCCTCCGCGTGGTGATTGCCGTCGATGGCAGCCGCCATGGGCTGGCGGCCGTGCGGGCGGCGCTGGCGCTGCAGGCGGTGTTCGGTCCTGCGCCGCAGTTCCGGCTCGTGCACGTGGTGGACGGGCAGGCTGATGTGGCCGATCTCGACGCGGCCACCGCTTCGGCACTCGCGCTGTTCTCCAAGGCCAAGGTCGAGGCTGAACTCGTGCGACTCGACGGGCGCAACGCCGGCGATGTGATCGTGGAGTACCTGGCAACGCACCCGGCGGACCTGCTTGTGATGGGGTCGCACGGGCGTGGTGCGTTCAAGGCCGTGCTTCTGGGCTCGGTGGCCACGCGCGTGGCGGCTCGCTGCAAGCTGCCGCTTCTGATCGCCCGGCCCCGCAGTAGAGGTTCGCCGGCAAAGCGCAAGGACGGCGCAACAGCCGCCGCACTGCGCGGGCGTGACTCGGTCGAAGTTTCCCCAGGGTAAGACTGGTGCAGGCTGGCGGAGTCGGTCGCTTCGAGCGGCGAGGCCGGGTGGGACATTGCGGAGCCGTTCCGGCCGCGTTCGTTGATCGATGTCAACGCCCGCTCGGCGCCCGCTTCATGCGATGGAACCACAGCCGCTTCCAGGGCTCTCAGAGGGTGTGGCTGGAACCATCAGCGAGGGTTGGCCCATTTGCTGTGGCCGCTTGTCACGAGGAGGGGAGACGATGACGCATTCTGTGCCGGCACCTGACGAAGCCTTGGCGCACGCACTGGCAATGATCGTGGCTGCCAACGGGCGAATCGATGCGCGAGAACTGAGCGCGCTCGACGAACTCCATGCGTTCCGGCGAATCGGCGTGAGCCGCGAGCGCTTCGTCGACATCGCCCGCTCCTGCATGGCCGATGTCGGGGTTCACCTCTGTGATCGCTCGTGGCTTTGCGCTGACCATCTCACCTACATCGACGCACTGTTCGATGCGGTTCCGGACAAGAGTGACAGGATGCTCGTCTGCCGGCTGGCCGCCACAGTCATCACCGCGGATGGACGAGTGACGCATGACGAGCGGCTTGTCTACGACCACGCCCTGGCGCGCTGGCGCATCAACCAGTCCGATGTGACGCATGCCATCCTCGACGATCGCGTGCGATGAACGCTGAGTCGCGCAGGGCCTGGCAGGATCCTGGTCGCTACACTTCTCCGATGCCCACGCGGGTTCATTGCCTCCTGCTCGCCCTCGTCCTGCTCTGGTCCGGTCTCGGTACCTTCGAGCCGCTGCGTCCCGTGGCGCCTTCGCCGGTCGAGCAGACCGTTGCCAACGACTCGGGCGGTGGGCCCGCCGCGCTCCATGACGCATCGGGCGACGACCATCACCCGGATGTTCTTCCCTTGCAGGCGCTGGGCGATGCCACGGCAGAGACACCCGGTCTGCTCCCGGCCCGGCTCGAGGCCCGCATTCCGGCGCTGGCCATGGGGCGGAGTCCAGCGTTCACGCTGAACGTCACCAGCGCGCCCTTCCTCGCCGGTCTCCTGCGACCGCCCTGCGACGCCAGCCTGACGGCCTGAAGGACAGCTTCGGGGGCACGCCACCATCGCATTGCTGCGCGGTGTGGCGCTGCGGGCACCCCCGCGACGGTGGCAACGGCATCGTCCGACCCATGAACTTGCCTGGCGTGGCCGCAACCACCGGGACGCAGTTTGCCGTCCGGCACCTCCACCGCATCTCTTCACAGGACATCCCATGAACCAGACCACCACCTACGACCCGACCCCCGCTGGTGTTTCCAGCATCGGCGAACGCAACCGAGTCCTGCGCAACACGTACTGGCTGCTCGCGCTGTCGATGGTGCCGACCGTGCTCGGCGCTTGGATCGGCGTACAGACCGGAATTGCCCGCGCGATGTCGCCGGGCATCGGTCTGGTCGTCTTCCTGGTCGGCGCCTTCGGCTTCATGTTCGCGATCGAGAAGACCAAGAACTCGGCCGCCGGCGTGCCAGTGCTGCTCGCATTCACCTTCTTCATGGGCGTCATGCTCTCGCGCCTGGTCGGCGTCGTGCTCGGCCTGAGCAACGGCGCGAGCCTGGTCATGATGGCCTTCGCGGGCACCGGCGCCATCTTTCTCGGCATGGCGACGCTTTCGACGATCATCAAGCGCGACCTGTCGGCGATGGGCAAGTGGCTGTTCGTCGGCGCGATCATGGTGCTGGTGGCGGGCATCGCCAACTTCTTCATCCAGTCGAGCGCGCTGATGATCACGCTGTCGTTGCTGGTGATCGGCATCTTCTCGGCCTTCATCCTGTACGACCTCAAGCGTGTGCAGGACGGACTGGAGACGAACTACATCAGCGCCACACTGGGTGTCTACTTGAGCATCTACAACGTGTTCCAGGCCCTGCTGTCGCTGTTCGGCATCGCCGGTGGCCGCGACGAATGAAGGACCCGGCGAGTAGGCGGCCGTCGCGGCGGGCGTGTGGACCGAAGCTGCCTTCGTCAGGCTGCTACAAGGGGTGACCAAGTTCCTGTTGCAGACCTCCCGGCATACCGTCACAGGACATGCAAGCACCGACACGGCGTGTCCGTGGGGGCCGAGGAGGCCGTCCGCGCTCAGCCCACTGGAGGGATGAACCATACTGACACGCTACGAAGCCGATGGCGGGGCAGGGCGCCGGGGAAGCGATACCGTCATCGGCGCTTTCGGACCACGACTCCGAGGGCGGCGACGAGAACATGGCGTGCCATATCGCTGCCGTTCACATGGACGGGCCATCTGATGCATCGCTTGGCGACGGCAAAAGTGTCGGTATCGGACCAGCATTCGGACCACGAAGGTCGGTTCGTACCTAAGGGCAGCGACCTGTTGTTGACGATAGAGTGGGAATAGGGGCGCCGCACCCCGGGAGTCAAGTGCCTGGATGTGCCAGTTGATCGTCCCGCAGCGGGAGAATGGTCAGTGACGTGACCAGCGCTCACCCGCTGGTCACGAAGTGGATCGCCAGGGCGAGCGCGACCAGGGCCAGCAGAAAGTTCAGCCACACCCCCATGCTCGTCCAGTAACCGCGCGGGATCTCCTTCTCGCCCAGGCCGCGAACGACACTGCGGAACTGCAGTGCCGAGGTGACCGAGACGATCGCGCCGAACAGCAGCAATCCGATACCCAGCCACAGGGAGAATCCACGCTGCGGAAGGCTCAGGGGTTGATTGCCGACCATGCGCAGGAACAGGCCGAAACGTTCGACCACGAAGCCGAAACCCATCAGCGCGATGGCGCTTCGCTGCCAGGCCAGCAAGGTGCGCTCCGCGGCGAACAGCACGCGGGGGTCGTCGAGATAAGACATGCAGGAGCTTCTCGTTGAGGTGACGGGCCCGCGTCCCTCTGGCACGGCGAACGCAAGGTGCCTAGTGCACCAGATTGTCCGCGACCAGCTCGAGCAGGCTTTCGGTGCGCTTGTCCCACGAGGCATGCTTGGCGCCCATCTCCAGCGTGATGCGGCATTGCCCGCAGCTGGTGACGAAGCGCTTGGCACCAGTCGCTTCGACCTGCTGGCGCTTGAGCTCGAAGACCTTGTGTCGCAGCGGCGCGGCGCGCTGGTTCGACACCACGCCGCCCCCGCCGCCGCAGCAGAATCCCGCGGTGCCGTGGTCCTGCAGTTCGCGCAGCTCGAAGCCGAGCGCGGCAAGAACGCGCCGTGCCGCCGCCTCGAGGCCACCGCGGCGCACGATCTGGCAGGGGTCGTGGAAGGTCGCCGTCTCACCGATCGGATGGACGCGGATGCGCCCGTCGGCGAGCAGCTCGTCGAGGAACTCGGTCATGTGGATGATGCGCACCGGCAAGGCCTGGCCGTACCACTTGGCAGCCTCCCAGCGTGCCGCTCCGTAGGCATGGCCGCATTCGGGCAGCAGCACGGTCGTCGCGCCGATCTTCACGGCGGTGTCGATCAGCGAGCGGGTGAGCCGCTCCTGCAGTTCGAGGTCGCCGTTGTTGAAGCCGATGTTCGACGCATCGAAGCCGGCACTGTGCATGGTCCAGCGGGCGCCGATGCGATTGAGGATCTTCGCCGCGTCGGCCAACGACTTGGTGTGCTCGCCCAGCTCGGCGGGCGCGGCGGTGACCAGGATGTCGGCGCGCTCCAGGTCGCAGGGGATCGTCACGCCGTGCTCCGCGGCCACCTCGGCAAGGATGTCCGGCAGGTCCTCGCCCGGCGTGGCGGTGCTGCCCCACTGGCGTGCCGTGCGGTCCATCAGCGCCAGCCGCTCGGGCACCAGGCCGGCCTTGAACATGCCGTGGCGCGACACCTTCACCAGCTCGGCGATGTCGATGCCCATCGGGCAGGCCGTGGTGCAGCGGCCGCACATGGTGCAGGAGTCGTACAGCAGCTCCTGCCACTCCTGAAGATCCTCGATGGTCGGCCTCTTCGCCAGCCCGAACGCGCGCAGCAACGGGGCGAACGGGCTGACTTCGTGCAGGTAGGCGCGGCGCAGCGGCTCGAGCTTGCGGATCGGCGTGTACTTTGGGTCACCGGTGGTGATGCGGAAGTGGCAGGCGTCCGCACACAGGCCGCAGCGCACGCAGGACTCCAGGTGCAGCGACGCGGTGACGCCGAACTCGCGCACGAAGCTGCCGATGGCGGCATCGATGCGCGCAGTGTCGTCCTGCTCGCCCTGGCGGTCGAAGGCCGCCGGCGCGGGGGTCGTCATGGCGCCCATCACTGCACCCCGCGATGGCTGAAGCGCACGCCGGTGGCGCCGCGCGAGAAGGCGAACAGCACGGCATGCATCAGCTTGCCGAACGGGAACCAGATCAGCAGCAGTTCCAGCGTCAGCAGGTGCACCGCCAGCGGCCCGTCGTAGAGCAGGTGCTTGCGTGCCAGGATCGCGTCGGAGGGTTCCCCGGCCACCGCCATGCCGGTGATGAAGGGCAGGAAGGTGATCGTCCAGGTGATGTAGTCGTCGGCGATTGAGATGCGGCGGCGCACCGGGTCGTTGATGCGCATCGCCAGGGCCATCAGCAGCGCGATGATGGTGATGCTGGCCGATGCGTACATCACCGGGTCGGGCAGGGCCGGCCAGCCGAAGCCCGTCAGCCGCTCGACGAAGGCGATGTGCGGTGCGTAACCGAAGAACACCAGCGCCAGCCCGAGGTGGAACACGTAGCCGTTGATGGCGATGAAGCGGGCTCCGTGCAGGAACTCGGGCCGCGGCCACATGGCACGCAGGTTGGCCTGCAGCGCCCCGGCGAGCCGGGACGGCGCGCCTTCGCGCGCCGGCGAGAGATCTGGCAGGCGAGGGCGCATCAGGATGCCGGCCAGCCGCCACAGCGTGCCGGCCACGAACACTGCCAGCGAGGCGTAGAGCCCCGGGCCGCGAGCGAACTCGAGCAAGGTCATGGCACGGACCTCGCGCCTAGCGGTGGTCGGTCAGGCGCACGATGCCCAGCGCCTTGAGCACGTACTTCTCGTAGACCGGGTCGGTGTTGCCGGTCTTCATCTTGCGCATGAAGTACTTCTCGAAGGCGATCTTGGCGAAGTGCACCCACTTGCCCTTCTTGAACCAGTTGACGTTGCGCGGCGGGATCTGCGGCAGCGCCACGAAGGCGGCGCCGGTGTCGCCCATGTCGGCCAGGCAGATGGCGTTCCAGGTGCCCTTGGCGGTGGCCGGTTTGCCGGCGAGCTCGTCGGCGATGTTGTGGGCGATGGCGGTCACCATCGTCTCGATCATGTAGCCCGTCTTGGGTGCGCCGCTGGCCACCGGCGTCACCTCCACCGGCGGGATGGCCACGCACACGCCGGCCGAGAAGATGTTGCGGTACTTCTTGCTGCGCTGGTGCTCGTCGATCAGCACGAAGCCGCGCGGGTTGCACATGTCTGCCACCGCGGCCACCGGCTCCACGCCCTTGAAGGCCGGCAGCATCATGGCCAGCTTGAAGGCGACCTCGTGCTCCTTGTAGACCTGGCCGTGGTCGTCTAGCTGCGTGGTGAACAGCTTGCCGGCCTCGACCTTGGTGGTCTTGGCGTTGGTGATCCACTTGATGTCGTGGCCGCGCAGTTCGCTTTCCAGCATCGACTTGCTGTCGCCCACGCCGCCCAGGCCGAGGTGGCCGATGTAGGGCTCGGCGGTGACGAAGGTCATCGGCACCTTGTGGCGCAGTTTGCGGCGGCGCAGGTCGGCGTCGAGGATGAAGGCGAATTCGTAGGCGGGGCCGAAGCAGCTCGCGCCGGGCATGGCACCGACCACGATCGGGCCGGGGGCCTCGAGGAACTTCTGGTAGTCCTGCCAGAACATCTCGGCGTGGCCGACGGTGCACACCGAATGCGTGTGGCCGCCGTGCGGGCCGGCGCCGGGCACCTCGTCGAAGCTGAGCTTGGGGCCGGTGGTGATGACGAGGTAGTCGTAGTCCAGGGTCTGGCCACCCTCCATCGTCAGCCGGTTCGCCGCGGGGTCGATCGCCGCCACCGGCTTGCCGACGAACGCGATGCCCTTGCGCTCGAGCAGCGGAGCGATCGGCAGCGTGATCGATTCGCGATCGCGCCAGCCCACCGCCACCCAGGGGTTGGACGGCGTGAACTGGAAGTAGTCGGTGGCGTTCACCACGGTGACCTGGTGCTCCTTGGGCAGGAGCGAGCGCAGCTCGTAGGCCGCGGGCATCCCGCCGATGCCCGCGCCCATGACGACGACATGTGCCATGACTTGTCTCCTTGGTGTGCGATGTGCGACGCGACTCGGTTCAGAACTTGTGGCTCCAGGCCAGGCCGATGGCGGTCTGGCGCATGCGCACGGTCTCGTTGCCGCCGGCACCGGGGCCGAGCACTGCATTGAACAGCGACGAGCCGCTGACCGACTGACGTGGCGCAAACATCAGTGACCCGCTGAGCTCGTCGGACGCGCTCATCGCCCAGCTGAAGCCGCCGGTGTAGTGCTGCTTCATCACGCCGGGCGCGAGGATGTTGAAGGTGACGTCTTCCCCATGCACCGGGTTGTCGCCGCGGTTGTATCCGGCGCGCAGCGTCCACGCACTCGTCGCACGCCACTGCACACCGAGCTTGACGACGTTGATGTCTTTCCAGCCGAAGCCGGGGCCGCCGGGTGCGCCCAGCGGCGCCTGCACCGAGCTCGGGTTGCCCACCGAGCCGACACCGCTGTAGTTGATGCGCTGGTAGTCCAGCGCCACGGTGACGGCCGGTGTGGGCGCGAAGGCCAGGCCGATCGTGTAGTGCGAGGGGATGTCGAAGTCGCCGTTGTCGGCGAACAAGCCCTTGTATTCCTCGAAGCGGCTCATGTTCATCTTCGGCGCGAAGGCCGCGCCGACTGTCAGCGAGTCGCTCAGGCGGCCGAGATAGCCCAGTCGGATGCCCACGCCGTTCGAATGGGCGTAGCCGTTGTTGGTGACACTGCCCGGGGCGCCGGTGAACGCCGGGAAGCCCGGCGCGTTGTCGAAGGCCTGCAGGCCGTAGGCCTTGAACTGCTGGAAGCCCAGCAGCAAGGAGGCGCCGACCGAGTGCTGGCTGTTGAGCTTGTAGGACAGCGTCGGCGCGACGATCAGCTGCATCAGGTCGACGCCGAGGTTGCCACTGCCGCACAGCATGTTGGCCGGCCCGCCGCCGCAGTTGAAATCGCCCTGCGGGTAGTTGGTGTTCATGCCGCCGTTGCCGTAGACGGTGACACCGAGCGACATGTCGCTGCCGAGCATGCGGTTGTAGCCGAACTCCGGCACCAGGAAGGTCTTGCTCTGGCTGTCGACGCTGCCGTTGAGCGTCGGGAACCCGGCATCGCTGCGCGTCGCATCGCGGCGCGGCGAGAACAGGTCCATGCCCACGTCCAGTCGCGAGCCGACCCACACCATGCCGGCGGGGTTGTTGGCACCGCCCATGCTGTCCTCGGTCATCGCCACCGAGGCGCCGCCCATGCCCTTGGCGCGGATGCCGTATCCATGCGGGAAGTAGCCGTTGGTGGCGAAGGCGGACGAAGCCAGCAGCAGCGCGGCCAGCGGGGTGAGCTTGAAGGCGTGGTTCCAGCGGGTCATGGTTTGTCTCCTGTCGTTGTGTGATCGGTGATCTGTGGTCTGGTCGGGATCGGTCACCAGCGGGCCATCACGCGCCCCTGCTCGAGCTGGCTCGGCCAGCGGCGCAGCGGGCTGTTGCCCTTGGCAGTGCACTCGCCGCTGCGGATGTCGAAGGCCCACTGGTGTTTCGGGCAGGTCAGCGTGTGGCCTTCCAGGGCCAGGTGCGGTATGTCGGTGGTCTGGTGCGGGCAGCGGCTGTCGTAGACATGCCATTCGTCGCCGGCGCGGTGCACGAACAGCGCGCGGCCGTCGCACTCCACGCGTTTCGTTTCGCCGGGAGCCAGCGCGTCGCTGCCGATCACGTCGTGCCAGCGTGTCTCGCCGTGCAGCGCCTCGGGGCTGAAGCCCGGCAGGTCCATCGCCAGGATGATGTCCACCGCCCAGACGATCTTCGCCAGGCCCAGCGCCGGGAAGGCCATCAGCAGCGCGTCCAGCACCTCCATCGGCGTGCAGCCGTCGCGCAGCGCGCGGTTGAGGTACTGCTTGAAGCCCCGCTCGGTCTGCGCATGCACCTTGGTGATCACCGAGATCAGGTCGCGCGTCTTCGGGTCGAGGTGCTTGCCGCACTCCTTGAGGAACTGGAAGTAGTGACCCACCGCATCGGGGCGGGCCTTGACGAGGTAGGCGAGCGCGTCGCTCATGCATGGGCTCCTGGAGGAGAGAGGGAAGTCACCGCGACGAGCACCGGCTCCTCGGCCAGGCCGATGACCTTCTGCGCCACGCCGCCCAGCCAGGCGCGCGACAGGCTGTCGCCGCCGTGGCGGCCGATGACAATGAGGTCGGCGCCGAGCTGCTGCGCGGCGGCGACGATCTGCTCGTGTGGCCGGCCCACCCGCGTCACCGCATCGACGGTGACGCCGAAGGCGCGGCCGGTCGACCAGGCCTTCTGCAGCGCCCGCTCGGCGACCTGCATCGCGTCGGCGGCCGGCTCTGTGACGCACAGCACCGACAGCGGCAGCCCGCATTCGGCGGCGATGGCCGCCGCCGTGGCCACGGGCGTCATGTCGGCGGTGGCCGGGTCCAGCGCCACCAGCACGCGGCGCGTCCACATCTGCGAGGCGCGCGGCACCACCAGCACGCTGCACGGCGAATGGGTCACCACGTTGCGCACCATGTCGCCCACCAGCAGGTTGGCGAGCAGGCCGCGCTTGCCGCGCCGGCGGATCACCAGCAGGTCGGCGCGGCGCGCCTGTGCCTCCTCGACGATCTCGCGGTAGGGCTCCGGGCCGCGGCGCGCCTGCAGTTCGAGCACGATGCCGGCGCGCTGCGCTTCGGCGAGCAGCGCCTGGATGCGCTGCCCCGCCTGTGCTTCGGTGTGCGCGGCCAGCTGCGGTGCGAGCGCCTCGTACTCCGGGTTGCTGACGATCGGCAGCACCGCGGCCAGCGGCAGCCCGCAGCGCTGGGCCATCGCGAAGGCCAGTGCCTCGGCGCCGGCGTCCTGCTCGGAATGTTCGGTCGCCAGCAGCAGCTGCGTGAAGGCATGCGTCATCGCCATCGATCCTTCAGTGGCCCGCCGTCAGCACGCCGGAGGCGGCCAGCAGCAGCACGGCGATCTGCGCCAGCCCGAGGCCGACGTAGAGGCGATCGCCGCGCCGGGCGTACAGCGGCAGCATCGCCAGCAGCGCGAGCAGCGAACTGCCGGTGAGCAGCGCGATGCCGATCAGGTTGGCGATGTCGCCGCGGTGCGCATGGGCGAGCCAGCCCCAGCCGGTGGGCAGGCCGGTGGCGACGAGGAACTCGCTCACCGGCAGGTTCCACACCTCGGGCAGGCGGGAGTGCGGCACGTGCGGCGTGGTCATCCCCAGGCCGTAGGCGAGGAACACCAGCACCAGCACGACCAGCCCGACGCGCGTCCCCCAGTCGAGCCAGAGCGCGTATCGCAACTGCTCGGCCGGCTGCGTGACGACGCTCGGGTCGTAGCCGGTCACTCCGACCTCGACCGGCTTCATGCCCACACCCCCGTGCCCTTGAGCAGCGCGCGCAGCCCGGCGAACAGCAGCACTGTGATGACCATGCGTCGGATCACCACGCCCTTGAGCACGTTGAGCAGCCGCGCGCCGATCTTCGCGCCGAGCATCATGCCCACCACCGAAGGCACGGCGATCATCGGCAGCACCGCGCCCTTGTTGACGTAGACCCAGGCCGCCGAGGAGTCGACCAGCGAGAGCACCAGCCCCGAGGTGCCGGCCGAGACCTTCAGCGGCGCGCCCATCAGCAGGTTCAGCGCCGGCACGTTGGCCCAGCCGGCGCCGATGCCGAACATGCCGGCCAGCACGCCGATGCCGAGGAACACGGCCAGCCCGGCCGGCGTGTGATGCACCTGCCAGTCGATCCGCCGGCCGCTGGCCCCGTCGACGAACACGCCGTTGAGCGCCAGCGCGCTGGACAGGCGGTCTGGCGCTGCGACCAGCGGGAACTCCGACTTCTTCGACACCGCCATCAGCGCGACGATGGACAGCACGGTCACGCCCAGCGCCGTCTGCACCGTGGCCACCGGCAGCGCCAGGCCGAGCAGGGCGCCGCCGATCGAGCTGGCCGAGGCGAGCAGCGCCAGCGGCAGCGCCAGGCGCAGGCTGGCCAGGCCGCCGCGCAGCAGCATGGGCGCGGCAGCCAGCGCGCTGGCCAGCGCCACCAGCAGCCCGGCGCCGCGCACGAAGTCCAGGTGGAAGGGAAAAAAGCCGCCGACGATGGGCACGAACAGCGTTCCGCCACCGATGCCGGCCGGCACCGCGACGATGCCCATCAGGAAGCAGGCGCCGAACAGCGCCATCGGCCAGAACCACCAGGGCATGGCGGCTGTGTCGGCGCCCGCGGCGTGCGCCGGCGCGGCCACGCACAGCAGCAGGAGCAGGCCGAGCAGGTGGGCCGGAGCGGGAAGGCGCGGGCGTCCCATCAGGAGATCGCCTGGTAGTAGAGGTTCTGCGGGTGGTTCGCCTGCGCGAAAAAGAACCAGCGCTCGGCCAGCAGGCCGGCGAGCTGGACCAGCACGGCGGCCAGCAGCACCGGGCCCGAGGGCGGCAGCGCCAGCAACATCGCTGCCGGCAGCACGAAGCCTGCAGCGAGGAAGAACCACTTCACCGAGCGCAGCACGCCGGCGCTGCTGCCGTGGAAGAACTCGCGCGTGTTGAACGAGCCGCCCATGAAGCCCTGGGCGCGCTGCACGATGGCCGGGTGCTTGATGCCGATGGCCGTCTGCAGCGTCGAGCGCGGCTTGAGTCCCGCGTTGCGCAGCAGCGCGGCGGCGCGGCCGATCAGCGCCGCCAGCGTGAGCAGCAGCGCGGCCAGCGCCAGCGGCTCCACCAGCGAAGGCGCCGCGAAGCTCGCGAGCGCGGCGGCGAGCAGGCTGCCGCTGGCACAGCCGATCAGCAGGTAGTTCACCAGCGTCAGCGGGCTGGCCCATTCCTGCAGGAATCGCACCGAGGCATAGACCATCGCGGTGCACACGTAAAGCGCAAGGCACAGCACCGCCGCCAGCGCACCCAGCCAGCGCGTGCCGGGCACGCCGAGCGCGTGCGCCAGGCCCCAGGCGAACAGGCCGGCCATGAACAGCGGCAGCGCGATCACCTCGCGCGACAGCCACGAAGTGCGCCACATCGCCGCGGCACGCCAGGCGCGCTCCGGGTGGCCGAGGTGGAAGAACGAAGCGAGCAGCCCGAGCGCGCTGAGCACCAGCGCGACGGCGGCGCCGCCGGCCAGCAGCGTGCGCTCGCCCGCAGCTGCGCCGAAGCCCGCCAGCTCGCAGGCGTACAGCGCCAGGAACAGGCCCTGGCCGGCGCCGATCAGCACGGTGAGGAAGATGACGGAGAAGGCAGGTTGCATGGCGGCGTTCAGGTCGCGAAGTCTTCGCGCCCCGGCTCGAGGTGCGCGGGCTCGGGCTGTTTGCCGTCGAGCTTCAGCGGGTTGGCCTGTCGCTGCAGGTCTTCGGCATGCAGCGTGATCTGCGTGCGACGGCGCGGCAGGTAGTGGTTGGCCGGCCGTGTGCCCCACTCGGGCATCAGCGGGTAGCCGCCGCGTTCGGTGATGGCCACCGACACGTTGGACTGCGGGTCGTGGATGTCGCCGAACAGCCGCGCGCCGCTCGGGCAGGCGAGCACGCAGGCCGGCTTGCGCTGCGCTTCGGGCAGCGCCTTGTCGGTGACGCGGTCCACGCACAGCGTGCACTTCGTCATCACCTTGCGGTCTTCGTCGAACTCGCGCGCGCCGTAGGGGCAGGCCCAGCTGCAGTACTTGCAGCCGATGCACTTGTCGTAGTCGACCAGCACGATGCCGTCTTCGGCGCGCTTGTAGCTGGCGCCGGTGGGGCACACCGGCACGCAGGGCGGGTCTTCGCAGTGCAGGCAGCTCTTCGGGAAGTGCACCGTCTGCGTGGCCGGATACTGGCCGACCTCGAAGGTCTGCACGCGGTTGAAGAACGTTCCGTTCGGGTCGGCGGCGTAGGGGTTGTCGTCGGTCAGCGGGCCGGCCGAGCCGGAGGTGTTCCACTGCTTGCAGCTCGTCACGCAGGCGTGGCAGCCGACGCAGACGTTCAGGTCGATGACCAAAGCGAGCTGCGTCATGGCTTGCTCCGCACGCGGCCGGCCATCCAGCCCTGGCGCTTCTTCGGGGTCGAGCCCATGCCGGGCACCGCGCGCAGGGTGTCGAACTGAGGCCAGCTCTCCTCGGGCTCGCCGGCCTGCGCCGGGTAGATGCGCACGCGCACGTCGTACCAGGCCGCCTGGCCGGTGATCGGGTCGCTGTTCGACAGCGCGGTGCCGCCGGCCGCGGCGGGCAGCTCCTCGCTGATCAGGTGGTTGAGCAGGAAGCCCTTGCGCGACTCGTTGGCGCCGGGCTCCAGGTGCCAGGCGCCGGACTGCTTGCCGATCGCGTTCCAGGTCCACACCGTGCCGGGCTCGACGGCCTCGGAGTGGCGGCACATGCAGCGCACCTTGCCCCAGGGCGACTCGACCCACATCCAGCCGCCGTCGGCGATGCCGGCGGCCTGCGCGGTGCGCGTGTTGACGAACAGGTAGTTGTGGGTGTGGATCTGGCGCAGCCAGGCGTTCTGCGAGTCCCACGAGTGGTACATCGCCATCGGCCGCTGCGTCACCGCGTTGAGCGGGTACTTCGTGGTGTCGGTGGCCTGCTGCTCGAGCGGCGCGTAGAAGAAGGGCAGCGGGTCGAAGTAGGTCTGCACGCGCTGGCGCAGCCGGTCCGGCGGCTGCCTGCCGGGGTGCTTGCCCTGCGCCGCGAGGCGGAATCGCTGCAGGAACTCCGAGTAGATGTGGATGACGATCGGATCGCGGTCGCGCCGCAGGCCGACCTGCTGCGCCCAGTCCATGTAGCCCTGGTTCCAGTTGCGCATGTACTGCAGCGAGGGCGGCAGGTGGTGCTGGAAGACGCAGTTGTTCTTCTCGTACATCTCCCACTGGCGCGGGTTCGGCTCGCCGCGCATCGCCTTCTCGCCGCCCTTGCCGCGCCAGCCGGCGAGGAAGCCGATGCCCGAGCCCGGCGCGGTCTCGTAGTTGACGATGAAGTCGGGGTAGTTGCGGAACTTGCGCGAGCCGTCGGCGTTGACGAAGGCGGGGAACTTGAGACGCCCCGCCAGTTCGACCAGCACCTCCTGGAAGGGCTTGCACTGGCCGGTGGGCGGCAGCACCGGGATGCGCACCGAATCGACGGGGCCGTCGAACTCGCTGATCGGCCGGTCGAGCATCGACATGCAGTCGTGCCGCTCGAGGTAGGTGGTGTCGGGTAGCAGCAGGTCGGCGAAGGCCGTCATCTCGCTGTGGAACGCATCGCAGACGACCAGGAAAGGGATCTTGTACTCGCCGTCCTCGGCCTTGTCGTTGAGCATCCTGCGGACCTCGGACGTGTTCATCGTCGAGTTCCAGGCCATGTTGGCCATGAAGATCAGCAGCGTGTCGATGCGGTACGGATCGCCGCGCCAGGCGTTGGTGATGACGTTGTGCATCAGCCCGTGCGCCGACAGCGGGTGCTCCCACGAGAAGCCCTTGTCGATGCGCACCGGCTCGCCCTTCGCGTCGACGAACAGGTCGTCCGGGCTCTCCGGCCAGCCCAGCGGCGCGCCGCCCAGCGGCGTGTCGGGCTTGACGGCCTCGGGCCCTTTCGGCGGGCGAGCGTTGGGTGGCACGGCTCGCGGGTAAGGCGCCTTGTGGCGAAAGCCGCCCGGCCGGTCGATGGTGCCGAGCAGCGACATCAGGATGGCCAGCGAGCGGATCGTCTGGAAGCCGTTGCTGTGCGCCGCCAGGCCTCGCATCGCGTGGAAGGCCACCGGGTTGCCGGTCACCGTGTCGTGCTTCTTGCCCCAGCAGTCGGTCCAGGCGATCGGCAGCTCGATCTTCTGGTCGCGCGCGGTGATGCCCATCTCCTGCGCGAGGCGGCGGATGGTCGAGGCCGGGATGCCGGTGATGCCCGCGGCCCACTCGGGCGTGTAGGGCTTGACGCGCTCTTCGAGCAACTGGAACGCGGGCACGGCGCTCGTTCCGTCGGGCATCGCGAAGCGGCCCAGCAGGGCCGGGTCGGCGCCTTCGGCGTGGTCGGCCACCGGCTTCTGGGCATGCCGATCCCACCACCAGAAGTTGGCCGGGCGCAGCGGGTTGACGAGGTCGCCCTCGGCGTTGCGCAGCATCAGGCCGAAGTCGTCGCTGGCCTCGTCCTGGTTCACCAGCTGGCCCGCGTTCGTGTAGCGGGCGAGGAAGTCGCGGTCGTACAGCCCCAGCGCGATGATCTCGTGGATGAGGGCCAGCAGCAGCGCGCCGTCGGTGCCGGGCTTGATCGGCACCCACTCGTCGGCGATGGCGGCGTAGCCGGTGCGGATCGGGTTGATGGCGATGAACTTGCCGCCCTGGCGCTTGAACTTGGCCAGCGCCGTCTTCATCGGGTTGCTGTGATGATCTTCGGCGGTGCCGATCATCACGAACAGCTTGGCGCGGTCGAGGTCGGGGCCGCCGAACTCCCAGAACGAACCGCCGATCGTGTAGATCATTCCGGCGGCCATGTTCACCGAGCAGAAGCCGCCGTGCGCCGCGTAGTTGGGCGTACCGAACTGGCGCGCGAACAGGCCGGTGAGTGCCTGCATCTGGTCGCGCCCGGTGAACAGCGCGAACTTCTTCGGATCGGTGGCGCGCAGGTGGCGCAGCCGCTCCTCGAGCATCGAGAAGGCCTCGTCCCAGTCGATCTCGACGAACTCGCCGGCGCCGCGCTCGGTGCCCGGCTTGCGCTTGAGCGGCTGGGTCAGCCGCGCCGGCGAGTACTGCTTCATGATCCCCGACGAACCCTTGGCGCAGATCACGCCCTTGTTCAGCGGGTGCTCGGGGTTGCCCTCGATGTAGCGCACTTCGCCGTTGCGCAGGTGCACGCGGATGCCGCAGCGGCACGCGCACATGTAGCAGGTGGTGTTCTTGACCTGCGTGCGTGCATCCGCAACGGGCGCGGCGGTCGGATCGTGAAGCGGTTGAGCCGGCATCGATGTCTCTTCACCCGGAGGCCACAACCGCCGGATTGATCGGGTCCGATACACCTGTCGTGAATCGGGTTTTGACTGCTGGCCGATTAGGCGCAAGCGGCCCCGCGAGCGTCTATAGCCGGGACGGGTAATGGCCACCTACCCATATGGGGGATGTCGGCGCGGGCGGTGCGCCGGGCGTGCGAGATCGCCTCGCATTGCGATTCGTCACATACCATACAGGGTATAGGGTGAAGCCGGATGGCGGAGGTCTTGCAAAAGCGCTTCAATCGACCCACTTTCGATATCGCGGCGCCAGCGCAGTCGGGCTCGCCGCGGCACCCATGACCTTGTCCAGAACGACTTCATCGACTGCCACGGCCGAGCTTGCCCGACCGGCCGGCACGGAACTGCTCGTGCAGATCACGGCCGGGCTGTCGGAGGGCCAGGACCTGCGCGCGCTGCTCGAGCGCTTTCTCGATCCCATCGTCACGCTGGCCGGCGCGCAGGCCGGTGCGGTGCGACTGCTGTCTGACAGTGGCGAGCGGCTGCAGATGGTCAGCGCCGTCGGGCTGCCCGACGCGGTGTGCCGCGATGAGCAGACGGTGGACCGCCATTGCGGCGTGTGCGGCACCGCCGCCGACGGGCACCGCATCGTCTGGGCCACCGAACTGGGCGCCTGCGCGGCCCGCGGGGACACGGGCTTCTTCGGCCGCGAATGCCGCCGCCTGCTGGCCGTGCCGCTGCAGCACCGCGGCCGCGTGCTCGGCGTCTATAACCTGTTCTTCGCCGCCGAGGCCGAGCCGGCGCCGCAGGTGATGGCGCTGCTCAAGTCGGTGGGCGAACTGCTCGGCCTGGCGCTGGACAACGCGCGGCTCGAGGCCGAGAGCCTGCGCGCCACCGTGATGCACGAGCGGCAGATGATGGCGGCCGAGATCCACGACTCGATCGCGCAGACGCTGACCTTCGTGAAAATGCGCCTGCCGCTGCTGCAGGACGCGCTGCTCGTCCACGACGATCCGCAGGCCATGAAGTACCTGGGCGACGTGCGCCAGGCGGTCGGCGAGTCGCACGCCAGCCTGCGCGAGATCGTCACCCACTTCCGCACCCGCATCGATTCGCGCGGCTTGGCGCGCGCGCTGGAATCGCTGGTGGCGCGCTTTCGCGAGCGCAACGCCATCGAGCTGAGCTATGTCAAGCGCGGCGCTGCGCTGAGCCTGTCCACTGAGGTGGAGACGGAGGTGTTCCACATCGTGCAGGAAGCCCTGGCCAACATCGAGCGGCATTCGCGCGCACGGCATGCCTGGATCAGCCTCGAGGGTGGCCCGGTGGGTTTCGAGCTGCGCGTCGAAGACGACGGCATCGGCCCGCGTCCCGCCGACGAACAATGCGACGAAGGCTCGCACTTCGGCATCGGCATCATGAGCGAGCGGGCCGTTCGCATGGGCGGCGAGTTGAGCGTGGAAGCGCGGCCGGGCGGCGGCACGCGGGTGCGGCTGGCCTGGAACACCTCCACGCCCGCCGCCGCGGGAACCGGCCATGACTGAGCCGCGCCTGAAGATCGTGCTGGTCGACGACCACTCGCTGTGCCGCAACGGCCTGACCGACCTGCTGCAGCATCGCGGCCAGATGACCGTGGCCGCCTCCACCGGCGACCCGGGCGCGGTGGTCGGCCTGCTGCGCGAGCATCAGCCTGACCTGGTGGTGCTCGACCTGCGCATGCCCACCACCGACGGCCTGAGCCTGCTGCGCCACATCCGCAGCGAGGGCGTGCAGACGCCGGCGGTGATCCTGACCATGAGCGACGCGCAGGACGACCTCGCCGCAGCGCTGCGCGCCGGTGTGAAGGGCTACCTGCTCAAGGACATGGAGCCCGAGGACGTGATCGCGGCCATCGGCCGTGCTGCCCGCGGCGAGCTGTCGGTGGCACCGGCGCTGACGCTCAAGCTCGCGCAGATGCTGCAGGCCGGCCCGGGCGACCCGGAGCGCCGCGACCTGCTGGCCTCGCTGACGGAGCGCGAACGCCAGATCCTCGACCACCTCGCGCGCGGCGAGAGCAACAAGACCATTGCGCGTGCGCTCGAGATCAGCCACGACACCGTCAAGCTGCACGTGCGCCACATCCTCACCAAGCTGAACCTCAACTCGCGGGTCGAGGCCGCGGTGTTCGCCGTCGAGCAGCGCGCCTCGCCGCAGGCCACCAGCCTGGTCGAGTCGGCTAGGTGTCGAGTTCCAAGAGGTTGCTCACAGCCGGGATGCGGCTCATGGGCGGCTGGCGATTGAGTGCACAGTGTGGCCGATGCCAGTTGTAGCGGTGCAGGAAGGGCTGCAAGGCGGCCTCCCGTTGAGCTGAGCTGATGTACGGTCTGGCATAGGCCCACTCTCGTAGGCTGGTCTGGACGAAGCGCTCGGCCTTGCCGTTGGTCTTGGGCGTGTAGGGCCGGGTCTTGATGTGCCGGATGCCGAGTTCGTCGCAGGCGGCCTTGAAGGTGTTCTTGTAGCCCGTGCCGTTGTCGGTCATCACGCGCTCGATGCGCACGCCCAGGCTGGCGTAGTAGGCCACCGCTTGTCGCAGGAACTGCACGCAGCTGACGGACTTCTCGTCGGGCAGAACCTGCGCGAACGACACACGCGAGTGGTCGTCGATGGCCAGATGCACCATGTCCCAGCCGATGCCGCGGTTGTGGTTCTTAGTGCGGTCGCCAGTGATGCGATGGCCTATGCCGTCGATGCGGCCGAGCTTCTTGGTGTCGATGTGAAGCAACTCCCCGGCTGCAGCGCGCTCGTAGCGCACGATGGGCACCGGCGGCTCCAGGGCCTTCAACCGCGACAGCCCCAGTCGCTTCATGCACCGGCTGACCGTGGCAACGCCTCGGCCCGACTGCAGCGCAATGCGCCACAGTGGCCAGCGCTGCCGGCGCAGGGCTTCCAACGAACCCTGTTCCTGCACGCTCAAGCCTCGCGGGCAGCGCCTCGGTCGAGAGCTGCGGTCCAGCAGCCCCCGCTCACCCTCGGCCTTGAACCTCGCAAGCCACTTGTAGCTGGTGCGCTTGCTCACCCCGGCGGCCATGCTCGCGTCGGCCACTGTCCAGCCCTCGTCCAGCACCCTGCTGACCAGCAGGGCTCGACCTTTGGGCGTCAATCTCGCATGCTTGTGGCTGTTCATCCGTTCTCCTGGCCAGGTTGCTGAAGGCTTCGACAACCCCAGCTTCCCAAATCAGGAACGGATGAACAACCTATCGGAACGTCACAGCTAGGCGAACGCCGCGCTGAGCTGGGCCGGCGCCGGCGCCTGCTGCGCCGCCGTCTCGAACCACTCGAGCGACTCGCGCAGCCGCACCACCTCGCCGACGATGGTCAGGCAGGGCGACGAGAGCCCGGCCGCCTCGACGCGTGCAGCCAGGTCGGCCAGCGTGCCGCTGACGATGCGCTGCGCCTGTGTCGTGCCCTGCTGCACCACGGCGGCGGGCAGGGTCGGCGGCAGGCCGTGTTCGATCAGGCGTGCGCAGATCTGCGCCAGCGCGGTCAGGCCCATGTAGATCACCACCGTGTGGTTCGGCCGCGCCAGGCCGGCCCAGTCGAGCTCGGCCGCGCCGTCCTTCAGGTGGCCGGTGACGAAGGTGCAGGACTGCGCGTGGTCGCGGTGCGTGAGCGGGATGCCGGCATAGGCCGACACGCCGCAGGCCGCGGTGATGCCCGGCACCACCTCGAAGGGCACGCCGGCGGCTGCCAGCGCCTGCATCTCCTCGCCGCCGCGGCCGAATATGAAGGGGTCGCCACCCTTGAGCCGCACCACGTTGCGCCCCTGCCGTGCCAGCTTCACCAGCAGGGCATTGATCTCGTGCTGCTTGAGGGTGTGGTGGTTGCGCTGCTTGCCGGCGTCGATGCGCCGCGCCCGCGCGCCGATCAGCGCGAGCACGCCGGGAGACACCAGGTGGTCGAGCACCACCACCTCGGCATGGGCGAGCAGGCGGGCCGCCTTCAGGGTGAGCAGGTCGGGGTCGCCCGGGCCGGCGCCGACGAGGTGGACCTTGCCCACGGGCTGCAGCGGGAAGGGGAGATCGGTGCGGGCGTTCATGGTGAATGCTCCAGGATGGATGGGCTCAGCAGGTCGCGCAGCCGCCGCTGCTGCAGCTGCCGCAGCCGGACTTGCCGCGTGCGGCCGTTGCCTGCGGTACGAAGATGAAGTTGAACTCGCCGGGCTCGAGCTCGACGAAGTCGAGTTGCGTGTCCTGCAGCAGCGGCTTGCTGCTGCCGGCGATCAGCACGGTCACGCCATCGGACTGCAGCGACGGCTGCTCGCCTTCACCGGGTTCGTCGAAGCCCATGCCGTAGGTGATCGAGCCGTCGTTCTCGCGGCGTGCCGCGACACGCAGCGCGAGTTCGGCCATGCCACCCTCGACGGCAGCCTGCCGGATGCGTGCGGCGGCCGCCGCGGTCAGTGTGAACATGCGCAGTCTCCTTTCAGTGTTCGCCCTTGGTGCGCAGCAGGCCGGCCAGGCGGTTGCCCTGTTTCTGCGGCCCGCCGCGCGGGAACATCTCGTGCAGGTGGTGGTTGCTGCCGCGCTGCGGCCCCCACGCCTCGGTGAAGTGGCGGATCATCACGCGCACCTGCGCCTGCACACCGTGCTCCGCGTAGTACTGGCGCAGGAAGCGGATCAGCTCCCAATGCGCGTCGGTCAGCACCAGCCCTTCGCGCCGCGCGAGCGCGCGGGCGAAGTCCTCCGACCAGTCGGCCAGGCGCAGCAGGTAGCCTTCCGAGTCGATCTCGATGTCGCGTTCCCCGACGCGGAACTTGTCCTTCAGCGTGCCGACCATGCGGGCTCCTCCGTGAGGGCCGGCCGCAGCCGGGCGAGCTGAGCTTCGTCGCGGCGCTTCACGTCGCGCACGAAGGCCATGAAGCGCCGCGGCCAGTCGTTGCCGCCGGTGTGGCGCAGGTGCGCGTACGACGCCAGCACGTTGTGCACGAGCACGCCGTCGCGGCCGCCGCCGATGCCGTGGCCGCGCTGCACGCGGTAGGCGCAGCGCACCGAAGGGTCGAGGTTCTCCAGGCTGGAGTGATGGAACTCGTGGCCCAGGCGCAGCGCGCCGTCGCCCGCCCCGGCGTCGCGCGGCCAGGGAAAGTCGGCGGTCTCCTGCAGCCGCACGTAGCCGCGGCCCACCGGCCGCTCGTGCATCACCGCGTCGCCGGGGATGGCGCCGACCATCTGCGCGCTGCGGCCGTTCCAGTTCAGCGTGCGCGCCAGGTACATCAGGCCGCCGCACTCGGCAAACACCGGCAGGCCATCGGCGATGGCGCGGTGCAGCTGGGTGCGCAGCGAGACGTTGGCCTCCAGCTCGGCCATGAACAGCTCGGGAAAGCCGCCGCCGATGAACAGGCCGTCGAGCGGCGGCAACTGGCTGTCGTTCAGGGTATCGAGCGGCACCAGCGTCGCGCCATCGGCTTCGAGCGCGGCCAGGTCGTCGGGATAGTAGAAGCCGAAGGCCTTGTCGCGAGCGACGCCGATGCGCAGCCGGTCGCGCTGCGGCGGCCGCGGGCGTTCCGGCGCTGGCGGCGAGGCCGTCGTCGCGGTGGCGGCCAGCGTGAGGATGCGCGGCAGGTCCACCTGCGCGGCGATCACTTCGCCCATCGCGCGCACCCTGGCCAGGGCATCGTCGACCTCGCGGTCGGGCATCAGGCCCAGGTGGCGTTCGACGAGTTCCAGTCGGGGGTCGTTCTGCACTGCGCCGAGCACCGGCACGTCGGTGTAGTGCTCGATCACCGCGCGCAGCTTGGCCTCGTGGCGCGAGCCGCCGAGCCGGTTGAGGATCACGCCGCCGATGCGGATGTCGCGGTCGAAGGCCTGGTAGCCCAGGATCAGCGGCGCGATGCCGCGTGTCATGCCTCGCGCATCGAGCACCAGCAGCACCGGCAGGCCGAGCTGCTTGGCCAGCGCTGCGTTGCTGTTGCTGCCGTCCAGCGCCAGGCCGTCGTACAGGCCCTTGTTGCCCTCGACCAGGCGCAAGCCCGCGCCGGCACCGTGCTGCGCGAAGCAGGTGTCGATCTCGTCGCGCGCCATCAGCGTCGGATCGAGGTTCACGCAGGCGCGGCCGGCGGCCAGCGACAGCCACATCGGGTCGATGTAGTCCGGCCCCTTCTTGAAGGGCTGCACGAGGTGGCCGCGCAGCGCCAGCGCGGCGGCCAGGCCGAGCGTCACTGTCGTCTTGCCCGACGACTTGTGCGCAGCGGAGACGAGCAGCCCTGGCGTGCCCATCAGCTCACTCCGCGACCTTGGCGCCGGGCGCCGCGAAGTCGTCCTGGGGCAGGAAGTCCAGGGCCCGGATGCCGATCGCAGTGAGCACGAAGGCAGCGCCCAGGCCCCCGATACCGAGCAGCCACTCGGGCCAGCGCGGCCGGTACAACTCGACCGCGCCATCGGCGAAGCTGCTCGTCACCTCGTGGCCGGGGAAGATCTCCAGCGGGAACGACTGCCCGCCGACGATGAAGACGAACAGCAACGCGAAGGCACCCGCCACCACCAGCGCACTGGCTGCGAGCATGCCGTTGGGGCCCGCGCCGCGCGGCATGAACAGCAGCAGCATCGGCAGCAGCGCACCGACCACCACGTAGCCACCCCAGAACAGCGCCGGGAAGACGCCGAGCTCGTCGCCGCGGCCGAGCAGGATGAAGGCCTCGAAGGCCGATTGCCGCGCAAAGTACAGGTTGGTGCCGTGGTACACGGCGACCAGGTAGAGCGAGGCCGCCACGAACACGCCGAGCAGCCGCGCCATGCGCCGGCGCACATCTTCGGGCAGGGTGTGGCCGTTCCAGGCGTACATCACCGACTGCACGATCAGGAACACCGCCAGCCCCCAGGCGAACGACAGCACGATGAACAGCGGCGCCAGCAGCGCCGACTGGTAGGCCTGGCGCGCGACCAGGAAGCCGAAGATCGAGCCGGTGCCCGTGGTCAGCGCGAAGCGCCACACCAGCGCGGCGATGCCGGCGGCCTTCGAGTAGCCGTTCAGGCGGCGCTCGAACATCGTCCAGAGGTAGATCGCGATGATCGCGGCCATGCCGGAGTAGAGGAACACGTTCCAGGCGAACACCGACGTGAAGTTGTAGTGCGTGGCCGCGACGATCACGCGATCCGGCCGGCCGAGGTCGAGCATCAGCACCATCAAGCCGCCGGCGAGCAGGGCCAGCGAGAGCAGGCCCGACAGCGGCGCGCGCGGCTTGTAGGCGGTCTGGCCGAACACCGAGCCGATCGAGGCGACGTTGAGCACGCCGGAGGCCGCGACGATCATGAAGATCGCGAACACGTGCGGAAGGCCCCACACCACCTGGTTGCTCATGCCGGTGACGACGTGGCCGTGCACCTCCATGTAGTGCGCCGCGCCCAGGCCGGCCGCGGTGACGAGTCCGCCGAGCAGCAGCAGGACGTAGAAGGCGCGGCTCTCGATGGCGTGGAAGCCGGTGTTCGTCATCGTCACAGCCCCTGGTAGCGAACGCCCGGATCGAGCCTCAGGTCGGCGCGCAACTGCCGGCTGGCCACCGCCTTGACACGCTGCGAGATCTCGCTGGCCGGGTCGTTCAGGTCGCCGAAGAGCATCGCGTGGTGGCCGGCCTTGGCGCAGGCTTCCACGCAGGCGGGCGTGCCGCCCTTGTCGACGCGGTGCACGCACAGCGTGCAGCCTTCCACGCAGCCCTTGCCGCGAGGCACATCGGGCTTCTGGTCGCTGACCGGCTCGTGCACGAAGCTGCGCGCCTTGTACGGGCAGGCCATCACGCAGTAGCGGCAGCCGATGCAGCTGTGGCGGTCGACCAGCACGATGCCGTCGGCACGCTTGAACGAGGCGCCGGTCGGGCAGACGTCGACGCAGGGTGGCTCGGCGCAGTGCTGGCACATCACCGGCACCGAGGCGCTGCGGCCGGTCTTGATCTCCTTGATCTCGACCTTGCGAATCCACTGCGCCGAGGTCGGCGAGGGGCGCGGGTCGAGGCCGTTCTCGGTGTTGCAGGCGCTCACGCAATCGGAGCAGCCGCTCGCGCACTTGGTCGTGTCGATCAGCAGGCCCCAGCGCACCTTGCCGGTGACGGCCGGCGTGGCGGCCTGCGCGACCTCGATCAGGTGGATGCCCGGCGCGAGCAGCACGCCGCCCATGCCGGCGGCAGCCAGGCCGAGGAACTTGCGGCGGCCTGCCAGGCCCTGCTCGGCGCCGGTCTTCATGGCTGGCCCGTCCCGGCCAGCGCGGTGGTGCGCTGCGCCTTGCTCGAATGGCACTCGAAGCAGTCGATCTGCACCGCCGCGTAGCTGTGGCAGCTGCTGCAAAAATCGGTCTTCGCCTGTGCCACGCTGCCCGTCGCGGCGCTCGCATGGCAGCCGATGCAGGCCTTCAGGCTGGCGCGTGCCTCGCGCACGCCGCGGTGCACGGTCTCGTCGCGCTGGTGCTTCAGCATCGAGGGGTGGTCGCGCCGCATCACGTCCGGCGTGGCCAGGCACTGCGTACCCGCCGTGGCGGGTTCGATCGCCGGCCTGGGCGTGCGCCCGGCGGGCTCGCCTGCGATCGCCGCCCCGGTGGCGATCAGCAGCACGAGCGTGAGCGCCACCGCCAGCGGGTGGCGCATCAGCTGGCACGACACGCCGCAGTGCACCGTGCTACTCCCCGAGGCCCATCTGGATGTAGCCGGTCGGGCACACGTCCTTGCAGATGTGGCAGCCGATGCACTTGCTGTAGTCGGTGTCGACGTAACGGCCGGTGGTCGACTTCGCCTTCGGCACCTTGAACACCGCCGTCTGCGGGCAGTAGACGACGCAGTTGTCGCACTCGAAGCACAGGCCGCAGCTCATGCAGCGCTTGGCTTCGGCAATCGCTTCGGCCTCGGTGAGCGGCAGCACGCGCTCCTCGAAGTTGTTCAGCGCCTGCTCGGCGTTGAGCGTGACGATCTTGCGGCGGTGCCGCTCGGTGTACTGGAAGTGGCCGAGGAACAGCTCCTCGTGCGGGATGATGTAGCGGTCGGAGCGGTTGTCGAAGTTGTGGATCGCGACGTTCTTGCTGTCGGTGCCGTGGATCGGCTCGTGCACCTCGCTGACGGTGAGCCCCTTCTCGACCAGCTTGCGCTGGATGTCCCAGGTGTGCACGTCGATCTTCGGCCGCTTGTCGAGCGCCTCGCCGGCCAGGTGGCGGTCGATGCCGTCGGCGGCGATGTTGCCGTGGCCGATCGCCGTGGTCAGCAGGTGCGGGCGCACCACGTCGCCGCCGACGAACATGCCGGGCTGGCCTTGCACCTGGTAGTTCTTGTCCGCGGCGATGCCGCCCTTGCCGTTGTTCAGCGACTCCAGGCCGCTGAAGTCCACCGCCTGGCCGATCGCCGAGACGATCAGGTCGGCCTCGAGGTCTTCCTCGGTGCCTTCGATGTTCTTGATCTCCAGCCGGCCGCCGACGATCTTCGCCTCGCAGCGGATCACCCGCAGCCCGGTGGCGCGGCCGCTGGCATCGCGCAGCACCTTCACCGGCGCCAGCCCGCCGCGGATCGCGATGCCCTCGGCCAGCGCATGCTCCACCTCGTGGCGGCTGGCCTGCATCTTGTCGATCGCGAAGATGGAGGTCAGCGTCACGTCGGCGCCCTGGCGCGCCGTGACTTCTGCGACATCGTGCGCCACCTGGCCGGCGATGGCATGCTCGGGGCGATCGCTCTCACGGGCCTGCTCGATGTGGCCGAGGCGGCGCGCCACCGTGGCCACGTCGATCGAGGTGTCGCCGCCGCCGACCACGACGACGCGCTTGCCGACATGGCGCAGGCGCCCGTCGTTGAAGGCCTTCAGGTAGGCGGTGGCGGTGACGCAGTTCGGCGCGTCCGAGCCTTCCACCGGCAGCGGCCGGCCCGACTGCGCGCCCAGGCCGAGGAACACCGCGTCGAAGTCGGCGCGGATCTGCTCCATCGTGATGTCGGTGCCGATGCGCGTGGCCATGCGCGCCGTCACGCCCAGGTCGAGGATGCGCTGGATCTCGGCGTCGAGCACCGCGCGCGGTGTGCGGAAGCCCGGAATGCCGTAGCGCATCATGCCGCCGAGCTCGGCGCGCTCGTCGAAGATCGTCACCGCGTGGCCCTTGCGTGCCAGCTGGTAGGCGGCCGACAGGCCGGCCGGGCCGCCGCCGATCACGGCGACCTTCTTGCCGGTCTGCTTCGCGGGTTTCGGGAAGGCCAGCTTGTTGGCGATGGCGTACTCGCCGAGGAAGTGCTCGACCGAGTTGATGCCGACGAAGTCTTCCACCTCGTTGCGGTTGCAGCCCGACTCGCAAGGCGCCGGGCAGACGCGGCCCATCACCGAGGGCAGCGGGTTGGCCTCGGTCAGGCGCCGCCAGGCGTATTCCTGCCAAGGCACGCCGGCCGGCGGCTTCTCGATGCCGCGCACGATGTTCAGGTAGCTGCGGATGTCTTCACCCGACGGGCACGAGCCCTGGCAGGGCGGCGTGCTCTGGATGTAGGTCGGGCACTTGTGCGAGTGGTCGGCGTCGAAGATCTCCTGCTGCCAGGGCAGCGGCTTCGCGTCGCCGTCCTTGTAGCGGCGGAAGTTCAGCGGCTGGGCCTTCACCGATTGCGATGGACCGGACATGGAGTGTCTCCTGTGAATCTGTTCAGTTCGGCTCGCCGAGTCGAATCGACTTGCTCACCAGTTGGTGCACGCCGCCGACCATGCCCATGTCGAAGCCGTAATAGGGCAGCACCTTGCTGAACTGCGCCTTGCAGATCGCGCAGATCGTCGCCATGAAGTTCACGCCGTGCTGGTCGACGACGTTCTTGAGCGCTTCCATGCGCGGCAGCGCACCCTTGACGCGCAGCTCGATCAGGTCGTCGGTCAGCAGGCCGCCGCCACCACCGCAGCAGAAGGTGCTCTCGTGGATGGTCTCCGGCGCCATGTCGTGGAAACGGTTCGCCACCGCCTTGATGATCTCGCGCGGGATGACGAACTGGCCGCCGGGCAGGTCGCCCATGCGCGAAGCGCGCGCCACGTTGCACGAGTCGTGGAAGGTGATGATGCGGTCGTCGTTCTTCTCTTTGTCGAACTTCAGCGCGCCGCGCTGGATCAGGTCGTACGTGAGTTCGCAGATGTGCATCGGCTGCTTGTAGCGGCCGTCGAGCTGGCTCTGCAGCTGGATCGCGAAGGGGTCGGTGCCGCCGGCACCGATGCCCACCAGCGTGTTCCAGAAGCTGTAGGCCACGCGCCAGGCATGGCCGCACTCGCCGACCACGATGCGCTTGACGCCGAGCTCCAGCGCGGCCTCGCGGATGCGCAGCGCGATCTTGCGCAGCTGCTCGTAGTTGCCGATGAACATGCCGAAGTTGCCGGCCTCGCTGGCCTTGCTCGACAGCGTCCAGCTGATACCGGCGGCATGGAACACCTTGCCGTAGCCGATCAGGCTTTCCACGTGCGGTTCGGCGAAGAAGTCGGCGCTCGGCGTGACCAGAAGCACCTCGGCGCCCTGCACGTCCAGCGGGTAGCGCACGTCGACGCCGGTGTCTTCCTTGACGTCTTCTTCCAGGCCGAGCAGCGTGTCTTCCAGCGCCGGGCCGGGCAGGCCGAGGTTGTTGCCGATGCGGTGGACCTTGCCGATGATCTCGTTGCTGTACTTCTGGCCCAGGCCCACCGCGTCCATGATCTCGCGCGCGG
>Ga0209717_1000490_pt1 | contig 48381 bp, 34 predicted proteins | sample AD_UKC048_MetaG_FD_184418 | JGI IMG/M metagenome (GOLD analysis project Ga0209717, IMG submission 184418) | Active sludge microbial communities of municipal wastewater-treating anaerobic digesters from USA - AD_UKC048_MetaG (SPAdes) (version 2) | ecosystem: Engineered > Bioreactor > Anaerobic >...
ACACGGGGCTATCCTGTCAAGCTAAGTTTTCCCCGACCCCGCCCCAAGCCTCATCCCATTCACATCCCATTTACTTCCCGTTTACTTCCCGTTGGTTGGGCGGGAACTCAGGGGGATGTCAATGGGATGTGAATGGGATGAGGCTTGGGGCGGTAAGACAGCCCTCCGCCAAGGCTTGTCCCGCACCCACCCCGTTCCAAACTCCTGTCATTCCGGGGAGGCGTGCGCTTGCACGCGGGGCCCCGGAATCCAGGTTTGGCGGGAATAGCCAGTCCCGGTCCCAGGTCAAGGCGGGGTCGATCCAGACGCAGTCTGCATCGACACCCTCTGAGGCATTACCCGTAAGGTCTGGATTCCGGGACCCCGGGGGTTGAAACCCCCACCCCGGAATGACACCCAGTGGGTGTTTGAATTGACAACGCCGGGAACGCCTGCCAGCTATAACGCCAAGACGCCCAAAGCCGCCAGGACAGGAGACGGAAGGCGGTGGCTTCAGCCACCGTTCCTGGGTATCAGCGGCCAGGGAGATACGATCTCCGGCGGTTTCAACCGCCGGTCTGTTTTCCGCTGCCAGGTCAGGCCGGTCCCAACTCCGGTGGCTGAAGCCGACCGGACATCGTCTTTTTCTGGCTCCGGTGTTTTGGGGTACGGTGGCTGAAGCCACCGCCTTCCGTCTTGGCGCGAGGGTCTGGCTGCATTGTGGCTGAGGCCATCGCCGATATTCCCGCGCCGTTTAAAACCGGTTTACCCCTCCGCCAAGGCTTGTCCCTCACCCACCCCGTTCCAAACGCCTGTCATTCCGGGGAGGCGTGCGCCAGCACGCGGGGCCCCGGAATCCAGGTTTGGCGGGAATAGCCAGTCCCGGTCCCGGGTCAAGGCGGGGTCGATCCAGACGCGGTCTGCATCGACACCCTCTGAGGGCATTACCCGTAAGGTCTGGATTCCGGGACCCCGGGGGTTGAAACCCCCACCCCGGAATGACAGGGCGGGGCTATGTGGATGATATGGCTGGATTCCGGGACCCCGGGGGTTAAAACCCCCACCCCGGAATGACAATTCGGGGCGGAGTGGGGGATGTGCCAACAGGGCATTACCCGGAAAGTCTGGATTCCGGGACCCCGGGGGCTAAAACCCCTACCCCGGAATGACAATTCGGGGCGGAGTGGGGGATGTGCCAACAGGGCATTACCCGTAAGGTCTGGATTCCGGGACCCCGGGGGTTAAAACCCCCACCCCGGAATGACAGGGCGGGGCTATGTGGATGATATGGCTGGATTCCGGGACCCCGGGGGTTGAAACCCCCACCCCGGAATGACAACGAGGTCGGGCCTTCATGTTTTAAACCCCGGAATGACAATTCGGGGCGGAGTGGGGGATGTGCCAACAGGGCATTACCCGTAAGGTCTGGATTCCGGGACCCCGGGGGTTAAAACCCCCACCCCGGAATGACAGGTTTGGGCTATGTGGATGATATGGCTGGATTCCGGGACCCCGGGGGTTAAAACCCCCACCCCGGAATGACAGGTTTGGGCTTTGGGGATGATATGGCTGGATTCCGGGACCCCGGATGTTGAAACCCCCACCCCGGAATGACAGGTTTGGGCTATGTGGATGATATGGCTGGATTCCGGGACCCCGGGGGTTGAAACCCCCACCCCGGAATGACACCCAGTGGGTGTTTGAATTGACAACGCCGGGAACGCCTGCCGGCTATAACGCCAAGATGCCCAAAGCCGCCAGGACAGGAGACGGAAGGCGGTGGCTTCAGCCACCGTTCCTGGGTATCAGCGGCCAGGGAGATACGATCTCCGGCGGTTTCAACCGCCGGCTAAAAATTGGTATAGCCCTCCGCCATCAAATTACCGCAAATTATCTCAGATTCTCAGGGCCCTGTAACTTGCCAACCCGCACTGCCAAAGGGGTTGGGGGTCAGATTCTCAAAATAACAGCACCCCCGCCCCCGGAGGAGGGGGACAGGCCAGGTATCGGGAGCGGGAGGAAGGAGAGAGGCCAGGTACCGGGAGCGGGTGGAAAGAGAGGCCAGGCAGGGTAAAGGAATGCTCTTTATACCATAGGTATAAATATAACATAAATATAAAATTATATAATAATATATTAGTATATATGTATATATCATTAGATGATAGCATCATTATGGATGCAAGTTGCATCAAGCAGGTGTGCCCCGTGCTGCCAGGGGGGCGGGGGTGCTGTTATTTTGAGAATCTGACCCCCAAACCCTGAACTGATGCGGGTTGGCAAGTTACAGGGCCCTGAGAATCTGAGATAATTATGATCATTTGAGAGCAGCTGTAAGCTCCCGACCTCGCCGCCCCGCGGGCTTGACCCCCTCCGTTGAACATCAGCTGCCTAAACAGACAAGGGGGTAGCCTGAGCCACCCCCTGTATCTCTTTTCTTGATTACTTTTTACCCGGCCTGTTGTTCCAGGAACTCAGAAGATCCCGGTCCAGCAGGTAAAGCCGGGTGGGTTTGTTATTGGCCGCCACTCCGGTTTCCACCGTGATGGCGCCGCGATCGATGAGCGATTCGGTGGCGTCCTTGAAGTCGCGCTTTTTTTGGCGGGAGGCGTTCATCAGTTCTGAATGGGTGGCTTTTCCGCCGAAGCGGTTCACCAGCAGGTCCACGAGTTTGCGTTCGGTGGCCAGGCTGTCCCTTTCGTCCATGATGTCCAGGATCGAGAAAATGTGTTCCATGTAGAAGTCGCAAAGGTAGGCGGCTTCGACGATGGTTTCCAGCTCGATCCGGGTGTTTCGGAACCAGGCGTCCTCGGTGTGGAGGCGGATGGCTTCGTTCACTTCGCGCCAGCATTTGGCCATGTGGATGATAAGCGCGAATTTATAGAAGTAGCCGTCGTAAACCCGGGTGAAGTAGCTCATCAGGTTGTCGGAGTTGTAGGCGCTGATCTTGTGATAGGCCTGGGCGTAGTACTGGTCGCGGGCGTCGGCGGCCGCGGCGTCCATCTTGAGTTCGTGTCTTCCGGGCAGGGCGCGCCAGGCGCGGTAGAAGCGGGCGTCGTAGGCGGCGAGGCTTTCCCCGAGGCTGTTGGCGCGGTTGGCGGATGAGAGTTCGAGCTGCGTAAGGTCCTCTTTGCGCACCACGCAGTAAAGGATGCGCTGGAGGAAACCGACCAGCTGGTCGCGGTTCGTGATGGTGGCGTAGAACCAGTCCTGGGTGGAGGCGCCGATCACGCTGAGGGCCGGCTCCTCGATCAGTTCGCTGCGTTCCTGGTTCATGTAGTTGCGCGTAACGCCGTCGTAGATCTCGGTGAGCGACTGCTTGTAGTTCTTATTGTAGCTCTGCTGCATGTCGGCCAGCCAGCCCGAGAATTCGTTGTGCACGAAAAGGCGGCAGGGGTTCAGGTGCAACAGCGAGAGCAGTTTGGAGGCCGTGGTGCCGTTGAGGACGAGGGTGAGCAGTTCATAACTGGCTGGGTCGGATTTGCTCAGCTCGTCCTGATAGGGCTTGTGGGTGAGGCCGGCATAGCGGAGGGCGGTGGTTTTGCGGCTGATCGAGCTGGGGCCGATCACGCAGGCCCAGATGTTCGGGTAGATCCTCAGGGAGCCCACCTCGGCATAGACGCGGTTGCCCAGATTGGCGGCCAGATAGGGCAGCCAGGCGGTGAGCAGGATGCCGGGACGGCAATCGGTGCCCTGGGAGACGAGCTCCAGGTATTCGCGCATGAAATCGGGGAGGCTGTCCAGCTTGAGCGGCACAGACGGACGTTTGCCAAAGAGTTCCAGCAAGGCTTGGTTCATAATGAATTTTCCTCCTTTTCCGTTATTTCCCCCGGGGGGGGGATGGCAAGTATGACGGGGTTGTGATCCCGGCTGGCGCCGGGGCCTGATTGCGAATGGGTTCAAGGCCAAATGCCGGGAGATCAAGCGCTGGAGTCAGACCCTGTTTCCAGACCCTGGACAGACGGTTGGGAGCGGTCAAGCCCCCCTTGGCTGAAGCTTTGAGTTCCTGAGCGTTAATTACGTGACCAAAATAGCGGCAGGGGGTATCCTGTCAACATAAAAATGGACTTTGGCTGACGTATTTTGCGGTGGTAATAAAGGCTTATAAAAGAGGGGTTTAAGAGGCTGGCGGGGTGGCGGGGTGCCGTGGCGCAGCATGCCAATGCTGAGTTTGGGTTTTCGCAGGATCGGAATCCCGCGCTACGGGGCCATTCGCAGGATCGGAATACTGCGCTACGCCGCGCTGTCATTCCGGGGAAGGGGTTTCAACCCCTGGGGCCCCGGAATCCAGGACCCACACCCACGTCATCACTGCGTTCCGGAATGACGCTTCGGGGCGGGGTGAGGGAGGTCCTGTAGTCCATGCTCGCAGGCTCGCTGGACTCCAGGGCGCAGGTTTGGGGCGCGGCGGTTATGGTCTGGATTCCGGGGCCCCTTCCCCGGAATGACAGAGCGGGGGTAGAGGGATGATGACTGGATTCCGGGGCCCCTTCCCCGGAATGACAGAGCGGGGGTAGAGGGATGATGACTGGATTCCGGGGCCCCTTCCCCGGAATGACAGGGCGGGGGTAGTGAGATGATGACTGGATTCCGGGGCCCCTTCCCCGGAATGACAGGGCGGGCGGAGGGAGGAGTTTTTTTGGGGTGGGCCGGGGAAGAATTACGCAGATTCATAAGCAGCCGTGATACAGGCAATTAAGCATGGTTATTGCACCCAACACGGGAACTATTTTTGGCATCTGGCTGTCCCGCACAAGAACGAATTTCTGCAGATGCTCACGGAGAGCGGGGAAGTTTTCATCGGCAGCGACGACAGCCAGCCGGAACTGAGCGAACAGGCGCTGGACGAGGAGATCAACCGCAGCCTGCTGGTGAACCTCTTTGAAGGCGCGCTGATCGACGCCGTGCGCAGCGACGCCAGCGACCTGCACATCATCCCGGCGGACAAACGGAGCGTGGACATCTATTTCCGCATCGACGGCAAGCTGCAGCTGTGGCTGCGGCAGGAAAACACGCCGCCGGAAGCCCTGGCCGCCGTGGTGAAGGACCGCTCCATCGGGGTGGACCGCTTCGAGCGCGACACCGCCCAGGACGGCTACGCGCAAAGGCTGATCGACGAACACCTGATCCGCTTCCGGGTGTCCATCCTGCCTTTGGTTTCGGCCGAATATGAGCGACGCTTCGAAAGCATCACCATCCGCGTGGTGGACGACCGCAAGGTGATCAAGGACTTCCGCAAGCTGGGCTTCCAGCAGCAGGCCGGGGAGGAACTGATCAAGGCCATCACCTCGCCCAAGGGGATAGTGGTGCTCACAGGGCCCACCGGCAGCGGCAAGAGCACCACGCTGATGGCGGCGCTGCACCACGTGCTGAAGCCCTCGATCAACGTGCTCACCTGCGAAGACCCGGTGGAGTATGTGATCCGGGGCGCGAGGCAACTGAAGATCAGCCACAAGATGGATTTCGAGCAAGCCCTGCGCAGCATCCTGCGGCACGATCCGGACGTGGTGATGGTGGGCGAGATCCGCGACAAAGTGACCGCCGACATCGCCGTGAAGCTGGCCAACACCGGGCACCTCACCCTGACAACTTTGCATACCAACGACGCCCCCAGCGCCATCACCCGGCTCTACAAGATGGGCATCGAACCCTTTTTGCTGGCCTATTCCATCAACATCATCATCGCCCAGCGCCTGGTGCGCAAGCTCTGCGTCCACTGCCGCAAGCCGCTGGGGCAGGAACACTGGGAGGCCGCCCTCAAACTGGGGCTCAGCCGCGAGGAACTGGCCAGCGGGAGCGTCTTCGAGCCCGTGGGCTGTTCCAAATGCCATCAGGGCTATTCCGGCCGGATCAACATCGCCGAAGCGCTGTATTTCTATCCCGAGATCCGCAACGAGATCGTGGTCTCCGGCCACGAGATCGACGAGGAACGCATCCGCAGCCTGGCGGAAAAACACGGCATGCTCTCCATGCGGCAAAGCGGCATCGACCGCATCCGCGAAGGGCTCACCGACATCACGGAAGTGCTGTTCGCCACGGCGGAGGACTAAAGCATGAGCTTCCTGGAAATGTTCATCGTGGTAATGGCCATGATCCTCTTCGCCACCACCGCGATCGTGCATCACCAGGCCCTGGCCACGGCCGCCGACCAGGTGACCAACGCCTCCCACACCGTGCAGTCCATGCAGCTGGCGCAGGAAGTTCTGGACGAGATCGACGCCCGCCTGTTCGCGCCGCTGACCACCAACCTGAAACATTCCCAGATCATCATCCAGTATGGCAGCACCCAGCGTGAATACGATCTGGCCCACTACGGCGCGCAATTTCACTTGGACATAAACGCCGAGCCCTGCGACCAATTCGGCAGCACCACCGCGCAGTACAAGCCCAACGTCCTGGTGACGGTGCTGGTGACCGGTCCGGCGGGGCAGCGGCATCCCATTAGGCTCAGCCGCATCTACGTGCCGTTCTCGGTGGAGGGGCTGTGAGCGTGATCCTGGACGTGCTGGGGGCCGTGATCTTGGGCGGCCTGGTGCTGATCATGCTGATCACCTTCCAGTATCAGATCACGGAAACCGCGGAGCGAAACATGTACGCGGCCAGCATGGCTGACCACATGGAGCAAGCCAGCACCCGGCTGAACCATGTCATCGGCCTGGCCGGGCTGGGCATCGAAGACCCGAAACTGGCTGTGGTGAGGGCGGACAGCGACGCCTTTGTTTTTCGCAGCTACTGGGATTACAACAACAACGCGATCGGCCCAACCTCGGGTGAGCCAAACTTCGTGTCGATCTCGCTGAGGGAATCCAACGGAGCCCTGGGCAAAGCCATCGAGATCCGCCAGGGCACGGACGCCAACATCGAGGACGACCCCGTGCTGGAAAACATGGGCTACATCTTCTGGGTGGACGATCTGGGCTTCAGATATTTCAACATCGACAACAATCCCAGCACCGAAACGACCGCCATCCGGGCCGCGGAACTGAGGATGACCTTCCGGCGGCCGGGTCCCCTGATGGATTCCCGTCCCCTAACCAACAGGCTGCAGCTGAAGTGTTTTCTGATGAACACCTATCTGCAGGAAGGAACGAACTGAGCCATGGGAAGAGCAATGCTGATCCTGGTGATCCTGCTGAGCACCGTCTTCGCGGGGATCGCCCTGCGCATGCAGACCAAAATGCTGAAGCTACCGGAGGTGCTGCGGGACGACCAGATAAAGCGGGAAACGGAAAACGTGAGCGACTACGCCCTGCGCTATGCCACTGCCTTCGCCATCCCCAACATCAAGGACTGGGTGAAAAAGGAATACCAATCCGTGGTGGTGACCTTCAACGGGACCAACACCGTGAACGGAAACCAGATCACCCAACCCCTGTTCCCGGTGGGAAACGCCATGATCAACCGGATCGAGTTTCACCATATCGGCGGTACCTTCACCGGAAACAACAAGGAGATCCGCTTTCAGGCCGTGACCAACGTTTCCGGCTCTCTGCAAAGCAAGGACATCATCTATCCCGCCGAGCTGGCCTTCAACTACTTCAAAGTGGAGACCCCTGACTGCTTTTATTACGAAATGAACCAGGCCCAGTTTCCCGGCCAGGCGGACATGAAAGACACCTCCGGACACAACAACGACGCTTACGATTTCAACGGCCTGCATACTTTCCCCACCCCCGGGGACGGGGTGGCGGGTTGGAAATGCGGCTTCTGGCATGATGATTTCAACGACGCGGCCTACGCGCCCAATGACGATCTGAACCACTCGATGGAGGTGGATTCCACCTTCACCCTGGTCTGCTTTGCCAAGCTGGATAGAGACCTCAAATACAGATCAGCAGCCCTGGTCTGGCTGCCGTCGGTTCAACCCCAGTCATACCCTGGTGCCGCGCCCACCGCGGCCATCTGGTACAATGCCTGGACCGGCAGGCTGCATTTCAGCGTGGGCCTGGCCAACGGAGCCCCCACCAATTGGCTGGAAGTGCGCTTTCCCTTCAAGGACAAATTGGTGGCCAACTCCACCGGCAGTTCCGGACAGGGCTACCGCAATTATCCCTGGGAGTTTTTTGCCCTGACCTTCAACAAAGGGGCGCTGAAGGCCTATTACAACGGCATCCCCGTTTCCTCCACCTACGGCAATCCGGTTACGGGCTCGGGCGAATTGGCGTCCCTGAGCCAGCACGGGGTGAGCATCGGCTCCCGGATCACCAGGGTGAACGGAAACCCCTCGAACAAATTCGAGAACAGCGAGTTTGACATGTGTTTCAATGGCGTGCTGGACCAAGTGGGCCTTTTCAGCCGGGCGCTGAATGACGATGAGATCTGGGATTTCTACACCGGCACCATGGTTCCGGCAAAGGTTGACTATATCAGGGATTGAACGGCAAATACGGCAAAATGGATTGGATCAGGGAGTGAATATGCCCGGAAAAGTACTGCTGCTGGACGAGGACAAACAGGTTCAGGCGAATGTGGGCGAATGGCTAAAGCAGCGCGGCTTCGAGGCCAGCGTGGCGAACAACTGCGGGGAGGCGGAACAGCTGGCCCGGCAGGAGAGGTTCGGGCTGGTGATCGTGGACATGCGGTGGCCCTGTCTGGACGGCGTGCAGACGCTGACCCGGCTGCGGCAGCTGCTGCCCGACGCGGACCTGGTGGCCGTGAGCGAATTCGCGGACCGGGAGCTGGAAGAGGCGGCCACGCGCAACGGGGCCGGCTGGTTTCTCACCAAGCCCCTGAATCTGGATGAGTTGGAGGCGGTGCTGGCTTCCCCCGGCCAGGGTGAGGTCCGCCCTGAAAGCGGCTTCCTGCCCGGCAACCAGATCGCGCAGACCTTGCTGAGGGGCTTCAATCCCGACGAACAGTGGGATTTCCGCATGACCGGCAGCCTCAGGAACTGGCAGGCGGGTCAGCTGATTCCCCTGAACGAGGAGGCCAGTTCGCTGGTCTGGATCGAACAGGGCGGGGCCGGCGCCTACCTGAACGGAGTGCCGGTGGACGCTTTGGCGGCGGGCGATTTCTGGGGCGAGGAGAGCTTTGTGAATCCCAGCGCCCCCACGGTTCAGCTTTTGGCCAGGGAAAACTGCCAGGTGAGGCATTTCAGCCGCAGGCGCCTGCTGGATTTCTTCGCCTATCACGACGAGACCCTCACCAAGCGCTACATGATCAACCTGATCATCTGCCTGCAGCTGAAGTGGAAGCGCAACCTGCTGCGGCTGAGCAAAAGCGCCGCTTTGGCAAGCGAGCAGGAACAGCCGTGAGCCTGAGTTTCAAGCGGCAGCTGAGTGAGCGGATCGACCCCAGCCTCGAGGGGATCGAGCTCTGCCTCAGCGTGGACGCCCTGATGGAGCAGAACAAAGAGTGGAGGCAGGAAGCGCGGCAGGTTTTGCAGGGCTGGCTGCTGGACACCCACACCCGCGGGGCTTCGGACCTGGATTTTGGGGCGCCGGGCGCCGCGGAGCAGGTCTGGATGAGGGTGATGGGCAACAAAACCCCCCTGCCCACCCTTGGCGAGTTCAGCAGCCTGGAAACCGCCGCCATCATCGGCAGCTGGCTGAGCCCGATGCAGAAACAGAAGCTCTTCGACAACCTGGTGCTGGATTTCTCGGCCACCATCCCCAACGGCGAGGGAAATCTGCGCTACCGCGGCACTTGTTATCTGGACAGGGGCCACCTCTGCGCGAACTTCCGCCGCATCAACGACTTTGTGTTCAGCATGGAACAGCTGCGCATGCCCGCCCCCATCGTGGAAAGAATGAACCTCCGCTCCGAAAAGACGGGGCTCATCCTGATCACCGGCATCACCGGCAGCGGCAAGAGCACCACCCTGGACGCCATCATCGACATGAACAACCGCGACAACCACGGCCACATCGTGATCATCGCCAACCCCATCGAATACGTGCACGAATCCCGGCTTTGCCTGGTGCGCCACCGTGAAGTGGGGATGGACGTGCTTTCCTTTTCCCACGGGGCGATCGAGGCCCTGCGCCAGGACCCGGACATCATCATGGTGGGCGAAATGCGCGACCCCAACACCATCTCCACCGTGCTGGAGATCACCGACAGCGGCCACAAGGCCTTCACCACCCTGCACACCAGCTCCGCCATCGACAGCATCCACCGCATCGTGGCGGAATTTCCGCCCGAGGAACAGGAACGCATCCGCAACCGCCTGGCCGACGTGCTCAGCGTGATCATTTCCCAAAAACTGATCCCCACCCTGGACGGCAAACTGGTGATGACCCGCGAGATCCTCTCCGTGGACGCCAGCGTGCAGGCGGCCATTCGCAACAAGAACATCGGCGAGATCTACCAGATGATGGTGGAAGGCCGGCGCTACGGAATGTGCACTTTGGAACAGGACTTGCACGAACTTCTCAAACGGGGCGTGATCAGCTCCAGGACGGCCATGAGCTTTGCCAACAACAAGAAACGCATGCATCAGTTGATCTCGATGTCCTGAGCGTTTTGCCACCACTTTACAGAGGATCGATCAGTAAATGAGAAAACACCCCAAAATGGCCTTCGGGATCTCGGAGGACGGGCAGTCGCTGCGGCTGGCCTGCCTGGAACGGGATTCCTACCTTGTCCGCCTCACCCGGCTCGACCTGGCAGAGCTGGACAAACCCCTGTACCGCGCGCAGGAACAACTTGTGGACTTCGGCGGCCAAAACTGGGAGGAGGATGCCTCCAGCGGGGAGATCCGGATCGACGATCTATCCCCGGGCGGCGCCGGCTCCAACACGGCGCAGCTGGACCGCCTCTTTGGCGGAGCAAGGCTGCAGAGGGGCGTGATCGCCCTGAACGTGAACGAGGAAAACCTGGTGCGGGGCATCGGCGTCCCGGAGACCAAGAGCGATGAAAGGGCCTTCCTGAGGGCCAACCTTGAGCCCCGCCAGCTGAAACGGGGCGACTGGCAGACCTCGCGCTTCACCATCAACGCCGAAAACCAGCTGCTGCTGCACAAGGGCGCCAACCAGCTGCTGGATTCCCTGGTGGGCTACGCCAACCGGCACCGGAAAAGGTATTATTTCCAGCTGGCGGATTCCAACGACATCATTCTGGCCGACCACTACCGGGTGAACAACCTGGGCGACGCCCAGAGGGCGCTGCTGATCCACCTGGGCCGCGACTACCGCAGGGCCTTCCTTTTCGACAACAGCCAACTGGTGGACATCTATCCGCTGAACATCACCCAGGAATTGCCGGAACCGGAGATGATCTATTCCCGCGTCTCCTTCGCGCTGGACAATTCCCAGCAGCCGGAGCCGGAAAAGTTCGTCATCTGCGGCGACCTGGCCTCGGAAGAGGTGGTGGCTTATTTCAACTTCCGCCAGCCGGACTCGGCCGAGTTGCTGGGCTTTCCGCTGCTCTCGGTGGACAGCCTCGATCCGGAGCTGGCCACGCCGGTCCATCTGGCCCGGTTCGCCCTGCCCATCGCGCTGGCGCAAAAAGCTTTGTTCCCGGAGGAAACGCGCTACACCCCCAGCAATTTCCTCCCTGGCCGTCTCCTCGAGGCCCAGAAACCTTTCAAGATCTCGTGGCACGGCTTCCTGATCATGTTCGCCATCTTCGCGGTGGCCCTCTTCGGCACCGTCACCTACCTGGACGGGCAGAAGAAATTCGAAGCCACGCACAGGCTGCAGCGGGAGCTGGACCACGAGCTGGCCGTGCTGAAGCTGGAAACGGCCGAGATCGCCCAAATGCAGGAGGAGATGCGGCATTTCAGCAAGAACATGGAGGCCATCAGGATGGTGCTGAAAGGCAAGAACGCCTGGTCGGCGGTGCTGGACACCCTCGACCGCCTCTTCCAGTCTCGCCCCATCAGCTGGCTTACCAATTTCAAGCGCGACGGCACCCGCCTGCAGATCAGCGGAGTGACCACCAACCGCAACAATGTGATCATCTTTGCCGACGCCCTGCCCCAAAGCCGCATCCAGAAAGTTACTTCGAACCTGGTGCGTGGCACCACGCTCTGGAACTTCGAGATCTCCTCGGACTTTCCGGAAGTGGATTGGGTGGGCCAGATCGAGGCCGAAATGGCCGCCGCCCTCGCCCTGACCAAGCAGGAGCAGGAACTGGCCCGCCAGCAGGAGGAGGCATTCGCCGCCAGCCAGGCCAAGCCGGAGCAGGCAAGCGCTTCGCCGCCGGCAGCCCCGGCCGCGCCACTCCAGCCAGCCAAGGCCACCCCACCCGCCCCGGCCAAGGCCGCGCCACCCGTTTCGGGCCAAGCCCTGAAGCCCATCAGCTCGCGCTACATGCCGCCGCTCTCGGAAGCGCAAAACAGCGCCGGAGGCCAGGCCGCCACAGATTACAACGCCTTCATCCGGGCTTTGAACACAGGCGACCATGAGGCCACCCTCAGCCTGGGCAACGCCTTTCTTCGCCAGCACCGGGGCCATGTGCTGGAACCCATGGCCCGCTGGCATCTGGCCAACCGGCTCTACCGGGCGGGCGAATACACGCAGGCCATTGCCGTGATCGACCCGCTGGTGCACAAATACGACGCCCACTATCCCTACGCCCTGCTCCTCACCGCCAGGATCGACCAGGCCCGGGGCAACAAGCGCTATCTGAGGCTGTACCCCAGGATCCTGGCCACCTTCCCCGACCATCCCATCCGCCCGCTGGTGGAGGAGGACATGGCCAGCCTCGGTTTGGGAGGCGAACAATGAGCAACAGCACCCGCAACACTATCGTCCTGGCCGTGATCCTGATCCTGGTGAGCGCTCTGGTTACCTGGCAACTTGCCGCCCTGAACAAGAAAACCGAAGCTGCCCGGGACCACAACCGCCTCGCCCAAGCCTCGATCGATTCCCTGGAACTGCAGCTGGCCACCATCGACTCCCTGCGCCTGGAGTATGAGCTCCAGCAAGCCATGATGGGCCAGCAGAGCAAGCTGATCCTGGGCGAAGATTCGCCTTCCATCACCTACGGCTATCTGCTGGACATCATGCAGTGGATGAAGACCAACGTCAATTTCGACTTCGCCGTGGCCGACACCAAGGAAGGCCAGGCCACCTACAACGAATACATCCTCAGCGGAAAAACGCGCTACGCCAGCCTTCTGAACCTGGCCAACCAGATCGAGAAACAGCGACTGGTGATGACCGTGGAAGACTTTTCCATCGGCTCCGAAGGCACCGCCCAAGCCGACACAGTTTCCTTTTCCATGGTGCTGCGCACCCATTTCATCACCGGAGGTCCGGACGCCACCGAGATCGGCATGAAAGCCGTGGATCCCGCCTACACCGCCTATCCGCTCTTCATGCCCCGCATCTCCGAGGAAATGCTGCCCTGGGATGTCGATCCCGCCCTCCTCAACGTCGAGGACGCCAAACTGATCGGCATTTCCCGCGGCATGGCCTTCTTCCGCGATGCCCAGGGTATCATCCGCATCCTTTCCAAAGGCAGCCGCGTGGCTTACGGATATCTCTACAAGGTGGACGAATCCGTGGGCAAGGTGGTGTTCAAGCTGGCCAAATACGGTCTGGAAGAAGATTACAACATGTTAATAGACAGTGAGTGAGGTTTACCTTGAAATACAGCTTAAGCTTAATCCTGCTGCTTGCCCTGTGCCTGCTCCCGCTGGCGGCCCAAACCCCCAAAGCGCCCGAAGAAGGCTTGGTGACCATCAACGCTGGCACCAACCTCAACGAGGCGGTGCGGATCCTGGAACTTTCCAGCCAGAAATTCGAGAATAAAAAGATGTTCAACCAAAGCAGCTACGGCGGCCCCATCGGCGTACCCGTGAACCGCCTGCCCTGGCGCCAGGCCGTGGAACTGATCGCCCTCAAAAACGGGCTAACTGTGGCGGACCAGCCTGGCTTCATCGCCTTTGCCGATACGCCTGCGGCCACCGCGGATCAAGCGCCCAGCGTCTCTGAGATCCAGGCGGACGCCCAGGCCAAACAAGTGCGCATCAACGCCGTCGCCCTGCTGGCCGACCGCGCCTTCCTGCAATCCCTGGGCGTGGACTGGTCCACCCTCCTGAACGGCAGGGTGACCCTCAACGCCGATTTCTCCGGGGCCGGACAGGTGCCCGGGAGCATCTTTGGGCTGGGACTTGGCGGGGTTTTCAACCTCGGCGGATTTCAGATCGATCTGAACACCCTGCTCAACACCATCGAATCGAACCAGAAAGGCAGCGTGATCGCCAAACCGAACATCATGGTCACCTCCGGAAAAAAAGGCTTCATCCAGGTGGGACAGGACATCTCCGTGAAAACCGTGGATGAGGCCGGCAACACCACCGACCGCTTTTTCGCCACCGGCGTGATCCTGAACGTGGAGCCCACCATCGTGGAGGTGGAAGGCACCGAGGTGATCCACATGAAGGTGAGCATCGAACGCAGCAGCGGCACCCCCGGAAACATCAGCACCATCATCAACAAAAGCCTTTCCCAAACCGAACTGGTGCTCTACGACGGGGAGGAAGCCGTGATCGGCGGACTCTACGACACCGACACCATCCGCGTCCGCGCCGGCATCCCGATCCTCAAGGACCTGCCCTGGTGGGTGTTGGGAATACGTTATCTCACAGGCTATTACAAGACCGAGATCAAGGAACGGGAACTGGTGATCATCCTCAAGGCCGGGATCGAGGAAAACGCTTTCCAGAGGGCGGCCAGGGCTGTCCACAATCCTCCCGCCAGCAAACTTCCGGAAGGGGCCGGCGGCTGGGAAGGGAGCGTGGAATAGGCCTGCCCAGCCAATTTTGCTGACCGGGGCTTTTCCGCCCCGGTTTTTAGTTCAAACCGCTCATAGCCCCAGCCTATTCACCCCCTGGCAACTTCCCGCACACTTCCCGTAGGCCGGGCGGGAACTCTGGGGGAAGTATGCGGGAGGCGGATGGGCTGGGGTTAAGGGCAGGACAAAGGGAAAAAGCCAAATCAGTTGACAATTTTACCCCTCCACGCCGCCTTGCACAAAAAACACGATATGAGGAAGAAATGAAGATCTTAGTGCTCAATTGCGGCAGTTCATCCATCAAATACCAGTTCATCGACATCGAATCCCGCCACGTGCTGGCGGACGGCATCGCGGAAAAGATCGGGGAAGACATCGCCCTCTTCACCTACAAAAGCGAGAAATTCACCAAGAAAAAACGGGAAATGGTGATCGAGAACCACGAACAGGGGCTGCAGCTGATCATCGATTCGCTTTTGGACAGCGTGAACGGCGTGATCGGCGACAAGAGCGAGATCGACGCTGTGGGCCACCGTCTGGTGCACGCCGGGGAGCACTATTCGGACGCGGTGGTGGTCACCGACCACGTGGTGGAGGTGATGCGGGAATGCATCTCGCTGGCGCCGCTGCACAACCCCGCCAACCTCAAGGGGATCGCGGCTGTGAAGGCCAACATGCCCTCCGTGCCGCAGTGCGGGGTGTTCGACACCGCCTTCCACCAAACCATGCCCGCCCACGCCTATCTCTATCCGCTGCCGCTGGACTTTTACAAGGTCCACAAGATCCGCCGCTACGGCTTCCACGGCACTTCCCACAAGTATGTGAGCCTGCGCGCGGCCGAGTTTTTGAACCAGAACATCGCGGACCTGAAGATCATCACCTGCCACCTGGGCAACGGCGCCTCCATCACCGCCATCGACGGCGGCAAAAGCGTGGACACCTCGATGGGCCTCACCCCGCTGGAAGGCCTGATGATGGGCACCCGCTGTGGCGACATCGACCCCGCCCTGCCCGTCCACATGCAGCAGAACCTGGGCCTGGGCGTGGATGAGGTGAACAGCATCCTGAACAAGAAAAGCGGCATGCTGGGGCTTTCCCAGATCTCCAACGACATGCGGGAGATCGAGGACCAGGTATTGCTCCACAACAACCCTGCCGCCATTCAGGCGCTGGACGTATATTGCTACCGCATAAAGAAATACATCGGTTCTTACTTCGCCGCCATGAACGGCTTGGACCTGCTGGTCTTCACCGGCGGGGTGGGCGAAAACATGCCCATCATGCGAGAACAGGTCTGCCGGGATATGGAAGCTTTGGGCATCAGGCTGGATCACGAGACCAACGCCAAATTCACTTCCGAGATAGAACTGCTCAGCACTCCGGATTCCCGGGTGACGGTGCTGAAGGTGCCCACCAACGAAGAACTGATGATAGCCCTGGAAACCCAACGCCTTTTAACTCATTAACCAGCTAATCAATATGGAAATCCAGCTCCGAAGAAGGGAGTTTGCCATGCGTATCGACCAGTTGCTCAACAAGCTCTGCCTCACCAAGACCCGCAGCATCGCCAAAACTGCCTGCGACAAGGGCTTGGTGAGCCTCAACGGCAAAACCGCCAAGGCCTCCGCCGAAGTGAAGGACGGCGATCTGCTGATCTTCAGGCTCTATGGCTTTGAACACGAGCTCAGGATCGACAAGGTTCCCGGCGGCAATGTGGCCAAAAAGGACGCCACGGAGTATTACACTCTGCTGAGCCGCAAGGAGTTGTCCAGCTGAAACGTGTCCTCGGGATCGTCCTGATCTGCCTGCTGACGCTGGGTTTGGCGGCCGTGGAATATTCTGTGGCGGCCTTCACGGACAACTTCGTGATCCACAGCGCGGAGGGGGATTTCCCCGGTGGGCAGGGCTTCGTGGACGAGCTGGACAACCGGGTTGGCCAACTGCAGATGGGTTTGGGCGTTTACCCGGCCAACAAAGCCGATATCTACATCGTTCCGGACCGCGCCAGCTATCAGATCCTGGCCCGGGGACGGGGCGCGATCGTGGAATTCAGCGAGGCCTTCTATTCCTCTCGGGAACAACGCATCTACGTGCGCAGCGCCGATCAGATCCCCGTCAATTACGGTGGGCTTATCCTGCACGAATACACCCACTGGCTGCTGGACGAACTGCTGTTCGGAGCTCCGCTCTGGCTGCACGAGGGACTGGCCACCGAATCCGGCCGGCAACTGGGCCTCGACCGCTATTACTACTACGTGCGGGAACGCTTTTGGGGCAACCGTATGGATCTCTTCCAACTGGCCTACAACTATCCCCGGCAGCGCGAAGACTGGGAGATGTATTATCTGACCTCCTATTTCGCGGTGCGTTACATGCGCGATCAAGACCCCGAGGCCTGGCGGAACTTCTGGGATATCGTGGCCGCGAACAACCGCCAAGGACAGCGCACACGCTTCACCGACGCCTTCAGCCAAGCTTACAATTCCAATCTGCACACCTTCAACTTGGATTTCGCCGCCGCCAGCCAGCGTCAGGCCTGGATCTACCTCATCACCGGCTTTTCCTCGCTGCTCTTCGCGCTGCTGCCTCTGCTGGTGATCTTCGCCATGCTGCGCCAGAGAAGGAAAATGCGGGCTTTGCCGGAGCTGGAACTTCCTGTGGAACCCGAAGCGGAGGAAGATCCGGAGGCGGAAAAAGAAGCGCCTGACTCAAAGGGAACAGGAGAAGAACGGGAGCTATGATCTTACACAAGGAGACTACATGTATCCAATAAGTTTTGGCAGCGACAACCATTCCGGAGTGCATCCCAAGATCTGGGACGCCATGCGCAAAGCGGACGCCGGCTATTGTCCCGCCTACGGGGACGATCCCCTCACCCAGAAAGTTCTGAAGCAACTGGAATGGCTGTTCGGAGGCGGCTGCGAGGCCTCCTTTGTGCTCACCGGCACCGGGGCGAACGTGATCGCCCTGCAAAACTACGTCCGCTCTTACCACGCTGTCTTCTGCGCCAACACCGCTCACATCAACGTGGACGAGTGCGGCGCCGTACAGAAATTCACCCAGGCGCGGCTGAAGGTGATAGACAGCCCGGACGGCAAACTGACCCCGGAACTGATCTATCCCAATCTGCTCAACAACCGCGACCAGCACCACTCCCAAGGCCGGGTGGTCTCCATCACCCAAAGCACGGAGTACGGCACCCTCTACTCGCTGGCGGAACTCAAGGCCCTGGCGGATTTCAGCCATGAACACGGGATGTATCTGCATCTCGACGGCGCCCGGCTGGCCAACGCCGCCGCGGCCCTGAACTGCAGTATAAAAGAGATGACCAAAGACGTCGGGGCCGACACCGTTAGCTTGGGCGGGGCGAAAAACGGCTTGCTCTTCGGCGAGGCCATGCTCAGCTTCACGCCGGAACTGACCTCGGACCTGCGTTTCTACCGCAAACAGGCCAGCCAACTCTTCAGCAAGATGCGCTACATCGCCGCGCAGTTCGAAGCCTATCTGGAGGGCGAACTCTGGCGCGTCAACGCCCTGCACGCCAATCAGATGGCCGCGCTGCTGGCCTCCAAATTGAAAGAGGTCCCCCAAGTCCGCATCACCCAACCGGTGACGGTGAATTCCCTCTATGTGGTCCTGCCGCGCGAAATCACGCCGGCCTTGCAGGAAAAATACCACTTCTACATGTGGAACGAAGCGCAGAACGAGGTGCGGCTGATGTGCAGTTTCAACACCACGGAAGACCACATCCGGGAGTTCGTGGCCGACCTCAAAGCCCGGCTGTAAGTACCCTCCCGTTGCCTGCGGGGGTTTTCCAACTGGTCAGATCCGGGCCTGAAGCCAATTATGGCTGTTGGGGCGGAGTTGGTCTCGCTGAGACCGGGGTTATGGATCAGGGGCAGGATCAGAGAGTATTGATCTCATGACCAAGCTTGGTTCTGTATCAAGTGGTTGCTTTCCATCTGGAATCAGCCCGGAGGGCGGCAGAACGATAGCGAGGGTGTGTAGAGAGCGCAGCGATTGGAACCCCTCGTCAGGTGTGCAAAAGTTCCCTTAAAACACCCCCAACCCCAGCTGAGGATCACAGATCTGTGATCTTCAGCTGAGGTTGGGGAAAAACGAATCTTGTTGTCTGACCACCGATCGAGGGGCTACGTCTGAAATCCAACCAAAAGCCCCACTCGATTGGAGAGAGATCTTTGTGCCAATATTCCTGTGCTGAAACTATTTTGCGCTTCTGCAGACCCGGAACCCCACCGCATCGTAGACGTGACCTGCCCCCAGCAAAAGCTCGTGCTGGTAAGGTTTGAAGGCATCATGAGCGGTCATGTGCCAGTAGGCGCCCTGCCCCAAGCGGTAAGCGACCGCGTGATTCCGGAGGTGCAGATTGTAGAATCCGTCCAGGTCTGTACTCAGGCCCTTGAACTGATCATTCAGGCAGGAGAAAGCGTTCCAGGTCCATTCGGCCACGTTGCCGTGCATGTCATGAATGCCGGCGTCGTTGGGAGCGTAAGATCCCACCGGTTGTGTGCAGATGGTGTCCTGCCCGAGGGAGTTCCTGGCAGCCAGCATGGCATCGCGGTAGGCGTGATAAGTGGCGTCGCTGCCGCTGGCGGCATGCAGCCATTCCTCTTCTTTGGGCAGACGGTAGCCGCTGGCCGAAAAATCACAGTTGATGTTGGCCTGGGCGGCATCCTCAAGATAATCCCACCAGACGGGCCAGGCACGGGGGTCAAATCCGTGATCAGCAAGGCTGTAACAGGGTTCAAGGCCTTCCCGCAGGCTGCGCAGGTTGCAGTAAACCACGGCGTCCAGCCAGCTGACGTAATAGACAGGGTGGTCAGGCCCCACGCCGTACTGAATGGCGGGGTTGCGGCCCATCACCGCTTCGTATTCGCCCTGGGTGACCTCAAAGGCCGACAAATAAAACCCGTCAATGGGGTAACTGAAGCCTTGCCAGCTGAAAGTTCCCCCAGGAACGTAGACCAGCTTATCTTCCTGTGGAACAGTGAATACCGGCTCCGGCAGCTGCTGCAGGCGGTCCGGGGTGACAGCCGGAGACCGTAGAATCGCATACGAGCGGTCCATGATGCTTTTCTGCGGATACCAGTATCTGGGCTCCACGGCCATCAGACGCAGTCCGTAATCGAGCTCCGACTTGTACCAGCTTTCCGCGGGGGCGTTCCAGATGACCCTTTTATCTTTTCCGATGGGAATTTCATCCCCGATATCCCCGCTCAGATAATCCCAGCTGGGGATGTTCAGAAAAACCCCGCCGCCCAGTTCTGAAACCCGCAGCAGCACGGTTTTGAGTGTATCCTGCATCCCCGGGAAGTCCAGCATCCGGGGATAGAGGTCGTAGCTGAGCTCATAGCTGCCGTCGGGCAGTCTGGTGGTGCTGATGTTCTCGAAGGGGGGAATCCGGTATGCATCACCGCAAAGCATGATCGGGATGATCAGCGAAAGCATCGCCAGCAGCAATCCTGGCCCAACTGGCATGATAATTCCAAAAGAAATCGTGATATTAGGCTGAACCTTTGGCTCAGACAATGGCCAGGCCTTTCAGTTCCTTCGCGGCCAGTCCAGCCGCCTGGGCGAACTGGGGCGTTTTCTCGCGGAAAATGATCCCGCGCGAGGAATTGATCAGGATGTTGGGCGTTTCGGCGGAATCCACGGCGTTTTGGAGCACCGAATCCAGGTCTCCGCCCTGGGCGCCGACGCCGGGGATGAGAAAGACGCGGCCGGGCAGCTGTTCCCGCATGCGTTTCAGGTCTCCCCCCTGGGTGGCGCCGATCACCGCTCCAAGCTGCTCCACGGGATAATGGTTGATCCAGCCGGAAACCTTGACCGCCATTTTGGCCGAGAGGAAAAACTCCTCCGCCGAGGGGTTGGAGGTGAGGGCCAGGGCGAAGGCAAAAGCGCCGGGCCTCTTCAGGACTGGCTTGAGGACATCCGAGCCCATCAGCGGGTTGAGGGTGATGGCGTCGAATCCCATCCGGTCAAAAAAGCCCACGGCGTATTGCTCCATGGTTGAGCCGATGTCGCCAACCTTGCAGTCCAGGATCACAGGGATGTCCCGGGGAATGTATTCCACCGTGCGCTGCAGCGCCTCCAGGCCGCGGAGCCCGTCGCTCAGATAGAAGGCCAGGTTTGGCTTGTAGGCGCAGGCGTGGTCCGCGGTGGCGTCGATGATGCGGCGGTTGAATTCCCAGATGGGGTTGGCCTCGGCCAAAACGCAGTCCGGGAGTTGTGTGACGTCCGAATCGAGGCCTACGCAGAGCAGGCTGCCTGAGCTTTTCCAGCGGGCCTGGTATTTAAGATAGAACGATGCGGACGGAATCGGCTCCATCGGTTTCCTCGAATTCCACTTTGATGATCTCCTCGCGGGAAGTGGGAACGTTTTTGCCCACGTAGTCGGCCTTGATGGGCAGTTCGCGATGGCCGCGGTCGATCAGCACAGCCAGTTGGATATGTTTGGGCCGCCCGAAATCCAGCAGGGCGTCGATGGCGGCGCGCACGGTGCGTCCGGTGTAGAGCACGTCGTCCACCAGCACGATGACGGCGCCCTCGATCTCGAAGCCCAGTTCCGAGCCGCGGATCACGGGCTGATGCGAGATGGTGGAAAGGTCATCGCGATAGAGGGTGATGTCCAGGATGCCCACGGGGATATCCTGCCCCTCGATCAGGCGCAGATACTCCGAAAGCCTCTGCGCGAGCGGCACGCCGCGGCTGCGGATGCCCACCAGGCAGATCTTGTCCAGGCCGCGGTTCTGTTCTATAATCTCATGCGCCATGCGATGGACGCTGCGTTCCATCTGGGCTTTGTCCATGATCGTGCTTTTGGTCTGCATTTTGGCTCCTTGCTCTGCGTTGGTTCTAAATTACTCGGGTTTGATGACGATCAGGGTGTCGCCTTTGCCCACCGTGTCGCCGGAGGAAAAAGGCGTGGCCGCCACCGTGCCTGCCACGGGGCTGGGGATGTTGTTGTACATCTTCATCGCCTCCAGCACCAGCAGGGTTTCGCCGATCTTCACCTTGTCGCCCACCTGTTTTTCATATTTCACGAACATGCCGGGCATGGGGGCGGGGATGGCGGTGCCGTCGGCAGAGGCCGGAGCCGGCTTGGGTTCGGCTTTGGCAGCGACGGGAGCGGGAGTTGGCGCTTGAACCGGAGCGGCTTGGGACACGGGCCTGGAAGCCTGCAGTGGAGCGGCGGGAGCGGAACGCACCACACGCGGAGCGCCACCTTTTTCGGAAACCTCCACCAGATAGTGCTCTTCGTCGATGAAGACGTCGAACTGGCGCAGGCCTTCGGGTTTGGCCACCGGCTCCTTTTTCTCCACCAGCAGGCCGGCTTTGGCTTTCTGGCACAGCTCTTCCTGGCGCTTCACCTCTTCCAGGGTGGTGGCTTTCATCTCGGCCGGAAGCGGCTCGAGGCCGTATTTGATCTTCAGGAATTTCTTGCCGGTGAGGTTGTAGAGCGCCACGATGAGGGCGTCGTCCAGATCTTTGGCCAGGCCTTCGGTTTCCTTCTTCACCTGGTCCAGAGCGGGCTCGATCACATCGCCGGGGCGCACGTGGATGGGTTTTTCGCCGCGGGGATAGCCTTTCAGCGCTTTTTTCTGCACCTCGGGATCGATGGGCAGGGTGGTCTTGCCGTAGAGGCCGAAGCAGAGGTCTTTCACCTGTTCGGTGATGCGGGCGTATTCGCCGTCCTTGGAGTCAAAGAGGGCGTTGTTCACGGCCTGGATGCCCACGATCTGGCTGGTGGGGGTCACCAGCGGGATCTGGCCCAGTTCCTTACGCACTTTCGGGATCTCCTTGAACACGTCATCCAGCCTGTCCAAAGCGTCCATCTGGCGCAGCTGGTTCACCAGGTTTGAGAGCATGCCGCCCGGGGTTTGGTGGATGATCACGTCGGTGTCGATGATGTTGAATTTGGTGTTGTCGGCGAACTGGAGGTATTTGGGGATGTCTTTTTCCATTACCTTGCCGATCTTGTTCAGCAGACGGATGTCGAAACCGGTGTCGCGGTTGGTGCCCAACAGCGCGTTCACAAAGGGTTCCACGGCCGGATGGGAGGTGCGGTAGGCGTAGGGACCCACGCAGGTGTCGATGATGTCCACCCCGGCCTCGATGGCCTTGAACAGCGCCAGATCGCCCATGCCACTGGTGAAGTGGGTGTGCAGGTGCACCGGCACTTTCACGGTTTCCTTGAGCGCTTTGATCAGCTCGTAGGCGTCGTAGGGCGCCACCAGGCCCGCCATGTCCTTGATGCAGACTGTGTCCGCACCCATCTCTTCCAGCTGTTTGGCTTTCTTGGTGTAATATTCGATGTTGTAGATGTCGCCGCCCATCCGCTGTTCCGTGAGGCTGTAGCAGATGGCGCCCTGGAAGTGTTTGTGGTTTTTTTGGATGATCCTCACCGCGGTCTGGAAATTGCGGAAATCGTTGAGGGCGTCGAACACGCGAAAGATGTCGATCCCGTTGTCGCAGGCGCGCTGGACGAAGGCCTCCACCACGTCGTCGGCGTAGTTTTGGTAGCCCACCAGGTTCTGGCCGCGCAGCAGCATCGAAAAGGGCGTGTTCTTGATGTGTTTTTTCAGCGCGCGGATGCGTTCCCAGGGGTCCTCACCCAGATAGCGGTGCATGCAGTCGAAAGTGGCGCCGCCCCAAACTTCCATGGAGTAAAAGCCCACCTGGTCCATCAGTTCCGCAACGTGGAGCAGATCCTCGGTGCGGCCGCGGGTGGCGAAGAGGGATTGATGCCCGTCGCGGAACGACAGGTCCTGAATTTTGATCGGATTGGCCGCCTTGGGACGGTCGGCCTCATAGCGCATCGCGCTGTATTCCAAGATGCCATGTTTATGCATGGTGTCTCCTTCTATCTGCTTCTTTTTATTATTCTGCGTTGGGTGAGCTCGCGGTAGAGCATCGTTTGCTGGCGGCCATAATGCTGCCAGACGCTGGGAGCGTTTTCCAGCGGGCGCTGGGGATAGGGAATGGCGTCATCGGTGCTGATCAGGGCCAGCACTCCGGCGAGGGCGGCGAGTTCTTTCTTTTTGTCGGTCATAGTTGCAAAGAACCCCTAGGCCGGGATGTTGCCGTGTTTCTTGGGCGGCAGGCTTTCGCTTTTGCTGGAGAGGATCTCCAGAGCGTCGATCAGCCGCTTGCGGGTTTCGGAAGGCAGGATCACGGCGTCCACATAGCCTCTCGAGGCCGCCACATAAGGATTGTTGAACTCATCCTCATATATCTGGATCATCTCGGCGCGCTTGGCCACCTTGTCCTCGGCGGCTTCTATCTCTTTGCGGAAGATGATGTTGGCCGCGCCTTGGGCGCCCATCACGGCGATCTCGGCGCCGGGCCAGGAGAAAACCATGTCCGCGCCCAGATGCCGGCTGCTCATGGCGATGTAGCTGCCGCCGTAGTCCTTGCGGGTGACCACCGTCAGTTTGGGCACCGTGGCCTCGGAATAGCACCACAACAGTTTGGCGCCGTGGCGGATGATGCCGTTGTGCTCTTGCTGCGTGCCGGGCAGATAGCCGGGAACGTCCACGAAGGTGAGCAGCGGGATGTTGAAGGCGTCGCAGAAGCGGATGAAGCGGGTGGCCTTGTCCGAGGCGTCGATATCCAAACAGCCGGCCAGCACCTTCGGCTGGTTGGCCACCACCCCCACCACGCGTCCGTTCAGGCGTCCGAAGCCCACGATAATGTTCTGCGCGTAGTAGAGATGCGGCTCGAAAAAGTTGCCGTCGTCCAGCACGGTCTTGATCACTTCGTGCATGGAGTAGCTTTCCTTGGGGCTGTCCGGAATGATGGTGTCCAGACTGGGGCAAAGGCGCCAGGGATCGTCCGCGCACTCTGTTCGGGGCGCGTCCTCCATATTGTTGGCGGGCAGGTAGGAAAGCAGGGTCTTGATCTGCTCGATGGCGTCGGCGTCGTTCTCACAGGCGAAATGGGCGTTACCGCTCTTGGAATTGTGGGCCATGGCGCCGCCGAGTTCTTCCTGAGTGGTTTCCTCGCCGGTGACCGCGCGGATCACGTCCGGCCCGGTGATGAACATGAAGCTAGTGTGCTTCACCATGAACACGAAATCCGTCATGGCCGGGGAATAGACCGCCCCGCCGGCGCAGGGCCCCATGATCGCGGTGATCTGGGGGATCACGCCGCTGGCGCGGGAATTGCGGAAAAAGATCTCGCCGTAACCCTTCAGGGAATCCACGCCTTCCTGGATGCGCGCGCCGCCGCTGTCCTGGATGCCGATCAGCGGAACCCCGCTCTTCAGCGCCATGTCCATCACCTTGCAGATCTTGGCGGCGTGCATTTCGCCCAGGGATCCGCCCCGGGAGGTGAAATCCTGCGAGAAGGCGAACACCGGACGCCCGTCCACCAGGCCGTGGCCGGTGATCACACCGTCTGAGGCGATCTCGGTTTTCTCCATGCCAAAGTTGTCGCAGCGGTGCCGCACAAACATGTCCAGTTCCCGGAAAGTGCCGGGATCGAACAACAGATCGAGCCGTTCGCGGGCGGTCAGTTTGCCTCCCGCTTTCTGTTTTTCCACGGCTTTGGCGCCGCCCATCTGCAGGGTCCTCTGTTCTTTGTCCAGCAGTTTCTGGATCGCGTCCCTGGTTGATAGCATGTCTATATCCCCTTTCTAAGGCGTATTTTAAGCTGTCTGGGGCCAAGCTATGCCGCGTTGGCCAACTGTTTTTCCAAAATCTCTGGCCGGCCACTTTTCGTCAAGAAAAAGAGAACTGACCCGGCCGGGCAGAAAAGGGTTGACGCAAACATCTCAAAACCGTATCGATCGCGGGAGTAATTCAGCCCTCTGCCGGGCAGTAGCCAGGCAGTAGTTATTTAGCTCTGATCAAGTTTCAAAGATTGCACTGTCTTCATGGGGTTTAAGGACTCATAGGGGGAAATTGGCATTAATGCTTCACGCACAATTTCTTCGCGTCTCTGATAATGGTGTTTTGGTGTTGCGGCTTTTGGCGCAAATGACTCCAACTCGTCAATGTGACTGCAGCTTGGAGCATTGTGTGGTACAGGTCTCTCGTGAAAAAAAACAGGGAGTGGAGACTGGGAACAGCCGGGCCGTCCAGCCGCGAAAGGGCAAAAATCAAAGCTGCGGATACAAAAGCGGACCAAAGAGCCGAAGGGAGGCTTCAGGTGCTTTGGTCCGCGCGGGGGTGGGGGAGGCGTCAGAGCAGGCGCAGGCGCTGCTTGATCAGCTGCTCGCGGTGCTCACGCCAGATTTTCAGGATGCACATGGCGGACTCCTTTTTTTGTGGGGCCTGGGGTCCCGGGTTGCCAAAAGTTGGCATTGGGGGGCGGGGAAATTCCTCGCCGAGGTGGCGCGGTTGAAAGATCGTGGCGTTGTAGGCGGCGTTGTTCATCTATCATCTCCTTGAAAGTGTCTTCACATATCTCTAACGCGCGGAATTGGGAAAGTGTTGGGATTATTTTGCGCTGAACGGCAAAACAAAGGACCCCGCCTGGGGCGGGGTCCTGAAGCTGTTATGATGCTGTGGCCGCTAATTAGAAGGTGTAGGTGGCCACGTTTTCGATCACGGTGTCGTAGGCGGCATCGGCGGTGGCGCCGGTTTCCTCATTTGAGGTGATGGAGCCTTCATCCCGGCGCAGTTTACCCTGCAGGATGCTGGCCAGGTCGCGGCTGGCGGTGATCTCGCCGTAGTTGTCCAGGATGGCGATCTTCGCTGCTGCGGTTTCCAGGCTCACGCCCTCGTCGAACTTGAGCACCCCGTTCACCAGCAGCAGTGTGCCTTCGGGCAGGGATTCCAGGCGGGCCGGGGTGATGATCTGTTCCGAGGTCACGAGGGTCAGTTTGCCCGGTTCGTATGGAATGCCGTGACTGCCGGAAGAGATGCGGGCCGACATTTCCCGCATCACGGTTTTGGGAAAGTAGAGGGTCCCGGCCTCGAAGCGCAGGTCCTTTTCCCGGATGATGTCATCGGTGAGTTCCTCGTCCAGGATCAGCAAACCGGGGCAGGAGATGGTGTTTTTGTTCACGGTCATCACGGTGAAAGCGTCCAGGCGGGTGCCGCCCGGAACGTAGTGATAATCGGAGCGGATCACGCGCACGCGGGTTTGTTCTCCTGTTTCGAGCACCTTGCGCAGCATCTCTTCCTGGCTGAGGGTGCAGGTTACGCCGCCCATCACCTTGAGGCTGCTGATCTTGCGGGCAAAGAGCTCCGGATCCAGGTCCTCGGCCAGGGTCAGCTTTCCCGCCAGGCTCATTTTGGTGCCGTCTTCCAGCGCTTCCAGCCAGGCGTTGGTGATGTTTATCCTGCCCACCCGGCCCAGCACCTTGGTGCCGTCGCAGGGAATGGTGGAAACGGGGCCGATGATGTCTTTGGCGATGGACATGAAGACGCCGTGCAGGTGTTCCGGAACCGAGGCCGGCCCGATCAGGCAGAGCCCGGCCAGCTTGGCTTGCAGCAATTCCGGGGTGAGGTCGCAATCCAGGCTCAGGGGCCCGGTGATGCAGTATTTCAGGGGTGAAGGTGCTTCCTCCAGCATGCCGCGGGTGATTTCCAGCGGCCCGGTGTGCAGCCGGTAGTCATCATCCAGTTCCAACATCTTGCCCACGTTGAGCAGGCTGACCTTCATCAGTTCCGCCTTGGTGGCGGGGTTGACCACGATGCAGCCGATATTGACCATTTTGCCGATGGCGGCGATCTGTTCCACAGTGGCTTTGCGGGCATCCAGGATGCCGATGTTGCGCATCAGAGTAGACATTTTTCCTCCTTATCTCTCTGTTCGATCAAAGTTCTCAGTTTGTCCAATCCCAGCTTCAGGCGCCAGCGCACCGTCCCTTCCGGGATCCCCTTGTCCCGGGCGATCTGGCGGCTGTTGCAACCCAGCCAGTATTTCTGGTAAACCAGATCCCGTTCCAGGGGAGGCAGCTTATCCAGCAGATGCTCCAGCTGGTACTGAGGCAGGGCGGAAGGCGCCGCGGCCTCGGTTGGAGGGGTGGAAAGGCGTTCCAGCTTGCGATGGCGGCAGATGTCCAGCCAGCGGTTTTTCAACACCGTGAAAAGCCAGCTGCGCTGTTTCTGCTCGCTGAGGCCGGACAGCAGCTGTTGAAAGGTCAGGCATTTGAGCCAGGTGTCCTGGAGCAGATCGTAGGCGTCGTCCTCGTTGCGCGAGAGCTGCAAAGCGAAATTCAGCAGCGGTCTTTCGTGCGTGCGGACAAAGGCGTCAAGATCGATCATGGTTTGCTCCTGGTGTTTCTTCTGCTTAACAAACGAACAGAGCGGGCCAAGTGTTGGAAAAATCTCAACCCGGGAACAGACTATCGCGGCCGGGGGATTTGTGTCAACCTAAAACCGGCGAACTATCCGGACTTTTTCCGGGCGCAAAAAATGCTGGACAAATATGGCTGGGCTTCACATGGGGTAAGAAACCCAATTTTCAAGCAGGTCAGACCATGAAAGATAACTCAGTTGACACACTGCGTGACGCCTCAGGCCGCGCTTACAGCCACAACCGCGTCAGCTTCTGGCTGAACGGCAAACCCATGCTCGCGGAGATCGCGCCCGCCCAGACCACGATGGATTTCTTGCACCACACGCTGCAACTTCACGGCACCAAGTGCAGCTGCAACGAAGGCGACTGCGGCGCCTGCACCGTGGTGGTGGCCAGCGCGCGGGAGGGCAAGATCTTTTACGAGGCGGTCACCTCCTGCCTTTACAATGCCGCCAAGCTGCACGGCAAGCATCTGATCACCGTGGAGGGCCTGGGCACGCCGGAAGCTCTGCATCCCATCCAGCAGGCACTGCTGGAACATCACGGCACCCAGTGCGGCTACTGCACTCCAGGCTTTGTGATGAGCCTGTTCGCGCTGCTGGCCACGCACGCACACCCAACCGAGGAGGAGATCCTCTTCGCGCTGGAGGGAAACCTCTGCCGCTGCACGGGTTACGAGAGCATTCTGGAAGCCGCGCGGGACCTGAGCCAAAACCATGCGCCAGAGCAGATCGTGCCGTCCTGGTGCCGCGCCGTGGAACCCGAGATCTTCGCTTTTAAGGCTGTGATGGAAGCTTGTGAACAGCGCGGCGGGCCTCTGCGCCATTGCCAGAACTATCTGCTGCCCCGGAGCCTGGAAGAATTGGCCGCCATCACGGAGGAGCGGAAGGATTTCACTTTCATCACCGGCGGAACCGACATCATGGTGCAGATGAACGTGCAGCGCAAAAGCTTTCCCCTGCTGATCGATCTCAGCGCCATCGGCGGCCTGGACCTCATTTGCTTCACCCGGGAGGGGGTCCGGATCGGGGCCAATGTGACCTATTCCATGCTGCTGCAATCTGGCATCGTAAAGACCGATCTGCCCGTTTTGCATGAACTTGTGAAACACATCGCCTCCACCCAGATCCGCAATTTCGCCACCCTGGCGGGCAATATTGCCAACGCCTCGCCGATCGGGGACACTCTGCCGCTGCTGCTGGCGCAGGATGCCAGTTTGGAGCTGTGGTCCGCGGCCGGGGAAAGGAAGATCCCGCTCAGCGAATTCTATCTGGACTACCGGCAAACCGCCCTGAGCCAGGGCGAGATCCTGAAGGCCGTGCTGATCCCGGTGCCGCGGCGTGACGTTTTTGTCAGGGCCTTGAAAGCTGCCAAACGCAAGGCGGTGGACATTTCCTCGGTGGTTACGGCGGTGTTGATCGAAACCAGGGACGAAAAAGTGGTGAACGCGCGCCTGGCCGCGGGCGGTGTGGCCGCGGTGCCCAAGCTTTCCATAAAATTCCTGAAAGCCATGCACAACATGGAGTTGCAGGGTCTGCACGCGGCGGAGATCGCGGATATTGTGGCGGCGGAGTTTGAACCGCTCACGGACGTCCGGGGTTCCCGGGAGTGCCGCTCCAAACTTCTCAGGAACCACGTTTTCGCCTATCTGACGGAATTTCTGGACGGGAGGCGGGGATGAAAAAACAGCCTTTCCACATCAGCGGAAAACTGCACCTGACCGGAAGTTCTCGCTTCATCGCGGACGAAGCGCCCCTGCCGGGCATGCTGCACGCGAAGTTTTTCTACTCGCCTGTCGCCCACGCGAAGATCCTGAACCTGGATGTCTCCGAAGCGGCCTCGATCCCCGGAGTGGAAAGGGTTATAACCTCCGCGGACATCCCCGGCGCCAACCAGATCGGTCATGTGATCAAGGACGAACCGTTGTTTCCGGAGGAGAGGATCATGTATCTGGGCCAGCCGCTGGCGATGGTGCTCTCCGCCGACGCAACCCTGGCCGAGGACGCCGCGAAGCTGATCCGGCTGGAATATGAGGAATTGCCGCCCCTGCTGGAGATCGACGCGGCTGACGCGAAGAAAGAGTGGTATATCCCGGAGCGCAAGATCGAGTGTGGCGATGTGGCCAAAGCTCTGTCCGAAGCGACTTTCACCCTGGAGGGGACCACGGAATCCAGCGCGCAGGAGCATTTTTACCTGGAAAGCCAGCGCTGCCGAGCCATTCCCGGCGAAGGGCACACCCTCACGCTGTTCACTGCCACCCAAAGCACCATGGAGGTGCAGGAAGTGCTGGCCCACGTGCTGGGGATCCCGGCGCACCACATCATCGTTGACGTGCCCCGCCTGGGCGGCGCTTTCGGCGGCAAGGAACGCGCCGCGACCCTCTGGGCTTGCCTGGCCGGATTGGGCGCTTTCCTTACCAAGAGACCGGTCCAGGTGCTGCTGACCCGGGAGGAGGACATGCGTTCCACCGGCAAGCGGCACCCCTTCAAAAGCAGATGGAAAGTGGGCTTTGACGCCACGGGCAGGATCAGCGCCCTGGACGTGGAGCTGCTTTCCAACGGCGGCGCCTATGCCGATCTTTCCGTGGCCATTCTGGAGCGCGCCCTCTTTCATGCCGACAATGCCTACCACATCCCAAACGCCCGCTTCCGGGGCCGGGCCTGCCGCACCAATCTTCCTCCCAATACGGCTTTCAGGGGTTTCGGTGCGCCCCAGGGGGTCTTTGTGATCGAAGCGATCCTGGAGCGCATCGCCCGCCAACTGGGCCTCGATCCGCTGGAACTGCGTCAGGCCAACGCCTATCGCTCCGGCGACCTCACTCCCTATGGACAGCCGGTGCGCGACAGCAACCTGAGCGAACTGCTGGATAAGCTGCGCCGGAACAGCAACTACGAAGCGCTGAAAGAAACCGTCCACAGCTTCAACGCCAGCCACGAGTTTCACAAACAGGGCCTGGGAATAGTGCCGGTGAAGTTTGGCATTTCCTTCACCACGGCTTTGCTGAACCAGGCCTCGGCGCTGCTCTGGGTCTATATCGACGGCAGCGCGTCACTCACCACCGGCGGGGTGGAAATGGGCCAGGAGGTCAGCACCAAATGCGCGCTGGTGGTCAGCCGGGTTCTGGGCCTGCCGTTGGAGCGGATCCGGGTGGAGAGCAACAACAGCCAGAGAGTGGGAAATGCCTCTCCCACAGCGGCTTCCACCGGCAGTGACCTCAACGGCAACGCCGCCCGCATCGCCGCGGAAAAAGTGCGTGACCAACTCATCCCCGTGGTTCGCGAGTTGCTGGGCCTGCGGGGCGTGGACTGCGGCGTGGGCGAGATCCGTTTTGAGGAAGGGCAGGTCTGGTGTGAGTCCGAGCCGGACCAGCGGCTGGTTTTTGCCGAACTTGTGCGCGAAGCCTACAATGCCCGCGTGCCGTTGGCCGCCTACGGCTATTACAAAACTCCCGGCCTGCACTTCGACCGCGAGCGGGGCCAGGGCAATCCTTTTCACTACTACGTTTGCGGCTGCGCGCTGGTCCAGGCCGAGATCAACCTGCTCAGCGGCGAACACCAGGTGCTGCAAACCTTCATCGTGCACGAAAACGGCAACAGCCTCAGCGAGCCCATCGACCGCGGCCAGATCATCGGCGCCTTTGTTCAGAGCGCCGGCTGGTGCACGATCGAGGAACTTCCGCTGGACGACAGGGGCCGATATCTGGCCGTGAATCCCTCCACTTACAAGATCCCCACGGTGCGTGAAACCCCTCGACTTCTGGAATTGGAGGTCGTTCCTGCCGGCGCTGAATACTCCAGCGTTTTCGGCAGCAAGGCCACCGGCGAGCCGCCTTACATCTATGGCCTGGCCGTCTGGTTCGCCATTCAGTTCGCTGTCTGGGCCGTTAATCCCGCCGCGGAACTGCGGTTCCCGGCCACCCCGGAAGCGGTGCTGCTGGCTTTGGGATGAGGGGAGGCAGCCTGGTCCGGGCGGTCGTGGATATGGGCAGCAACTCCGTCAAATGCGTTGTCGCGCAGGGAGTTGGCCCCGAGGGCCAGATCATCAGGGAACTAAGCCAGGTCACGCGGCTGGGTGAAGAACTGGCCGCCACAGGCAAGATCGGGCCCGGGGCCGCTGAGCGCAATCTGGCCTATCTGAGCGAAGTGCGGAACTCCTGCCGGGAACTGGGTGTGGAACAAATCCTTTGCGTGGGCGCGGAAACCCTGCGCCGGGCGGAGGACGCGGAACATTTCGCTCGTCAACTTAAATGCCTGGCTGGCTGGGACCTGCGCGTTCTCACGCCGGAAGAGGAGGCGCGGCTGAGCTTTGAGGCAGCTTCCGCTCTGGCGCCGGCGTCCGGGCCTTGCCTGGTGATCGATTCCGGGGGTGGCAGCACGGAATTCAGTTTCAGAGATGATCATGGCATGAGGTCAAGCCACAGCCTGCCCCTGGGCGCGCTTACCCTCACCAAATCCTTTATGGTAAACGATCCATCGCGCCCGGAGGAACTGGATCGCCTCAGAAACCACATCCAGGATCTATTGGAGAAGGCGTTTCCCTTTCCGAAGCGGATGTTCACCGTCGCCTGCGGAGGCGGAAGTTGCGCCCTGGCGGCGGTGGCCCTGGCTTTGGAGCCATTTGAGGCCGGGAAAGTGCAGGGATTTTGGCTGTCCGGAGCGGAACTGGCGAGCCAGATCGATCTCTACGGCCGGACCAGGGAGTCGGAACGCCCTCTGATAAAGGGTTTGCCTCCAGGCCGGGAGGGGATCATTCTGGCCAGCGCGCTGATCCTGGAAGGAATCCTGCGACATTTCGGTCTGGAGGGCGCGATTGTCTCCAGCCAAGGCCTCCGGCACGCTTTGTTGGCGCAAAAGCATCTGGGTCGGTTTCAGCCCTTTGTTTAAAAAAGCACTAAGTTGCTGAATCTTATGCTTATGCGACCACCTGAATCCCCGGAACCGCGGCGCGGCTGCGCCTCCCGCCAGATGCCCGCCTGAAACGCGGCTATTTGGCGGGGGACTTACAGAGGGCGGATTTGCAGGGGTTCAGGAGGAGATTACCGCATAACGGCATTGGACATGGGAAAAGACGCCGAACAGAAGCTACGCTAAAAAAGATGGTGGGCCCAGAGGGAGTCGAACCCCCGACCATCCGGTTATGAGCCGGAAGCTCTACCAGCTGAGCTATAGGCCCCTCATCACTGTCCAATCCTTTCCTTTTCAGGGCTTTATTCTGTCAAGCAAAATCGGTACTGGCCCTCCGCCCGATCCAATAATCAGGCTATCGTCCAAACCAGGCTGCTTTCTGGTTAAGCGCCCGCACCCACTTGATGTGAAAGAGAGCCATAAAGGGATTTGACGCCTGCCGATGTTTGAGCGCTGGAAAAAATTCTTGACAGCATCCCGTTGCCGGCAGATGCTGTCAAAGTGCATAATTAAGGTCGAACAACGGCGTTTTTTAGCAGGGTCAAAGGAGACAGAAATGAAGGCCATGCGACTCTGCCTGGCTGTGGCATCATTGTTGTTTTGCGCGGTTCTGTACGCGGATCATACAGACATGGGCCTTTCTCCACCCCTCACCAATGCCGGCAGGAGCTTTGATACCTCTCCCAGCCCACTTGGTCATAGATACCGCAACGAATGGCTGGGTAGCGTTTCCTCAAACTGGCATGACGCCGCGAACTGGTCCCTGGGGCACGTTCCCACCTACCTGGAGGATGTGTATATCAATAATTGCGATGACGATCCGCCCGTTTGCAACCAGGCAGCCAACTGCAACGACCTGCTGGTTGACCTCAGCGGCGGGCTCATCCTCACCGGTGGATACGTCTGGGCGCGCGGCAATGCCAATGTCAGTAGTACCCTGACCTTTGACTGGAATGAGAGCGGTTTGGTGCCGCCTTTCCAGGTTGACGGCGATCTGCTCTTTGATGGCTTTGCCAGCGTGAACATGCTCCACCCCGATGAAGATTCGGGCCGCATACAGGTGCAGGGGGACCTTACTTTTGATGACTACGTAAACGTGAACATGGATAAGGGCCATCTGATCATGTTTGGAAACGGCAACAGCCAGATTCGAGTATTTTACCCAACCACCATCAGGAACTTTGTTTCAGCCAAAAATTCACCCTACTACACGGACATATACAATATCGGTTTTGGCAACCTCACGATCACGGACCTCCTGGAAGTGCAGGCAGGCAGCACCCTGAAACAGACTGATGATTTCAAACTGATCCTGCAAGGTGATCTTGAGGTCCAGCCTGGAGCGGTCTGCCAGCTGGACAACGGCCTGCTGAGCATGGAGGGAATTGCCAGCGCGTATCTCAGACTCGGCGATCCGGGCAACTATCTGAACGACTTGGACATAGAAAAAACCGGCACCTTTTCCTATACCGTCACCCTGTACTCCGACCTTGCGCTCAAAGGCAGCCTTACTCTCCGGGACGGAGTACTGGAAACCAGGGTCTTGGGTGTACCCAGCTATCACTACTACAACATCGCCCTGGGCGGAGACTGGCACAACTACGCGGGGTCGGCAGCCTTCAAGGAATACTCCGCCAATTCCGTGACCCTGTACGGCAGCGAAGACCAGACCGTGTGGAGCGAGACCTTTTCCAACCTCATCCTGGACAAGCCCTCCGGGGAAATGAGCATCCCGGGCGCGTCGGTTGTGTGCTCCTGCTTTGACTGGGAACAGGGGGGCTACCGCGTCCAGGGAGGCAGCTTCACTGCCAACAGCCTGGCCGACAACGGCATATATGGAAACATCCACCTGATCAGCGGCAGCATCGACTATTACCAGGGAACTGAAGCCACAGACTATGTGGACCTGAACGCCCATCTAACAATGGATTCCGGGACTTTCAACGTTTATGGCGGAGGCCAGCCCTCCCGCTGGGCCTGGGCTGCCGATGCCAGCCTGGAAATGGTTTCCGGCAATCTGATCTTCCATAACGTCGGCGTGAAGATCGAAACCGCGGGCGGACATTCCTTTACGGAGTCCATAACGGATGGCAGGATCATCATCCCCGGAAGCTTCACCGTGTTGAACTCAAGCTTCACACCCGAGGGCGGGGATGTTTACCTGAACGGAGCAAACAACTCCAGCATTTTCCTTTCCAGCGGCTCATACCTGCATGACCTTAGCGTCTACATACCTGAGGAGACCTCCCTGACAGCCATGAGCGATCTGGACATCAACGGCGATTTCAATCTACTAAGGGGAATCTTTGCCGCCCCCAATGTGATGAACGTCGCCGGAGACTGGTTCAACCAGTCCGGAGCGGCTGACTTCATCGAAGGAACAGGAAAGGTGGTGTTCGACTCGAACCTGGACAGCGATATCTCTTTCGCTGAGGATTTTTGCCAGCTGGAACTGGCCAAGGACTATTCATTCCGGGAAGTGCTGATCGGAAGCGGAATTGACGTCACTTGCCAAAGCTACGACTGGACGGAAGGCAGGCTCAGGATCAATGGCGGGACATTTACGGCCCTGGACCTCGCCGATCCCGGCGTGAAGGGGATCTTCCACCTCCAGGACGGAACCGTGGACCTGAGCCAAGACGCCGGCCAGGCCATCGATCTATTGGGAGAGGTGAGCGTCGAGGCCGGCATTTTCCAGATCCGGGGGGGCTCCGGAACCTCAAGGTGGCCCTACAGCGAGGACGCCAGCCTCACCTTGAGCGGCGGAACTCTGGATGTGACGGACCAGGCCATCCGGATCAATGCTTCTTCCTACAGCCTGGCCAGCGCCGTCAGCGGAGGGACCATCCGCTGTTCCAAAGGTTTTGCCATCACCCGTTCCGATTTCCAGCCCACCGGCGGGACGGTAGAGCTCTATGGCGGCAATTCCGGCTCCATCCTTTCCTGCACGGCCGGAAGCTGGTTCCACCACCTGCTGGTGAACAAGGCCGATCCCTCCACCTCCGTTCTCAGTTCCTCCGTGATCCCCGTTAAGGGATATCTGTACATCAGCCAGGGCACGCTTTCGCTGTCAACCGCCGGATATCTGAACGTGGCGGAATTTGGCACCACCACCATTTCCGCCGGCGGTACCCTGAACCTCGGTGACCGCTACCTGACCAGCACCGGTGATGTGGTCGTGAACGGCACCCTGAGAGGCAATGCCGGCTCTGGGCTCTACCTCCGCGGCGGCCAGTCCCTAACTGTCAATTCCGGGGGAGAGCTGATCCTCTTGGGAAGCCAGAGCGAGCCTGTAACCGTATCCAGAAGCAACACAGGCGGATACTATGCCTTCACGATAGCCAGCGGAGCAGCGATCACCGCCCACGACGCCATCTTTGAATACATGGATGCCAACGGTGTGTATATCGATTCTGGAGCCACTGTCGGGGAAAGCTTCACCTTTGGGAACTGCGCGTTCCGATATGGCGAGGTCACAGCCCAGGGAGGAGCGCTGCTAACCGTCCGGAACAGCCAAAACCTCAGCATAAGCGGCGCCAGCTTCCCCGTGTTGCCTGCGGAGCCGGGTTCCAACGTTTCCAAGCCTCTGAACCAGGGCAGCCTGGAATTTCTGGCCTGGGACGGCCCTTACGGAGGCCCCAGCCACGAGAATGACCCCTATGGCCGCGTCAGCTGGGAAGGGGGCGGGCTGCCGCCGGTCCAAAACCTCTTTATTGCTTACTCCGCCGGCCAGATCAGCCTCGACTGGGATTACTCCGAACCAGTCGATCACTTCAACATCTACCGGGCTGCCGATCCCGCCGGGACCTTCACCCTCCACTCCACCAGCGCCAGCACCTCCTGGTCGGAAGCGGTTCCGGGATCCTTTTACTTCTACCGGGTCACCGCGGTGGGACCCTGAGAATGATCCAGCCCAAAAAATGGGGCCCGGAATTTCCGGACCCCATTTTTGTATGTCAAGGCGCTCAGGGAAGTACGGCCCTCACCCTGTAGAAATAATAGGGTACGGGTACAGTCTGTTCCCAGAACAGGTCGGCGGTTGTGCCCACCAAGTTGAACATGCCGTAGGGATCTGAGCTGCGGTAGATCCTGAAGCTGGCATCTTCCAGAGGATACGACCAATCCAGCCGGATCTTGTTGGTGGCGGGGATATGGCTGATTTGCAGGTTTTCGATGTCCGGCGACCCGGAACCTTCCCAGAAGATCCGGTTGTTTGGATCGTAATCGTGGTCTTCTCCTCCGAAGTCCCCGCTCCAGTTGGAGAAATAGACCACGCCGCTATCCACGGATTTATAGGCATTGTAATATCCGCCCCAGGTATTGGCGGGGAATACGGCTCCGCTCACAATGAAATTCTGGCTATTGCTGATGGTGAGAAGGCGTCCGTTGCCAGCGCCGTTGCGGAAGGTGCAGTTTTCCAGGCAGTAATCGGTGTTGACGCTGGAGCCGGAATAGAGGTAAAGCCCGTTGACGTTCATGTATTCGAAGATCCCGTAAACAGCGCCGATCATCCCGCCGTTGCGGATGTAGAGGCCGTAGGTGCCGGTGCCGGTTTTGGTGATGGTGGCCGGATTGGAGCTGTTTCCGCCCAGCAGCAGGTAGCCGCCGCTGTACACATTGAGGGCTTTGGTGCCGCCGATGTACAGCGTGGACGCGGGATCCACGGCCAGGATGCCGTAAATTGTGAGATTTCCCGCCGAGATAAAGGAAGAGCCGTTCAGGCGCAGGGTTCCAGCGGTTATGATATTCGTGGCATCGCCATTCGCGGAATTGAGGTCTCCGGTCAGATACACGGCGCCCGCTGCCGTCTGGATGTAGCCGCCGTTGACGGTGCATCCGTGGATGGTGAGGTTGCAAGCCCGCGTCACGGGGGTCACGTTACCCTCCCTGTCGGTCTCAAATTCCGGTCCGGGTTCAGCTTCCCGGGCCAGTACCTTGTTTACGGTCAGGGTGTGGAACCAGCTCGAGGCATGGCAGGTGAGGTGGTTGTCCGTGGCACCGGTCATTTCCACCGTTCCGCCGCTGGGGTCAAAGATACCCCAGCTATCGTACCAGCTGCCGTTTACCCTGATCGTTCCTCCGCTGACGGCAAAATCAACCGTGTTACCGTTATTCTCTATGTAGAAGCTGTTTTCTTTGATATTGAGCTCGCCGGAGGTGATGGTGAGCAGGCAATCCCCATCATAACCAATGTAGCAATCGGAATAAGTTCCGTAGATATCCACTATGCCGTTGTCCTGGATAGTCATGTTGCCATTTATGTCACTAAAGGACGAGGCGTCCTGATGGAATTCCAGATGCCCGCTGCCCGCTATGTAGGAGCCGTATAGTCCGGGCTGGGTGAGGTCGTTGATGGTCACGTAACTGCTGATCCAGGCCCGCAGCGAGCCGCCGCCGGTATAGGAACCGATCGTGGAGGCATAGTTGTAATAAAAGGCCAGGATGGCGCCGGGGTTGGAGTTGTCCACATTATTGATAGTGTTGGCATTGTGGAAGGAAACGATGTTGTTCACTTCCAGGGAATCGATGGTGGTGGCGTCGTTGAAGGTCAGCGCAGCGCCGCTGTGGTTGTCGATCACAATGTTGAAGACATTGGGGCCATATACGTTTTGAATGTCACCGGCCTGGTTGAGATAAACAGTCCCGGTTCCGGCGGTGAAGGCCAAGGTGTTCAGGCCGTTGTTGTCCCAGGTGCCGCCGACTGTCAAATCGTAAGTGTTGGCATCGAAGCCGCCGGTGCTGATCGTGAAGTCGTGCAGGATGAGCAGGTCGGATGTTGCGGAGGCAGTATTGCTTCTGGTCTGGGGCAGCGGGGTGCCGTCGCGTTCCCTCTGTACAAAGCCGCTATGGTCTGGAGCTTCTGACTTCGCGGGATTCTTGTTGATGTTCAGGTTGTAGAGGTTGCTGCCTGTTGCCATCGAGATGCTCATGTCCAGGGAGTCATACATTTCCAGGGTGCCACCGGAGGGGGTGAAATCACCCCTCTGGCAGCTGAAAGAACCGCAGGTGCGGATGATGCCGCCGGTGATATTCTCCACTGTTGTGTGGGAGGAGGGGATATAGATCGGCTGGTAGAAATACAGGGTGCCGTTGCTCATGTTCAGCGTGAAGGGATTCACAAAGCCCCACCAGGATGTGCTGTTGCCGCCGTTGATGTTGAATGTCCCCCCGCTCAGGTTGAGGGTGCAGCGCATGTCCACATACTGGGATGAGTCCTGGAGGTAATTCACCGTTCCGGAGCTGATGGTGATGGTGCCGAAGATGCCGCTGTCGGCCAAGTCCAGGACGTTGAAGGTACCACCGTTGACCACATAGGCCCCGGCGTCCCAATCATAGCTGTTGCATCCCACGGTGTTGCCTGTCGTGATGTACATCGACCCCGTGGATTTATCCAGTTTCAGGACGTTGAAAGTCTCTGTGTAAACGTACTGGTTTCCGGTTCCGTTGAAAATCACCGTGCCGGAGCCCTCTGTGAAATACGCAGGGCCGGCGTTGTTGTCCCAGTTCCCGCCCACGAATACCGGCCAGGTTCCAGGATTGAAGGTGCCGCTGTTGATGGTCACATTGCCGGCCACTTCCAGGGTATCATAGAGGACCACGCTGTAGCCGGTGCTTTTGTTGATGGCCAGGTTTTTCAGATGGTTGCCGATCCCGTATTGGTAGAAGCGCAGGTAACTGGTGCCGGTGCCTTCCAAACTGAGGGTGCCGGAATTGAAGGCACAGGTGGCGTCATCATATACCCACATGCCGCCTTTCAGGATGGTGGTGCCGCTGTAAGAGTGGTTCAGGGTGCTGCCCCCGTAAACATAGAGGTTGCCGCTGATCGTGATGGGTGCCGTGGAAAGCAGGCTGATGGCCGAAGAATAGCCGGAATCCTTGTCTGACAAAAGATTGTAGACCGTTGCCGCGGTGTAGGCACGGATGACTGACGACTTGTTTCCGTACAAGATGAGGTTGCCGTTGCTCATGATTACGTTGCTTCCTGTCTGGAAGAAAACATCATCCACCACATGGATGTCCACATCTGCGGTTATGGAGGCGGTCGCTCCGCTCTCAAAGCTAAGCTGCCCCAGCACGTAGAGGTGGCCGGTGGAGTTGTTCATCACCAACGAACCGGAGGTGGTGTAGTCGCCAAACGCGGTCAGGTAGCCGGTGGTGATGGTAATGCTGGCCGCGGATTCCACCACTACGCTGGCGCAGGGCTGCGGATTTACGGAAACTGTGGGATAGCGAATCAGATAGTTGGGGATCAGCACGTCTTGGGTGCTGATGGGCACCATGTCCAAACTCCAGTTCGAGGCAAGGTTCCAGGCGTTGCTGCTGCTGCCGTCCCAAACGTTCACTAGCGCCCGGTCCGCGTTCACCAGGCCGTAGCCGGTGTAGCGGTCCCAGCCCGCGCTGGTTCCCACTGTCATGTCGGTGGCGGTTTTAGAGAGGATGTTCTTCACCTGGGTCTGGGTGAGGGTGGGTGTTTTGGACAGCAGCAAAGCTGCCACACCAGCCGCGTAGGGGCAGGAGCAGGAAGTGCCGTTGAACCACATATAGTAATCGCCCCCTGGGCTGGCAGAGGTATTGTATCCCGCAGTGCCCATCAGATCGGTTGAAGGCAGGATCGTGGGTGCCATCAGGTCCACCGCTTTGGGGTCGTCCTGGGTGTTGACGCCGTAGTTTGATCCCCACCAATATTCGCCATCCACGGAAGTGTAGCTTTTCCGTGCTCCGTTGGGAGCAGCAGCGCCCACGCTGATCACTTTGTTGTGGTTGGAGGGATAGCCGATGGTGGAGGTGTTGTCGTTGGCGGTGGAGGCAAACATCACGCAGCCGTGGTCGTAGGCGTATTCCAGGGCGGCGTCGGTGGCGGGAATGTCGCCCTCGTCTGTACCCAGGGGAATGGCGGAAAAGCTCATGCTGATGATCTCCACTCCGTTGTCAGCGGCGTGGGTCAGCGCGTTGTCGGTATAGGTGAAATACTGATGCCCGGCTGAATCCAGGATTTTCAGCGGCATGATGCTGCAGCCTCCGGCAATGCCTGCCACGCCCAGGCTGTTGTTGGCCCTGGCCGCAGCAATGCCGGCGCAGTTGGTGCCGTGGGCGTTGGTGGTGTTCACGTTGCTGTCGCCGTCTCCGTAATCGTAGCCAGCCACCAAACGCAGGTCTGGATGAGAAGTATCCGCTCCGGTATCGATGATGGCGATCACGATAGAACTGGATCCCCAGAATTGGCTGCGGTCCCAGGCCAGTTGGGCGTCAGAATCGAAGCCAACGGTGCCCACAGTTGCTCCGGTGTGACCTCCAGCTGGATCGCCAGCTGGAAACCAGGCTGGGAGTTGCGCGGTGTTATTGTGGCCCCAGTTGTCGCTGTAAAATGGGTCATTGGACGCCACAGCTGACCGGATCTCATACTCTGGCTGGGCGAATTCGATCCAGGCGCTGGATTTGAAAGCGTTCACAGCTTCCTCCACCGCCATCCTGCCATCCAGCTTGACCAGGAACCAGCGGTCGAAGCCGGTTCGCTCCTCCCAGGCGGTATCTTTCACCCGGCGATGGGCTCGGATGATCTTCTGGCCTCCGGTCTGCAGCAGCAGCCGGTCCAGTTCCTCAATGCCGAAATCCGCAGCCTCCGCGTAGAGGCCTTCCGGCAAGCCTGCCCTTTCATAGGCGGCGGGGGTGAGTTTGATCTTGACGAGGTCGGGAGCGTAGCCAGTATCTGATCCGGTTTCGGTTTCCGGGAAGGCCACGGCCGGCAGAAAGGAACTCACAAACAGTAAAATTATAAGTGCTGCCATCAAGCTTGACGCTTTCATCGTTTTCTCCTTCAGCCCACAGCCCGGTGGAGTGTTCCCCAAAGTTTGTAAAAAGCTACAATAACGCTCAAAGTCATCATACTTAATAGGGGTATAAGCTGTCAAGAGAAATGTGCGCCTCAATTTTAATGTTTAATAAAATTAATCTTCAGTTAAACTTATATCCGGCTTGCCGCGGAAAGATAAAAAAACCCTGGAACGCAATGTTTGCGTTCTTTGTAACAGCCGGAAAGTGCTCAGTTAACTTCTTTCCAGGCGGTCCAGAACTCAAAGTTCTGAGGCTGGCGGGAGAAGCCGCCTTTTTCGTAGATGCGGATGGCGGCGGGATCCGCCGAATAGAGGTAGAGGTGGTTTTCGTGGAGTTGTTTGTGGTAATTGATCAGGTAGTGGATCATGCTGCCGCCGAAGCCGCGGCCGCGGAATTTGTCGCGGGTGTAAACGTCGTCCACGCGGCTGTAGCCGGCGAACACGCTCACCGAGGCCAGCGAGGCCAGTTCCTGGCCCACGAACCCGCCCAAAAGATGGTAGGAGGGATGCAGCAGGTGGCGTTCCACCACCTTGATGGTCCAATCTCCGCCAAATTCGATGGCGATGGTTTCCATCACGTCGATGCTCAGGCTTTTGAGGCGTTCGATGCGCAGATCGCCGGAGATGCCCAGCTGGCTGTCCCGGTCGTGCAGAAAGAACGCGCCCTGCTTGGTGGCGATCTTGAAGTTGTGGTGTTCGAGGGCGGGGCGCAGCTTCTCCAGTTCGTTGGCCTTGTAGGATTGATAGACGCGGGGCACGATGCCCTTGGTTTTGTAAAAGAACTCGATATCCCGCAGCGAGGCTTCCGCCCCCAGGTGATCGGTGATCACGGCGTGGTTGCTGTCGTGAGAGGCCTTGTTGCCCTCGTTCCAGAAGACCAGTCCGTAGTTTTTGGGGGTCATGGTGGTGAAGCGCTGGGGAAAGTGCAACTCAGTGTCCAGCATGCGGTTCATGTTAAAGGGCAGTGGCATGTAACCTCCCTGGGCGTAACCATTTCAGATTTCTTAGGATAGCATATTGCGTTTTGAAGCTCTGGCAAGGCCGGGTTTTGGCAAATCCGGCCAGCGGCAGCGGCCTTGGCGGGCCGGGCTGGCTTTCCCGCCGATTTTTTTCTTGACTCCCGGTGGACTTTTTTTCACTGGCGGCAGGGAACGATCGAAAACTAAAAGGGATAACATGGACACACCAACAAAGGTTGACGGACAGGAAAGGCTGGTGCTGGACAAGGATACCATCCGGGAGTTGTGGAGCAAGACCTACAACCGCGAAGGCAGGCCGGATTGGTCGCACATCTTTCCTTACTACCACCGGGACATCGTGTTTCAGGATACCATCCAGCGCCTGGAAGGCATAGACAACTTCATCGCCATGTGCAACCGGCTCACCAAGCGCACCAAACAGCTCAAGATGGAGATCCTGGCCACGGCCCAGAACGACAACGTGATCATGTTCGACTGGATCATGACCATGATGTTCAAAAAATATCCCAACACGCCCATTTACGGGACCACCAAACTGGTGCTCAGCGAGGACGGGCTGATCAGGGAACAGCGCGATTATTACGATCTCTGGGGTGATATTTTCAACAACATCCCCCGTTTCAACAAGATGTACCGCCGCTTTGTGGCGAAGAAATTCGGCTGAGCGGAACTGTGACGAATAAAACCAGGCAATACATCCGCGAGTACAAGTGGTCGAATATCCTGGCCATGATCAGGAACAACGGCAAAGCGCCCCGGCTGTGTCCGGATGACTGCGCGGGCAAGCTGGTGGTAATCACTGGCGCCACTTCCGGGATTGGCCGGGTCACCGCCCGCAAATTCGCCTCCCGGGGGGCCAACCTCCTCTGCGTGAACAGGAACGCCGCCAAGTCCGAAGACCTGCGCCGCGAGATCGAAGGTGAGTTCGGCGTGCGCTGTGACCACCGGATAGCCGACCTGAGCGTGCTGCCGGACATCTTTCGCGTGGCCGGCGAACTGGCGCGGCTGGAAACTCCCATCGACCTGCTGATCCACAACGCGGGTGTCTATCTCACCCACAGGGAACTTACCGCCGAGGGCCTGGACAAGGTGCTGGTGGTGCATCATCTGGCTCCCTTCATCATCAACCATGTTTTACAGGATAAGCTGAGGGCGCAAGCCCGCGCGCGGATCATTTTGGTGGGTTCAGAGGGTCACCGTTTCGCCGCCTGGGGACTCAGGCTGGACGATCTGAACTGGTCCCGCCGCCGCTACACCGGCCTCAAAAGCTACGGCGCTGCCAAACTGGCCCAAATGCTGGCCATGCTGGTTTTCGCGGAACGCTTCCAAGGCACCGGCGTCACCATCAACACCATGCATCCGGGGGCGGTGAAAAGCGATACGGGCCAGGAAAACGGGGCCTTCTACCGTTGGTTCAAGCGGAATTTTTTCGATAAGACCCTGAAATCGGCCGAAGTATCGGCGGAAGCGCTTTACACCTTGGGCGTGACCCGGGACCTGGAGGGGGTGAGCGGGAAATTTTTCAACCTGACCACCGCGGAAGTGCCCGCGCCGCCGGCCCTGGACCGCGAAGCGGCCCGCCAATTGTGGGCGGAATCGCTGCGCCTGAGCGGGATCAAGGAGTAAGCCGCTTTTGAGCAATTATATTTTCGGGAATTGAAACATGACTGAGAACAGCTACGACACCATCGTGGTGGGCGGAGGCATGGCCGGACTCACCGCCACCGCCTATCTGGCCCGCGCCGGGCAAAAAGTGCTGCTGCTGGAAAAGAACAGCGAACTGGGCGGACTGGTGAACTCTTTTACCAGCGACGGCTTCCTGTTCGACGCCGGCGTGCGGGCCCTGGAAAGCGCGGGGATCATCCTGCCCATGCTGGAGGACCTGAACATCCGCCTCGAGGTCGTGTCCAGCCCCGTCTCGCTGGGCATCGAGGACCAGGTGCTGCATCTCGACGGACCGGACAGCCTGCCCCGCTACAGCGATTTTTTGAAAAAGCTCTATCCCGCCAGCGCGGCCGAGATAGACACGCTGCTGCGCACCATCGGGCAGATCATGAAGTACATGGACGTGCTCTACGGAGTGGAAAATCCCGTGTTCAAGGACCTCCGGCGCGACAGAAAATTCATCTTCAAAAAGCTGCTGCCCTGGCTGCCCCGCTTTCTGCTCACCATCGGCAGGATCAACCGCATGGGCTATCCTGTGGAGGACCATCTGAACGCCAGCGTGAGCGATCCCGCCCTCCGCGACATCATCTCTCAGCACTTTTTTAAGGGCACGCCCACCTTCTTTGCCCTGAGCTATTTTTCGCTCTATCTGGACTACTTTTACCCCAAAGGCGGCGTGGGCAGGCTGGCGGAGGCCCTGCGCGACAAGATCCTGGCGCTTGGCGGCGAGATCAGAACGGACACCACCGTCACCGGCGTGGCGCCAGCAGCCAAAACCCTCACCGACAGCCATGAACTCAGCTACCGCTATGCCAGCCTCATTTGGGCCGCCGATCTGAAAACCCTCTACCGGCTGGCTGACATCCAAGGCCTGGAACCCTCCGCGCAAGCGGGATTCTCCGCCGCGAAAGAAAAGATGCTGAGCCACAGGGGGGGCGAATCGGTCTTCACGCTGTTCCTGAAAGTGGACGCGCCCCTGGAAAGTTTTGGCCGCGTTGCCCACGGCCACTTTTTCCACACCCCCTCACGCCGGGGCCTGGGCGAAACGCACCGCGGCGAACTACGGGACTTGCTGCGCGACTTCGACCGGCTGGGCAAGGCTGAAATCCTGGCCTGGCTGGACCGCTTCATCGCCCTCAACACCTTCGAGATCTCCATCCCCGGCCTCAAGGACCCAAGCACCGCCCCGCCAGGCAAAACCGGGCTCATTGTAAGCTTCCTGGCTGAATACGAGCTGTTCCACAAGGTGGAGGAGGCAGGTTGGCTGGAGGAATTCGTCGCCGCCATCGAGGAGCGGGTGATCAAAGTGCTGGCCGATTCGGTCTATCCCATGCTGAAAGACAAGCTGCTGGGCCGCTTTTCCTTTACCCCGCTCAGCATCCACAACCGCATTGCCAGCTCCGAAGGAGCCATCGTGGGCTGGGAATTTTCGCCGGATCTGCCCGTGATCAACCAGATCCAGCGCGCCGACCGTTCCGTCTTCACCCCCCTGCCGGATGTTTACCAGGCCGGCCAGTGGGCCTACAGCCCCGCTGGCGTACCCATGTCCATCCTCACAGGAAAACTGGCCGCGAACGGCATCCTCAAGGCCCGCAAAAAAACCTGATCCGCCCTTTCTCCCAGCCTATCCGCCCCCTGCCCGCCTCCCCCTGAGTTCCCATGGAACCATTGGGAAGTCAGCGGGAAGTGAAGGGGATGTGAAGGGGAGGCGGCTTAGGGAGGGGTACGGCCAAATCCTCCAGACAGGATTGATACAACCAGGCCAGCAGGAATCAGTTTGGGGGCGCACCTGTTGCCAGGGATTTGCAGGAAAGCCACGAACTGGCAGCTTGAGCATGGCTCCGCTAAATCGTGCCCATGCATGCACCTGGGTCTGCAGTAACTAGTTGTGTATGGTCTGGTTCAGATATACCCTGAAGTTGCTGGGTCCTTCAGAATAAGGCCTGGCCAACAGGTCGGGGTCGCCGTCGGCATCGATGTCGTGCCACCAGACTTCATCCAGGTAAGACCCCACCCAAAAAGCGGATTCAGGCTTGCCCGGCTGGTATCCGTTCAAGGCCTGTCCGGTGGGAACGAGTTTTCCGGAATCGTTGCGGAAGATCTCTGCCAGGCCAACGCCATAATTGCCCATTTCGAGGGTTTTCAGGAGGTCGGCGTCCCCGTCCAGATCGAAATCGCACCAGTAATAGCCCAGAAGGCCGGAATGATCGTAGCTGGGAAGATCATTGGTTGCTGGCGGGAAGCTGCTGCCGTCGCGCAGCATCACAGTCAGGGCTGAGTTCTCCATTTCCAAAGGATACGGGGAATAATTCTCGGGCAGGTTCGGGGCAGTTTTCGGCATAAAATCGAGCTTCCAGGCTGGCGGGCCGGGCAGCAGGTCCGTGTCTCCGTCTCCGTCGGCGTCCAACACAAGCCAGGCCGCTGGCTCTCCGGACGAGTCCAGAAAGTAGGCGTAAGAAGGCTCGGAAGCTCTTATCCTGCGCTCCGTTTCGGTTTGCGGCAGTTGGGGTCCAAGATTGCGCGGCAGCGGTTGGGAGGAGAACTTTCCCCCGGTGTTGAGAAACACCCGATGGCTGAATTCCTCATCCTCAAATGATAGCAGCACGATATCCAGGTTGCCGTCGCGGTCGCAATCCAGCCAGCAGGGTCCAGAGTCCGGATAGCCGTCCGACCTCATTCCAAGGGGCGTTTGGATTCCGGAGAAACCACGGAACAGCGTAAGCGGATACAGGCCGTCATCCGAATCCTGGTCCAGATCGACATTGAGGAAGTCGGGAGTGCCGTCGTCATCGAAATCCGCGATCCCGCCAAGGCTGGCAGTTGCGGCTGCAAACGTGAACAGGGCGGTACGGTAACGCCATACGGGGCAGTCAGTTGCCTCGCCGTATTCATTGTAGGGCACGATCCGCCATTCGTAACCGGTATTGTATTCCTGCGGCTGCGGTGGGGCCCAAAACATCTGGGTCTGGTCGGCCACGAGTTCCAGGTGGCCGGTTTTTCCCCACCAGACCCTGTATCCGTTCACTTTACCCGTGGGCTGAAGCCATTCCAGCCGGCCCGATACGGGATGAGCGGTGCCGCCGTTTACCGGAAGGGAGTAATGGGCAGGGCCGGGCAGGTCGCCAGGGTTGAGCCTCACCACCTGCGGTGCCGGAGAGGTTCCCGCGAAGGAAGAACAGGGGTTGCGCTGGGCCAGCACGCGGTCGTGATGGTCGCGGAGCACAAAAGTCAAGTTAGCTTCCCAGGGATCAGCGATCCGATACTCAACCACATCGCCTTCCCGTACCTCGAACAGATACTCCGCGGTGAAATAATCCAACCGATTGCGGATCTGGTCGGTGACAAGTTTACCGTTGATATAAACCGGAGCAGTGAAATCCGTTTCGCCAAGTTCATACCCGTAGGGCACATGATACTCGATTTTCCAGATGGCGTTGCCTTGCCCGGGGGTGACGGTTCGGCGGGGTCCGAAGGATTCTTCCTCTCGATACTCCGTAATCTCCAAGCCATCCTCTTCGTCCCCTGCCCTGAGCTCGTGTATCAGCAACTTCTGTCCTACCCTTATATCATTGTCCGGTAGATCGTTAAGCATTCGTATCTGTTCCACGGTCACGCCGTGTTTCTTGCTGATGCTGTAAAGCGTGTCCCCTTTCTGAACCGTGTGGAGGACTACAGATTGCACCGCCAGCAACAGGGGCAGCAGGCAAAGCAGCAAAACTCCCAGTTTACGCATATGTTTCTCCATTTGGTGTAGTTGAGGTTCCGGGCCGCCGTTGTTCATGACCTGGCTCAAACCGCTTTGGAACGGCAGTGGGTAGCCGCCCCCGGCAAATTCCGGCCATGTTTTCGCCTTGGCCTCCGGGGGCAGGTGTTCTCCGCCGGAACCCCCGGACGCCACCACTTGGTGCTTACGCCTCCGGCTGTCAAGGTGAATTTGCCTGGCATTCCCCCATTTTTTTATACCAGCCTGATTTTCATTTGCCATGGTTCGATCAGATCGGCTCTATATGGTGACTTGTTGTAGTGGGTGACGCGTTGCAGGCAGATTCTGATCACTTGGCAGAG
>Ga0209717_1000491_pt1 | contig 48358 bp, 32 predicted proteins | sample AD_UKC048_MetaG_FD_184418 | JGI IMG/M metagenome (GOLD analysis project Ga0209717, IMG submission 184418) | Active sludge microbial communities of municipal wastewater-treating anaerobic digesters from USA - AD_UKC048_MetaG (SPAdes) (version 2) | ecosystem: Engineered > Bioreactor > Anaerobic >...
ACGCTCAACCGTTCCCTCTCCTTCCGACTCATCCTTAACGTCTCCATTTTGTGGGCAGGGTGGCTGCTGCCGCCTCGCCAAAAAGGGGACATTTCTATCGAGTCCAAAAGGGGACATTCTCAAAGAGTTCCGACACTTGCTTGCGGGCGATTGACATCGCCCGCAAGCGCTCTTTCATTCCCCATTCTCCTCCTCATGGGCACCCGGCCGCGGGTCCACCAAGGTTTGGATCGACAGCGCGGCGGGCCAAGCCATCATGTGAAATTATGCAACCCGAATTAAGGCTATCGCGACGTAACTTCATCGGGGCGACGGGGGCCGTGGGCCTTGTGGCACCGCACGTCCTCACCTCCGGCGTTTTCGGGGCCAACGGAAAGCCCGGGGCCAACGGCAAGCTCCAGATCGCGCTCATAGGTTGCAACGGCATGGGGCGCGGCAATTTGAAAAACGCGGCGGCGCACCCCGATGTCGTGGTCGTGGGCGCGTGCGACGTCTACAGAAAAAGGGCCGAGGAGGTTGCGGAACTGCACAAGGAAACGTGCAAGGTCCATACCGACTTCCGAGAGGTGCTCGCGCGGAAGGATGTCGATGCGGTGATCATAGCCACGCCGCCGCACTGGCACGCGCTGGTCGCCATCATGGCCTGCGAGGCCGGCAAGGATCTCTACCTCCAGAAACCCATGACCCTCCACCTGGGCGAGAGTCTCGCCGTGCGCAACGCCGTCAAGAAACACGGGCGGATCTGCCAGGTCGGCACCCAGATCCACGCCTCGGAAAACTACCGCAGGGTCGTGGAGCTGATCCGGGCCGGCTACCTCGGAAAAATCGGTGTGGCCCGGACGTTCAACGTCATGAACCAAGGCCCGGAGGGCGTCGGCCACGATCCCGAGACCAAGCCGCCGGAAGGTTTCGATTGGGACTTCTGGTGTGGGCCCGCGCCTTTCCGGCCCTACAATGCGATACTGGCGAAAGGATCTTACGAGCACGGGTCCTGGATGGATTACAGCGGGGGTTGGACGCCGGGAATGGCACCCCACATCATAGACCTGCCGATCTGGGCCATGGATCTCAAGTACCCGATCGAGGTCAGCAGCTCGGGCGGGCGATTCGTGGTAAATGACGACGGCGACGCCTACGACAACCACGAGGTGCTCTGGCGCTATCCCAACATGACCCTGACGTGGATGTCATCGCTGACCAATAGCTACGGTTTTGACCTTCACGGCATCCCCGTGCCCAAGCGCCGGCTCGGCATCTATTTCCATGGCGTCAATGGAACGATGTACGCGAACTACGGGGAACACCGCATCATCCCGGAGGGCGATGCGCTCAAAGACTTTATCCTTCCCGAGGTCGTGGAGCGCAAGAAAGCGGCGACGGAAAAGGGCGCAAGGCTCCTTTACATCGGCGCGGAACTCAAGCCCGTGCCCGAGACGATCCCGCCATCCCCGGGACACGAGGTGGAGTGGATCGAGTGCATCAAGGCGAGAAAACTGCCGAGCTGCAACCCGAATTATCACCTGCGCATCGATGTGCCGATCGTGCTGAGCCTGTTGTCGCTGAGGCTCCGGCGATCGATCCGATTCAACCCGGAGACGGAGGAGATCGTGGGCGACGAGGATGCGGCGAAGAAGGCCGTCCCAACTTACCGCGCCCCGTGGAAATTCCCGACCCAGTACCTCGGGGCCTGACCCAGACGTTTGCCAATGCCCCATCGGTGCGGCCTGCGCTGGACGGCGACTGTGTCAGGCACCCAACAGGATGCGGTTTTTCGGGCACAGTCTTAGCATCGTTTGGCCCACCAACCCTCCCAATAGTCCAAACAAACCCGCCAGGGCACCAGCAGTCTCTCGGACTTTCCAAAGTCCGACCGCCTGCTAGGAGAATCCTCATGAGACCACACGCAACGCCCGGCCCTCGCAAGGCCCGACCCTGGCGCGCGCCTGGCGTCGCAAGCCTCTCTCTCGGCTTGCTCGTCGCGACAGGCACCCACGCCCCCGCCGCCGCTCGGCCCAACATGATCTTCATCCTGGCCGATGACCTCGGCATGGGCGATCTCGGTTGCTACGGACAGAAGCTCATTCAAACGCCCAACATCGATCGGATGGCCCAAGAAGGGACGCGTTACCTACAGGCTTATTCGGGCACGACCGTGTGCGCGCCTTCGCGCGCGTCGCTGAACACCGGTCTCCACATGGGGCACTGCCCGATCCGCGCGAATCGCGAAATCCAGCCCGAGGGCCAAATGCCGCTTCCGGCCGGCACGGTCACGGTCGCGCAGATCCTCAAGAGCGCGGGATACGCCACGGCCTGCATCGGCAAATGGGGCATGGGCATGTTCGATACAACCGGCAGTCCGCTGAAGGTCGGCTATGACCATTTCTTCGGCTACAATTGCCAGCGCCACGCACACTCCTACTTTCCCACCTACCTCTACGACGATGCCCGGCGCTTCGAATTGCCCGGCAACGACGGCAAGGGCGTCGGCAAGACCTACGCCCAGAATCTCATCGCCGGTGAAACGCTGAAATGGGTCCGGGCCAACGCCGAAAGACCTTTCTTCCTCTTCTATTCGGTCACCCTCCCCCACGGACGATTCGAGATCGACGACCTCGGCCAGTACGCTGACAAGCCGTGGGCCGACCAGCAGAAAAATTACGCCGCGATGGTCACGCGCCTGGATTCCGATGTCGGACGCCTCCTCTCTTTGCTGAAGGAGTTGCGCATCGATGAGAATACCCTGGTGATGATCGCCGGCGATAATGGTTCCTCATTTGAACCAAAATCCGAGATCGGCCAGCTCTTCGACCAGACCATGGGCGGGAAGTTGCGCGGTTTCAAGCGCACCATGTACGAAGGTGGACTCCGCCAGGCCGCCATCGCTCGCTGGCCCGGCCAGGTCCCGGCCGGACGCGTCACCGAGGAACCCTGGGCCTTCTGGGATTACCTTCCCACTGCAGTCGAACTCGCCGGGGCCCCATTGCCCGACTCCTTCAAACCCGATGGCTTCTCTCTCGTCCCCTTCCTCAAGGGCGGCCCCGCGCCCAAGCGCGAGTATTTCTATTGGGAACTGCACGAGGTGAAGTCCATCCAGGCGGTCAGGTTTGGCGACTGGAAGGCGGTTCGTAACGGCCCATCGGCCCCAATCGAGATCTATGACCTTAAGACTGATTCTGGCGAAACGAAGGATCTCGCGTCCGAGAGACCCGATCTCGTGGCCAAGGCCAATGAGATCATGAGGGTAGCCCGCACCGACGACCCCAATTGGCCTCTGGTCGAACGCAGGAATTCGCCAAGAAAGAGAGCAAAGAGGTAACGGACCTCGGGAATCTGTCGGACGCGGGCCGACGAATCCTCCTATTGCCCGCGCTCAGCGAGGTACTGCCGATACCGCCCCAAGATCGCCTCGTCGGAAAGATCCTTGGCGATGATCAGGCGGCAATGCGCGGCGACGGTCTGTCCGGCGGCCACGTCCTGCCCGAATAACGACATGTAGATCGACCCGTGCCCCGCGACGTTATCCGCCGGCTGTTTATTGTAGGGCATGGACACCGCGAAACAGTCCTTGGACGGTGACATGATTACCGCCGTCAGGCCAGCCCCCGCATCCCTGCGAATACCAATCGGCGCCTCGAGATATCGCGTGAATGCCCACGTGACCGGAGAGGGCGGGATCTCCCATCGACCATCATAGATCATCGGCAGCACCTCCCGATCGCGCGGAAATGCCAGATAGTCACCATCTATCAACTCGCACCAATCGGCGCGCACGAATGCCGCCGCGCCTTTCTTGTCGAAACGGTTGGGCTTGAGATAGACCGAGCCCTCGAATCCATCGGCCAGATAGGACGACAAGAACACTTCCAACCGCGGCATGGCCACTTGCGGCGTGACGGTCGTCTCCAGATCCAGCGTGTCGGGCGTCCGCCACCGAAACGTGCCGGTAAGTTCCAGCGGGTGCTCTTCGGCAGGAGGAAACACGATCCGGAGCGCGCCACCAACCAGCACCTCGGCCCGCAAGGGCCAATCTCGCGCGGCGTGGCCATAGCGCTTGCCCGACGAAAAGACCCGATAGTAACTCAGGAGCCCAACGCTCTTGAGAAGCTCCGCGCCCGTGGGCACATAGGCCAGGGACGATATCCCCTGGACCTTCCCGTCGAGGCGCATCTTGCCTCGCAATAGCCGCGTATCAAATTCGGCGTATCCCCCCTCTACCGGCCGGAATGCCAACGGTCCCGGCTCCGCAAAGACCGGGCCCATCAGCCCGCATAAAATCACCACCGCAACCTCGCGCATCATCGGTCACCTCCTGATAACTCACATCCTACGGAAGCATGACCCATCAACGCAATCGCCGCCGCAATAGGTCGAGCAGTTGCGTGACGAGGCTGGCGCGGGCCGATTCGCCCGTTCCACGAAGTCCGATGCGCTCCATCGCCATGCGACCATCGGGAAACCGCAAGGCGACCGGCACCGCGCGCCCACCCGCCGGTTCATTCGCCAGCGTGCCAACCGCGACCGCCCAGCCCGCACCCGTCTTCCGCGCCAACGCCTCGGCCAATATCCGGGCGCCCTCTTCGCCCGAGGCGTCGCCGGGCCAATCGGTATCGGAAAGCCCCAGCAATGGCCGCATGCGCGCGGTTGTCGGCGCCGAAAAGGCGCCCAGAATAACGGCCGACGCACGCGACGCACCATTCAGTCCCGTCGCCAGTGCCCCGTCACTCCCGATCTCGGCGATCGCGAGCGTCAGGCCGCGTGCCTCTAAGCCCTTCAACACCGCCTCCTCCAATGAGGCATCTCCAAAAGCGTAGATGTTCTCTCCCAGGTGCTGCGCGATCTTCTCCTTCAGCACCTCGAGCTGGGCGCGTTCCTCGGGCGTGTCATGTGGCATGGCAAATGTGAAATCCACGCGCGCCCCCTCGAAACGCGAGCCTAGGATGACGCCTGGTGGCAGCGTTACGCGCTCGTCGAGCGCCTGATCGATCGCGGATTGCCCCATGCCAACGAACCGCACCGTCAGCGAACAGCCCGGCGGATGCGTTCCAAAACGCCGGGCGAGATACGGTATCAGTTCATCTCGCACCATCGGCTCGAGTTCCCGCGGAGGGCCTGGCAATGCCACGACCGTCCTGTTTTTCATCTCGAAAACCAAACCCACGGCGGTCCCGTTCGCATTCTTCAGATACCTGCCAGCCGTCGGAACCCTCGCCTGTTTCCGCAGATTGGCCCGAAGCTCATCGCGCGGAGTATTGAACCGGCGCTCCATGGCCCCCAACACGTCGGGATCCTCTCGCAAAGCGATACCAGTGAATGCCTCCAGCGTCTCGCGGGTCACGTCGTTATCCGTCGGACCCAGCCCGCCGGTCACAATCACCAGCGGGGCCTTTTCCGATGCGAAACGCAGTGCCGTCGTCATGTCTTCGCACCGGTCGTCCACCGTCATCGAGCCCACGCAATGCAATCCCAAGGGCCGCAAGGTCCGCGTTAGAAAGTGAGTGTGCCCGTCAGCATATTGCCCGGCCAGCAACTCGCCCCCAGTGACCACTATCATATAATCGACATCCGGACCGGTCTTGGCGGCCGGCTGCACAGCTGCCGCGAGGGGGCACAGGGCGAAGAATCCGGCCCACAGACGAGCCATCACCATGCCAAATGCTCAGACAACACCCGTCCGTTGTCTATGCCATTCGCGCGGGATCGGATGACCAACCACCATTGGCGCCCGATCGCTCGGCCCCAAGCCGACACCGGCAGGCGGGATCAACCGGGCGAAGACCGCCCGACTTGAAAACGGGGAGGGACGCCGACCCCGGCGTCCGCGTCTCACCGGATGCGCTGTTCCTCGGCCGACCGCGGCCCGCGAGGCCGCGGGCCCTCCCGAAGCATGTGGCAGGACCAAACGAGCCACCGCACTAGTGTCCCCGCAGCAGGTCCCCGAAGGCGGGGAGCAGGTCGTACTTCTTCTGCCACGGGGTGTACATGAGGCCGCGAACGCCGTGGATTTGACGGGCGAGATTTAACCACTCTTTGACGCCATCGAGGCTGTCGGCGTCGTAATAGCAGGCGGCAAGGGTCTGGAATCCTCTTTCCGAGAAAAATCGGAGGCTCTCCGCCCGCGGCTTGCCGCCCCATACGGCAACGATGATGTCTTTCGGCAGGTATTGCCACGATCCCGTGAAATCGCCTTCGACCAAATAATAATCCCCGTGGGCGTTGTGTCCGGGATCAAACATGTCGGACCAGACGTAGACGCGAGCGTTGGGGATGTGACGACGGATCGCTTGCGCTTGGCTCGCGACGCACTCGCCCAACAGCCGCGCCATGTCCTTCCCCCGGCAAGCGGCGCATGTGCCCCCGGCACGAACCTCATCCATGCTCAGCAATACGGCCCGCGGCCGGACGCGCTCGGCGAGCAGCTTCGCCTCATGATCGAAGATCTCGCCCAATGCCGGTTCGGCCATGCAAACCGTCACCTGGGAATCGTGGATGACCATGGGATGGTACCACGTCACCCGCAGCGACTGGCCATCGCGGATCGCCCCGCCCGGCAGAATCTTGAGCGGCAGCGGATCCGCCTCAACGCGGTGCGCACTCATCTTCGGGTCAACCAGCGGCGCATAATCGCGCCCCTCCTTGAACGTGACTTTGCCGTCCTCGCTGCGGACGGTCACGGGCGTGCCTGGGCGACGAAGAACGTTGATGGGACCGATCTCCTCGATGCTCCAGTCGTCGAGCCAGAGTTTTCCCGCCTTGCCTCCCCACATGCCCGCGTAGATGCGGACGCTGTCAAAATCCAGACTGTTGAAGACAGACGTCAGTGGCTTCCAGTCACAGGTCGCGGGCAACTTGAATTGCCGCGGCGCGAGGGTGCGTTTTCCCGAAAGCACCTGGACCGCGAAGCCGCCCACCGGCTCCAGCCCCTCGGTCTTCACCCAAAGCTGAACGCGATAGCATCGGTGCGGGCGCACGCGGATCTCCTGCATCACGCGCCCATGGCCGTGAGGATTCGCACCAAAGTTCTCGAGGCGGATGGAGCATGCCCCCCCGTGCCGCACGGCGCAGTCTGCGAAACTCACAACACCGGGACCGTCGTGAAACCCATAGCCTTTGAAACGATTGCCCTCGTGCGCCTCAAAATCGCCATTGACCATTCGCACGGAATCATCCGGCACCATCCGTGCCTCCCCCCCGCGAACGAGGAAGGGCGCGTTCTCCACGGGAAAGCCTTCCGCGAGATTCCGGTCGTGGGCGAGGACCCCGCCACCATAGCCCAGCGAAAATACCGAGGGGATCATTTCCACCCCACGCCGATCGCAAACCTGCCGGACCTTCTCCACGCGCCCCAGAAAGTCTTCCTTCGCGCGGCACAGGGCGTCGAGGCCAAACGACACCACCGCCCCATTCAATCCGTGATCGGCCCCCGTCTCGATGACGCGGCACACGTCGGCCACCGCCGCATCGTCACGCAGATTCCAGCCGAACACCCAGACGAAGCGATCGGTGAATGGCGCGGGCCCCGCGTTAATCCAACAGGGGAAGAAAAATAAGAATACGGCACGAGCGAACCTCATGGCTCATTCTACCAAATCGTCGGACTTTGCGAAGTCCGGTGTTCCCAGTGCGGGCATTTCGCCCGACTAGAAAACAGACCAAACCTCTAGCCGCCCGAATGGAGCTTTTGGCCCGAACACCCAAACGCCCCAGCGTTCGGATACACTGCCCTTGCTTGGATCCGCCGCCGGAAGCCGGCGGCACGGATCACTTGGCGCACTCGGTCTGGGTCGCCGCCGCCTTGCCGCACGTGCCACAGCACTTGGCCGGGCACTTCGGGGTGGACGCGCAGCCAACCAGGAAAAGACCAGTGAGAATCACGAAGAGAACGCTTTTCATACGTCGAAGGGTTTATCACTTGCGGCAGAAAATGCAAACGTTGCGTTGCGCCGAGGATCGGACGCTGTTTTCAGTTGCTTCTGAGCGGTTTCACCGCCGTAGCAGCCCGTTGAAAAACCCACACGGCGGCCGCACTGGGCACGGGAGGGACGCCGGCCCCGGCGTCCGCGTCCCACCGGGTAGCGGAAGGCACCTGTCATTCGCGGCCCGCGAGGCCGCGGGCCCTCCCGGCGGAATCGGGCCACGCGCGCCATCAGGGGGTTTTCAACGGACTGCTAGGGCCGCTTGACCAGGATCTTGAGGGTCCAGCCGCGCCGCCGGGCCTCGTTCTCGACCACGGCCCGAAGATCGCCATAGTGGTAGGCATAGCCTCCGCCGACGGTCTGCACCGTTTTACGGATTTCGACGGACGTCCCCTTTTGCCTTCGCGTCTCGGCCGATGCCCCGAAGTTCTCCGGCGCAATCCCGAAACTGCTCTCGGACAACTTCTCCCACCACTGGATCACCTTGGCCGCAGTATCCAGCACGCTCACCGCCTGATAGCGGACCGTCGTCCGGCTCAGCAATGCCTTGATCTTGCGCTCTCCCTCGAACTCAAATCGATCCGGTGACACCGCCTTCACTTGCAGTAACTCGCTGCCCAGAGATCCGAAGAACCCGCCCCACCCCTCAGGTGCGGCCGATGCAGCCTGGTCGGGACCCTGCGTGGGCGGGGCCGACTCTCCGCCCCCCGCGCCCCCAACGGGCGCGCCACATTCGGTGCAAAACTTCGCCGCGTCCGATATCGGTTTTCCACATTGTGTGCAATACATGATGCCTCCTCCGTCCTATTGAACCAAGTTCTGTGCCAGATACGGCAGCCGTGCCGCTTGTGGAACCGGCGCGCCCAGTCCCGATTCCCCTTTGAACAGGCAATCCAACGCATCCTTCTCCAACGGCGAGGTGGTGTCGAAAAACCCCTCGGCCCGAAGCGGCCGGCCCTTGCTGCTAGGCGGATCCATCGCATCCACCGCCATGTCCCCAACCCGGCCCACGCCGTACTTCCCGGCCTGGCCCGCGAAGTACTCCGGCGTCACATCGGCCAGCGCCTCCCTCCACGGAAACTCCTTCCACCCCACGTTATTCGGGTCCATCGCGTACTTGCCACCCACGTGCCCCAGCAGTTTTCCCGCCGCAAGATCCACCGCCGTCTCGACACCCCCCTTTAGGCCACCACGCGTGAAGCCTTCGGCGACATTCCGCACCAGCCCCTTGTCGTTGCTACCCCACCACCAGTCGTGCACCCCCTCGCTCATGCCCCCGGCCATGTTCTTGAACATCGTGTAGCTCACCCCGAATCCCGGACTCACTTTTGAGAACACCCCCACCGCCAGATCGCAGCCCGACTGCGCCACCTTCAGCACAGGCGTCACCACCCCCGCCACGTCCTCCTTCCAGCCGCGCCGGTAACCCTCGACCGTCTCCGTCGGCAGTTTCCCCTTGATCGCCTCCCGCAGCCACTCCGGCGAGGTCCGCAGCAGCTCCTGCTCCTGGGACGAGACGTTCTCCCATCCCTCCGTCCATATCCGCACCGCCGCGCCACGCTGCTCCTCCGTCAGCGGTTCCCTTGCCACCGCTTCAGCCTTCGCGCCCGCCGCCTCGCCTCCCCCCAACAGCTCCTGCGCGCCATCGATCACGTCCCGCGGGCTCACCCCCATCCCCAGCATCATCAGCCCCGCGCCCAGCAACGTCAGCGCGCCCGCCGCCACCGTGCCCAGCGATACCACTGCGACCGATCCATCGAAACCAGAATCGGACATGCCTCCCGCATCCGGTACGGGCACACCGGGAACCGTGGCGATCCCACTCGATTGGACGGCATTCGCAGGGGGGGCAACACCCACGACCGAGGGTGATTTCCCCTCCAGGTAGGTCCATCCCTTGTCGTTAATATATCGACGATATCCCTCCACAAATTGCGCCACCACGCCCCAGATCTCCTGTTCGGAGGGCAGGGGGAATCGGCTATTCCCCTTAACCGGCGTTGCCTCACTGGCATCCATGTAAAAGCCCGCCACGCACGAGCCTATCTGAAACATGAAATTGAACTGGAAGCGGGTCTGCGATTGATAAACCCGCCGCCAGAACCCGCTGACGCCGGCCACATCACGTTGGACGAATTCACCCGCCCCGCCGAAGCCCATCGGACAATCCTGCGCGTTTGGATTGGCCGACAGTCGCTTGTTCGAAACCCACGCGTGCGGCTGAACGGCATACTGATGACAATGCGGGCGGTGGGCACCATCCGGATCGACGGTCTTGACGACCCAGTGCCGGTTGTTTGGATCGCGCACAAATCCCCGTGGCATATAGGCATCCGGCAGACGGAATTCCATGATCCATTGCCCCCGCCCTAAATCTGAAAAGGAGTCGTCCTCGGCGAACAGGGTGGATCCCAATGCACCCCACACCAACCAGGCGGCAACAATGGCCAGACCGGGACGCACGGGCTTCCGATCTTTCGCGCTGAACACCGTAGCCTCCATGGGGTCTCGGCTCAGTAGATTAAGTTCTGCGCCATGTATGGCAGCGATGGCACCGACATGCCGCCCGAGTCATTCCCCGGGCTCAATAGTGCATCCAGGGCGTCCTTCTCGAGTGGCGATGTCGTATCGAAAAATCCCTCGGCGCGGAGTGGTCGCCCCTTGGTACCCGGTGGATCCAAGGCATCCACCGCCACGTCACCGGCCGCGCCGACGGCATATTTCCCAACCTGTCCCGGGGCATATTCGACCACGGGATTGTGGATCGCCTTGCCGGTGGCGAGGTCAACGGCGAGTTCCACGCCGCCCTTGATCCCGCCGCGCGCGAAGCCCTCGGCCACATTGCGAATCAGACCGCGGTCGTTCTTGCCCCAGACCCAGTCCGCCACGCCCTCGCTAGTGCCGCCGAGCGTGTTCTTCCAGTACGTGTAATGGACCGCCATGGGCAGGTTGCCCGTCGTCGCCGAGAAGATCCCCACCGCCGCGTCGATGTAGGTTTGGGCGGCCTTGAGGCCCGCGGTGGCACCCTCCCGCCATAGGCTCGGCTGGTATCCCTCGATGGCCACGGCGGGCACTGTCTGTTTCATTGCCTCCTTCAGCCACTTTGGCGAAGTTCGCAACGCCTCGAGTTCCTCGGGTGACACGTTCTGCCAGCCCTGGCCCAGGATCTTGGCCGCCGTGCCGCGCTGCTCTACGGTCAGCGGCTCGACGGCAGTGGCGGGCGACGACGTGCCGTCAAACAGCTCCATCGCGCCCCCGATGATATCCCGCGGGTTGACGCCCGTGCCGAGCATCATGAGCCCGGCGCCAAGGGCCGTTAGGATACCCACGGCAACGGAACCCACCGCAAATACGGGGACGGTTTCCAAATCGCCATCAAGGCCTCCCGGAATGACGCGTTCCGGGTTGGCAGCAGGTGGCACCGGCTCGTCCGCAGCCACGGCGGGCGGCTGGCGCGACCGCCCGCCATCCGCCGTCGAATGGGTCGGCGGCACCCTCGGTGCCGTCGTCCACTTTTGATCTCGAACGTATTTCGAATAAGCCTCCACAAACTTCTGCAATGTCTCGAGCACCTGACCCTCACTCGGCCGGGGGACCGTGGGCGCCCGCCCGTTCCAGTGAGTCGCCTTTGAGTGAAGGCACAGGTACCCGACCAGTGGCCCCGACTTGAAGATGCAGCTCACATCGAGATAGCTGCTCTGGATCTGTTCCACACTCCAATATCCCTGCGCTTCTCCGAAACGGATCGGCCGAAGCTCCTTGAAAAGCCCAGGACCGAATGGGCAGTTCCCGTCGCCAGGTTTGGGCGACAGTTCCTGATTCGAGACCCATGCGGTGGTATTTATCGTGTAGGTGGTATGCTCATTCCCGCCGCCATCTGCCGAAAAGATCGTCCGGGAACTACTGTTGGATTTGTCGCGGATAAAGCCTCCTGGCAGATAAGAATCCGGCAACCTGACCTCTCGATCCCACCGATCATTGTTCGAATCGCCAGCAAAAGCGTTTACGTCCGAAACTAGGCCGAGCGCAGCCCAGCGGGCGACATTCGCCAGCCATCGTGGCACGTTCCCCGAACGGAACACATTCATCCTATCGCCTGGCCGCATCCCCGGCAAAATCGATCGCCCGGCTGAATCGGATTCCCGCAATGGGCGCAGAATTTCGGCCTTGCCGATGAAGCCGCGACGGGGGCGCCTACCTGCGGCTGTGGTTTCGGCGTCGGGAGCGCCTCGGGATTACCGAGAAAATTCGCCGCGATGGCCAAAAGCCCTGCGGGACTCAGGCCCATGAAGTGCACCGAGCCGTCTGGACCATTCTCCCAGATCAAGATCCCGTTGGCCCCGCCACGGACGGCGCCGATGGATGTGGCGCCCGCCAGGTTACCGGAGGTGCCGCGCGCCGCCGTGAGGATCGCGGCATTATCCAGCACCGCGAGTCGAAGCGCCGCGTCCATCAGGCCATCTTCACATCGGTATTGGGTGTCGGCCGCCGTCAACAATCCAGCCGCAGCCAGTTCGCGAAGCCCCATGTCTACACCCGCGGGCGTCACGGCCGCCCGACCGCTCGTTCCCGCCAAGAAGCGCGCGCTCAGCCACTGTCCGCGGCCGGCGGTTTGCGCCAGCCAACTCCCAATCGAGTGGGCGGTCAGCGCCGGCGCCCCGGGATCGGACCCATCCAATAGTGCTTGGAGCAATGCATACCGGCAGGCATCCAGCGCGGCCACGAGACACGCGGCCGCGTCCGAGGACACACCGACGTCGAGCGTCACGGTTCTCAGCATCGACACGCCCGTCAATTGCGCGATGGCACGCGACAGATCCTCGACATCCGGCCGGGTATTCAACCGGATCTTGTCTCCTTTTGTCACCAGCGACACCGGACCCGAAGCCGTGTGAAACACGACGGCATCGAGTTCCGGTTTGGCCAGGCCGAGCCGCACCCGCCCATAGGCATTGGACGACACGACCGCCCGCAATGCCGCGCCGAGCCCCGCATCGAGCCGATCCTGCGCATCCATGAGGCGCGCGGCCCGCAACTGGGCCAGATCGTCCTGCGTCGGCGCCGAGGCCTCCCCGCCCGTGAATGGGACCATCGACGATCCCTGTATGCCAAAACACTGCACGAGGCCCACCAGTCCGCCCGGACTCAGCGTCACTTCAAATGCCGGCAACTGCCCTGTCTTTTCCATCGCTCCTCCTTGATTTCAGATCGCTCAATAAACCATCGGTTGCGCCACGTATGGCAGCGGCGGCGCGGACATTCCCCCCGACTCATGCGCCGGCTTCAGCAGGGCATCGAGGATGTCCTTTTCCACCGGCGATGTCGTGTCGAAGAATCCTTCCGCGCGCAGCGGCCTGTGTTTGCTGCCCGGCGGATCCGTCCAATCCACGGCTGCGTCGCCGGCCGCGCCCACGGCATACTTCCCGGCCTGGCCCGCGAAGTATTCCGGTGCCACATCGGCCAGCGCCTCCCTCCACGGAAACTCCTTCCACCCCACGTTATTCGGGTCCATCGCGTACTTGCCACCTACGTGCCCCAGCAGTTTTCCCGCCGCAAGATCCACCGCCGTCTCGACACCCCCCTTTAGGCCACCCCGCGTGAAGCCTTCGGTGACATTTCGCACCAGCCCCTTGTCGTTGCTACCCCACCACCAGTCATGCACGCCCTCGCTGATGCCCCCCGCCATATTCTTGAACATCGTGTAGCTCACCCCGAATCCCGGGCTCACTTTTGAGAACACCCCCACCGCCAGATCGCAGCCCGACTGCGCCACCTTCAGCACAGGCGTCACAACTCCCGCCACATCCTCCTTCCAGCTCCGCTGATATCCCTCGATCGCCTGCGCGGGGAATCTCGCCTTCAGCGCCCCCCGCAGCCATTCCGGAGACGTCCGGATCAGCTCCTGCTCCTGAGAAGTGACATCCGTCCAGCCCTCCGTCCAGATCCGCGCCGCCGCGCCGCGCTGCTCTTCGGTCGGGGCCTCCCTGGCCACAGCCTCCGGCGACGCGCCGCCGAATAATTCCCTCGCGCCCTCGATCACATCCCACGGGCTCACCCCCATCCCCAGCATCATCAGCCCCGCCCCCAAGGCCGTCAGCGCGCCCGCCGCCACCGTGCCCAGGGACACGGCCGCGGCGTCGGCAGCAATCCCAGTATCTGGTGGGCTCGTGGCGTCCGCGGTCGGCGCTCCGGTCTCCGTCGAGGCAGTCGGCGGCATTGGTTGTCCGGAGTCCGCGACCCTTATCGTCCCGGGCTGTACCTTGCCATCAACCCAGCCCTGCGATCGGGCATAGGCATCGATGGCCGCAACGAATTTCCCCGCGATGTCCACCAGCTCTTCCCCCGTCGGCGTCGGGCGTATGATGGCCCATTTGCCGTTCACCACTTGGCTCACGGCATGCCCCTCCACGCGAAGCCCAACGGTCATCCTCCCGATGCGAATTGGATCTACGAGGAGGTTCCTCCGCCATACGGTTCCATTCGCGATCGCGCCACCCTCTCTGCCGCTGGCGATGTTCTCCTTGATCAAGAATCCGCTTGCCTCGCTGTAAGCGACGTCCTTCTGGCCAAGGTAACCGCGCACCCGGTTCTCATCGATGTAGGCCTCGTCCCCCATGCTCACGCGACGCCACGCCGAATTTCCGCCCGGGTCGCCGCTCACATAAAAAGCCATATGGGCCTTCGCATCCGCGACGCTCTGATGAAGGGTCATCCCATCGATAAAGCACCAGATCCACCTGTCAGTTCCCGTGCCGCTGGGTCGCTCCACCTGGATGGCCGTGCCCTGCGTGCCGTTGCTTCTGAGGGGATTGCTGAAAAGTGCCTTGTCGGGGTCTGCGGTGAAGCCGGCTGGTAGAAAACCCTCAGGCAGCCACAGCGCCTCGCTGTAGACAGGTTTCCGGTACGGCACCTGACACACCGCACCCACCGGTGATGCCAGAACCAGCGCTGCCACCAACCAACGGCGCACAGACGCCCTCATTTCACTTTGAACGGTGTCTCGAATCTCCCGTCCTCCCCGAGCAACACCACCAGGAGATAGTCCCCCGGCTCTATGCCCTCATCACCGAGTTTCAGGTTGAATGTCAGGTTGCCCCCGCCCTGTCCTTCGACCATCGCCTCGATCGGTTCGGTCCGTCCGCCGCCGTCCTTGCGCTCGATCCAAACGCGCACCCGACCGCCCGCCGGATGGTTGATCAACTGGATGTCGGCGCTGATCCGCTCGGCCGTCTTTGCAACGGTTCTGCCCGGCCATATGAGATGACCATCGTCATCCCGTCCCGTCCCGATCACCACCGTCCCCACGGATGGATCCGCCATCGGCAGAGGTTCCGCGGGCGGGGCCACCGGATCGGCCCGCGGGACCGCGGGCGCATCGGCCCCTCCGGCGGCTGATCCCACCGGCACCTCGTTCCAATCGATCGCGATCACCCGCCACTGCTCGCCCTCTTTGCGCAAGCGCATCGGCACGTTGTATCCGTTGCCCCCGGCGTCTTTCACCCGCGCGGTTATCGTGGCCACCCCGTTCTCGATATTGCGCTCTGGAATACGGATATCGCGCATCTCCCGGAGCACCGCCCTCGCCTCCACCATCTCGCGATATCCCGCCAACGGCACCTCTTTCTGAAAATCGGGGGAGGTGCTCTGGTAGGCTTCTTCAACCCTCCCATCCCTGATCAAAGCCAGATGTCCCTTGCCTGCCTCCACCGCTTCATCGGTAAACCACAGCACACCACAAAGAATCACGCCCACCATCAGGATCAGCGCGATCAAACAGCCGCCGCCAACGAGAAAAGGGGCCCGCCTTCTCGATGGCGAAGCCTTCGCCGGCGCCGGACCGGCCGCAGCCATGACGATTGGCTTGATCGGCGATGGCTCTCCGCCATGCCGAAACGGTGCCGGCGCGGCCGGAACCTGCGCCCCGGCAGGTACCCCCCCAATCATCCCACCACAAGAAGGACAGAAACGATCACCACCTGCAACCTCCGAGCCACAATTGGGACAATACGGCATGACGACCTCCGGCTAGCCAATCACCCCTCTGGAAATGAAACGCGCAATTTGCGACCCATGTCGCCCCAGTCGGATTGGGTCGGCAACACTCATGACAGCAAGGGGGGTGCCACCCGCATGCCCGACCGGAATCGCGCGTATCGGGCCAGCGTCACGCCCGACCGACCAAAGACCAGTCCCACGGACAGGAATAGCAGCAGCAGCATTGCGGCAGGTCCGCGGCCCCCGATCGTGGCGACGCATTGGTTCAGGGCAAAAACGCATCCCCAGACGACCAGGTGCCATGGTGTGCCGGTCATCCGAACCTGACCTCGGCTCTCAAAGAAACGCCCGGTCAGCCCCCAGCCCGCACCCACCAAGATCCCCAAGATGGCGCATCCGACAGCTCCCACGACGCCCACCGACATCCTCAATACGGCCGCGTAAATGGCCACGGTCACCAGACTCACCACCACCGGCACAACCTGCGACATCGCGTTCACCCGTTTCGCGCGCCTGCAGGTCAGTACCATCACGGCCACCGACAGAACCATCAGGACCATCCCGGCAAGTCCGACGAAACGAAAGAATAGTCTGGGTGCCGCCACCAGTAATACGGCCGAGAACAGCAACGCCAGAAGGATGCCACCGCCCAAGAGGATCCATCGAGACATCGAATGCCGATTCACCAGTGCGCCTCCTTGGCGCGAAGAAAACCCGCAAGTTCGTCGTTTTTCAACAACAATTTGTCTGTTTTCTCAAACGATCTCGGCCACCGCCATCGCCTGGCCAAGGGCGGTGGAATACACATACGCTTCGACGGACAATTCCTTTTCGCGGCGAGGCGCCAGTGCCCGCAGGGCATCGACATACGCCTTGAGTTGCGGACGATACCGTTCCGCGAGCTTGCCGAGTTCACCTTCGCTCACCCGGTTCGTTTTCCAATCCACGACGGTCCATCTTTGGCTCGCGCGATCCCACGCGACGAGATCCATCACGCCCTCCATGCAAGAGTTTGCACCATCCCGCCAGACGAAGGGCACCTCGGCATGAAACACTCTGTCGCCCCCCGCGATCGAACGCACAAAATCGCTTCCCAAGAACCGCGCGAACTCCCGCTGGCCGCGTTCCGGATCAGGGCAAGTCCCGATTTGCGCCGCGAGGAGGGCGTCCCACCGTGGTATCCCATCAACCCATGGCAACGTCTCCATCAACCCGTGCCACCAGATTCCATACTCGGCGGCTTCATCGGCCCGCACTGCGCCCCACGCAGCCGCCTCGTCACCCTCCGATAGTTTCGCAAGCCCGGTCTCGGGCTCGGCGTCGTTCGCGCCCCGATCGGCTGCGACAAGCGCATGCGGCAACCTGCGCCTCGGAAGTTCATTCGCCGAGCGGATCGCGCGATCCCAGTCGATGTGCGGCACCTCTGCCGTCACGGGCTGTTCCCCCCCGAGATCCTCGCCGCCCGCGACGTCCTCCACAACCAATTCGGTCGGCAGCCCATCGAACGCCTCAGCCGAATCGCCCCCAAACCCGGATCGCTCGAAGAAGGATCCCGCCCTCTTTTCAAAAACCTTCCTGTCGTCCACGAGCACCAGCGTATGCCGCGCCCGCGTGATGGCCACGTACAACAAGCGCTGCATCTCCTGTTCTTCCCCGCGTCTCAGCACGAGTTCACGGTCCGCGCCCAGTTCACCACCCCCGAATACCACCATCGGCACCGCGGTCGATCCCATGGGTACCAGTCGGGGATATTCGGGGCTCCTGTTGCGAACCGAGCGACACAGGAACGGCAGGACCACGCACTCCCACTGCAGACCCTTGGCCTTATGGCACGTGATTAGCTGGATCGCGCCCCGTCGCACGGATTCGCCCTCCCGCTTCGCACTGAAACCATTGCGCAGCGATTCCGCCCATTCGCCCAACGTCAGGCCATCCTCCTCCGCGGTGGCTGCCCGAAGTAGCAAGACGTCCAACATGCCCGGATCCCACTCATCTCGTGGCAACGCCTCCAGGCGCTCCCGTAGGCCGATCGCCCCGACGATCCGCAGCACCGCTTCGCGCAACGGCCTCCCCGCTACCTCCACCCGCAGCGCAGCCAGGCGCCCCAACACCGCCCCCACCAACCCCGGACGAGAATCCGCCGCCCCCTTATCATCCGACGACGGCCGTTGGTCGCCGGGCGTTGCATCTCGGCCGTTGGTTGTTGAATGTCGATTGTCGGGTGTTGAATGTTCGTTATTGGATGTTGAAAATGGATGCTTTTCGGTCGGCATCCGCCCATCCTCATCATCGACCAGCCACAGCTTGGTCCCATCGCCTCCGGTGAACTCCGCGATGTCCGCATCCGCGACACCGAACACCTCCCGCAGCACGCCGGCGATCTCGAACCCATCGCGCGGCTCCGCCATCACCCATACCAATGCGGAAAACCACGCGTACGCCGCACTGCCGCCCAAACACTCGCGCGCCGAGTGATTCTGGACATCGAAGCCCTGTTCGACCAAGGCCTCTTCCATCGTCTCCAGCCAACGCCTTCTCGGGCAGAGAACAGCAACTTCCGACCAATCGCTCGCGCCCAGGCGGATCAGCCCGGTTTCCCTCAATCGCCGGGCCACGTCTGCGGCCTCCGCCCGCGCCATCGACGCGTCCGTCGGCTTTTGCCCCGCCCCCACGATAGCCAGGGCCTCGTCCGTCGGACTCTCGACCACCCAGCGGACCACGCGGCCGCCACATCCCATCGTTTGGAGCGGCACGAACTGTGCCTGCCCTTCCGTACCGTCGAGCAAATTCGGCCCCACCCGATTCACAAAATCGGCGATGGTCGACTTGAATCGGAATGTCACGTCGAGCCGGATCTCCAGCCCTCCCTCCCTCGAAAGCGCCTCGCGCAACTCCGCGTAGTTCAGGAGGCTCGCGCGGCTCTGATAGATCAATTGCTGCGGGTCACCCACCAGCGCGAATCGCCCTGGCTCGGGGCCGAGGCCTGCCCGGCCACAGCTCTCCAGCCAGATGCCCTGCGCCCCCAGCGGCCTGGCCACCTCCGTCAACACGATGAGCTGCTCCCGATCGGTGTCCTGCGCCTCATCGAGGATGACCCGGTACCCCTCCGCCCTCACCGAGGCCGCCGCCTCAGGATCCCGCATCAATTGCCCCGCAAGCGCCACCTGATCATCGTACGTCATCTGCCCGCGCGAAAGACGGTACTCGCGAAAGGCACCCGCGATCTCCCGGGCCACGACCCATGCGGCCGCCCCCAGCCACTCCCGCAACGGGCGGAACGCCCGGGCCCATTCCGCCTTGAACGCCTCGCCTCCGCCGGGGCATTCCGGCGGCGGGGCAAACGGCTCGCCTGCCGCGTCCAACTCGAGCCATCGCCTGACCATCGACTGACCCAAAAGAATGTTTTTCTTTCCATTTCCCTTCGCCGGGAAATCGAGCAGGGTGCCCGCCTCGACGCCGGGTGGCCCGCCAGGATCCCTCGCTGGCAGATGCGGCGCACCCCGCGCCAGGCCCAGCACCTCCAGCATGGGCACCCGCCGAAAGAGCGCCTCGGCGCTTGGCGGGGGCAGGGCGCTGATTCGCCATCGCCCCTGCCGCAGGAAATCCCGCCAGAGCCCATCAGGATCCTCCGCGATCTCGAGCCCGGCCGGTAACCCCAGGTGATGCCCAAAGCGCTGGAGCAACATCAGGCAGAAACTGTGGATCGTGCCAAAGAACCCCCGATTGAACTGCGCCAGCGCCGCCCCCCGCGCCCCCGATGCGATGATCGCGTTGCGCGCGCGCTGGCGCATCTCTTCGGCGGCGCTGTTGGTGTAGGTCACCACGACGAGACGCGGCAGCCATTCCATCGCATGCGGGTTCAGCGGCGAGGCGATGCCGATGATGCGATCCACGATCGAGTGCGTCTTGCCCACCCCGGCCGGCGCGATGAGCGACACGTTCGCGCCAATCTCGTGGGCGAAGCGATCGCGCCGGTCCTGGTCGGGCAGTGGCGCCGCGCTCATTCCTCGGCCCTCCCCCTCCCGCCGCGGGTCAACTCCCACCTCCCGTCATTGGTGTCGGCCGGGACGGGCAGCGTCGCCATCGGAAACTGCGGGCGATACGCGAACTCGCTGAACATCTCCCCCCGGACACCAAAGGCACCGCTATCCTGCATCGTGGACAGCGAGCGAAGCAGGCCGATGACGTCTTGGCGTGATATCTCCCGCGCGGATCCACCGCCCGTCGGCCGCACGATGCGCAACCAGACCGCAGATGCGCCCAGTTCGCGCAGCGCCTCGCCGTAGAGGACCACCTGGAGGCCCTTGCCTTTTTCGATCTCCGCGGGCGTCAGCGTCACATCGGCCCCCGTCTTGAAATCGATCACGCTCACCGGCCCACCAAAATTTGGCGTTTCCGTCCGGATCAAATCCACCCTCCCGCGCAACCTGAGTCGCGCGCCATCGCCCAGGTCAACCTCGCACCCCTCTGGCAGATCCCATTCCGTTCCCAGATACCCGCCGCCATCGCCCAGGGCCTCCTCACACATCACCCTTGCTGCCCACAGCGCGCGCCGCCAGACCGCGTCCCACAGGGCCGGCAATTCGCGGCCCGCCGAGCGGAAGACCACCGCCGCGCCCGCGCGGCTCGCTTCTGCGGCGGCCCCGACGGCGGACAGCGCCGCGCCCGTCGCTGGCGCGGGCACGAAGATCCGACGCTTTTCTGGATTCAGCGCCCGCGCCAACCACTCGTGCGCCCACGTCCCCAGGGACTGCGCCTCCACATCCGACTCCCCCAGTTCACGGATGGGTTCGGCCCCCACCACCTCGCGCAACCATGTCGTCGCCGGAAATCTCCAGGCGTCCTCCCAGCTCCTGCACGCCAGATGCACCGGCACCTCAGGGGCCCGCCGCAGGCAGAAATCGTAGGGCCCAAAGGGCGCATCGCGATGGCGCCTCGCATCCCACGCCGCCCGCACCTCAGCCGGGCCCGCGCATGGCCATGGGCGATCTTCCCCGTTGGCGCAGATCAACCGCGCCGACCCCGACCAACGCGACGCCGACAGCCTCGACATGGCCCCCATCCGCTGATCTGTGAGCATTTCGCCGGTCGCGACGTAATGTGCCTTGACCAGCAGATCCGAAGGTCCCAACAAACGTCCGGGATCCTCTTCGCCACGCAGGCGCGCCGTCATGCACAGGCCCGCCCGCGCCCCCTCGATCAGATTGAAACACTGCCGCAGCCCCACATACCGCCAATCCGCCTCCCCGAGCATCAGCCCCCTCCCTTGGACCACGGCCTCATGCCCCTCGCCCTGGCTTCCCACAATCACCGCACGCCGATTCAAGACCGTCCTCGCCGCCTCTGGCAGGAAAGGGCCCGCCTGCGTCACCCTCGGCCACTCTCCCTCATTCATCCCGGCGAGGATCACGCGATCCCACGATTGCGCCTCAGCCTCCCTGGCCAAAACCAGATGCACCCGCGCGTATGGCTCGCGCCCGCCCGCACCGCGCTCGCGCCCCGATGCCCCGAGCGCCGCCTCGGCCCATCCGAGAAAATGCCTTCGCCTGACCTCTCCCTGTATCCTGCCCGCCAATGGTCTCGCCCGAGACCGCAATGCCGCGGCCCTCGCCCGCCACCCCAATCGGTCCAGGGCGTCGACCGCGGCGGCCACCAACCCATCGAACGGCCCCAACTCGGGGACGCGGACCACGCCATCGAGGGATGCGAGCGCCTCGCGATCCCTCCCGTGCCTGGATGCGCCCAGGGCGGCCCGGAGCACGTCCAGATCGTCGGCCAGCGTCGTGCCCATCATGCGCTCCAGTCGATCCATCAGCCCCGCGCCGGCTGCCGCTGCCGCCCAAGGCCCCTGCGGGCACTTCGCCAGCAGGTGCGCGAGCCGCACCGCGGTCCAATCCGCCTGGAGTCCCAGCCACTCGCGCCACGCCGACTCGTCCGGCTGATGCCCGGCGGGAAAACCCAACATGTCATCGTGCGGAACGCCGAGCGCCCCCAGCAGACTGCCCACCTCCCGCGAGAGAACCCCCGCACGGGGGAACACGACGGCGAGACGGCCACCCTCCACGCTGCCCAGCCACTCCATCACCCGGCCCGTGATCGCGCGCGCCTCCGCCGCAGCGTCCTCCCCAATCTCAAATTCTGGCACCGCCGCGCCGAGACCTCTGGCAACGAGGTCGCCCGCCTCCAGACACTCGGCCAATGACCCGAACGGGCAGGGTCGTGACCCCACTTCCAGTTCTTGGACGCCCAACCCCAGATGTTCCTCCCACGAGCTGATCCAGATCTGATCAACCCGCTCAGCCTGCCGACGCGGACAGGCCAGTGTCACCACCACGTCGTCCGCCGAACGCACCCCGGCCAACAGCAGTGGCCAGAGAGACCAGTTCGCCCCGGTGAAGCCATGCAGCAGCAGCGCGCGCGCGGGCGCAGCGCCACCTGTCGCCGTTGCCTTGGCCAAAGCCCAATCACACCCCTGCGCCATCCAAAACCCAGAATCGCCCAATCGTCGGCGGAACTCTGCGACCACCGCCCGAACGTCGCTCCCCCCAGGCAACTCATCCCACTCCCACCCGGCGGCGGCAAGATCATCCAAGGCACGCATGAGTCCCGCAGAATCCACGGCCACAGAAGCAGCCACCCCACGGCCCCCACATGCCTCAGCAGATTGCGAAAGCAGAAGGTGCAACACCTCTCGACTCGCCACCGTCTGCCCCGGAAAATGCAGACGCATCAGATATTGCCGCAAATCCCCAGGTGTCCAAAAATGAACGCCCACCCCACCGGCGCACTCGGCAACCCATCTCTCTTTTATTTCGTAACTAATTACAGAAGACGGTGTTACAACAATGATGGGCCGACGGTCTTCCATGGCCCGCCCACCTTGCTCATGCAGCCACGGCCGAATCGTGGGCTCCCAAAACGCACCGAATGTCGCCGTCCTCCAAATCTCCACCCGCCGCGCCACGCTCCCAGCCTTGCCATATCGATCTACCCCGTCAAGCTCAACGAATTCAATCTTTTACGCAATCACTTTTCGAATTCTTCCATCTTGATTGCGTCATGTTTACCGACTGACTATCAGAGTCTTACGAATGAAGCACGACAGGATCGCAGCCCGGGTCACTTTGCCATTACATTAGTCTTGCCAATGGTCCGAGCGAGATTCTATACTTGAATCCATGCAGGTCCTGCATTCCATCGCCGAGATCATGGCGTTTCTACGAGAGCTCAACGAACTGGAACCTAAGCGGGCTAAGAACCCCGGCAAAAATCCCTCTGACCGACAGAAAGCCATCAACAAACGGATTGAGGCCGTCCGGGCCGAACTCCCCGCCCCCATCCTGTCGCATCATGACCGGATACGCGCACGGGGCAAATCGAGCGTCGCCGCGGTCAAACATTGGGTCTGCTGCGCTTGTTTCCTTCAGGTCCCTTCCGGCAGCCGCGCCAACCTCATCACCCTCGAAGACCTCCCCATCTGCGAACACTGCGGCAGCTACCTTTATCTTGACGACAAGCAACCCGAAGCCCCCAAACAGTGACTGGCAACCCGGGGTACGGTGCCATTTCCAAAAAAATGGCTTGCCGCTCCGAACTTCCCCTCCTAGCTTAGGTTCTATGAGAGCACTCATCGCCGCCATCGCCCTGACCTTGGGCGCCAGCCTCGCTATGGCTGATATCCAGGCACCGCCGCGTCCGGGACCCGTTCGCAAGCTCGGCAGCGGTCTAGCGAAGATCGCCTACAGCAGTGCCTACATCGTCGACTCGATCTACAAGGTCAACAAGTATGAGAGCGGCACCGCCGCATTCTCCTATGGCCTCGTCGATGGCATCGCCAAGACCGGAGCGTCCACCGCTCTCGGCATTGCCGAGACCGCCACCTTCATGATCCCGCCGTACGAGCCGTTCAATAGCAAGTACGACATGCCGCCGGCCGATCTGAAGGACAATTTCTGGTGATCGTCACCATCCTCGTTTGAACAAAAAGCCCCGCCATGCGGCGGGGCTTTTTGTTTGGTTCAGGAGACGGCCTGCCCACGTGACCGCGCCCCCCAACGACATGCGCGCCGATGTCGGTGGGACGTGGAAATTCGGTCGCCTGCGTTATCAGGCTTCCGTTCAGTTGCTCAGGCTCTTGAGCCGATCCGCAAACACATCGCGGAGAAGGTGCGCGTAGCGGGGGCTCAGCCTCAGGTGAAAGTTTTTCGTGGGCTGCCCCAGTTCGAGGCTCCCCGCAGCACGTTTGCCCACGAGAATCGGCACCTCGATCTTCTCGAGCTCCGGGAGATTCTCACCTGTCGGCCCAAAGGTTGGGACCCCCTCGCGCGTCGGACGAAAACCCACGTAGGTAAAGCCGGCGTCCCGGGCCAACGCCACGAAATCCTTCCAGAATATGGCGGCATCGCCCCGCTCTCCCCGCCAGACCCCGAACTGGCGGCATGCCTCCACAATCCTCATCGTCCGACCGCGCTGGTTCACGGCCTCAACCATCTGTCCCCAGAATCGTGCGCCCCTCAAATACCCGAGCCCCCAAACCGCCACGATCGCCAGCAGAAACACCAATCCAAGCGCCAGCTCGAGACCCTTGCCCTGCCGAAGAAACACAACCAGCCCTGTCGTGCTCAGGAGGATACAGACCGCATAGAGCCCCAGCACGATCCGCTGCGGAGACACCCCCATGTCCATCATGCGGTGGTGGATGTGCTCGCGATCCGCCCGGAATATTGGAAGACCGCGCACGCCCCTGCGCACGATCGCAAAGGCCGTGTCGATGATCGGCACCCCGAGCGCGATAATGGGAACCACCAGCGCCGCGGCAATTTGCGATTTCTCCTGACACGCCAGACCAACCTGGCCTATGAGGAATCCGAGGAAGTAGGCGCCCCCGTCTCCCATGAAGATGCGCGCCGGTGGGAAGTTGAAGAACAGAAAGCCGATTAGCGTCCCGATCATCAGCAGACACAGCACCAGCATGCCCACGCCCGCCGTAAACATCGCCGTCAGCGCCAGCACCGTAAAAACGAACAGCGATACTCCGGCCGCCAGGCCATCGATACCGTCGATCAGATTGATCAGATTCGTCGTGGCGAGCAACCACAGGAAAGCCACGGGCAACGAAAGCAACCCAAGGTGAATAGTCGTTCCCGTAAAAGGATTCGTGAAGTTCTCAACCTGAAAGCCCGCGACAACCACGACGCCGCACACGAGCATCTGGCCAGCGAGCTTGACCTTTGCCCCAATTGGCCGGATGTCGTCGGCCAACCCGATCCCAAACATGGCCACGCAACCGCCGATCATCCATCCCCATTCCTTGAGCAGCGCCGCCGCGCGCAGGTCGCTCGTCAGAAAAACGGTTACCAGCAAGACGCCGAGGAGGAAGGGCACAAATAGGCAGATGCCACCGACTCGAGGTGTCGGTCGGCGATGCACCTTCCGGGCCATGTCCACCGGATCCACCCACCCCCACCGGTACGCCAGTCTGCGAACCCACGGCACCAACAGGAAAGAACCCACGAGCCCAATGGCGAGCATCGCCGCGCCCCAGGCTTCGACGGATCCGGCCCTGCGGGCCGATTCCATGGCAATGTCTAGCGTGCCCACCACGTTGCACCCAACTCTATAGAACGATAACGGTCAACCCCATGGGGGCGATTACCGTACGCCCAGATCTCATGCATAGGCAACCACACGCCACCAAGACCATCGCCGTCAAAATTGGCAGCCCCGACGGGAGTCGAACCCGTGTACCAGCCTTGAGAGGGCTGTGTCCTAACCACTAGACGACGGGGCCACAAAGAAGGGTTACTTTATCCGGCCGGGTCCGATCCGCAACAGAATTCAGATGTTCCCCTTGCGGTGCCACGGCGTCGCACATCCAGTCTTTGCCATCCCATGGCTGCAGCAGAAAATGAGAACCCCCGGCCCGCCAAATTGGCGGAGCCGGGGGCTCCAATCGCTTCATCCCCGGCTCGGGCCGGGGTCCACTCGCATCAGAACGAGTAGCTGAAGTTCAGGATGAACGAGTGCTGCGTGGCCTGGTTGTTCGTGAAGATGTTCTGCTCCACATCGTCCTCGAACGTGTTGTGGTCCTGGCCATCGTAGGGGCCACCATAGGTGAAGGTGTCCATCTGGTTGCCGCCATCCGAGCTGGCGATATCCATGCGGTACTCCAGACGCATCAGCATGTTCTCCCACAGGTCGAACCCGACCGTCGCCGTCAGGCTCCACAGGTCGGTGCTGTTGACGAAGTACGGCGACCAGTCGTTGTCGCTCCAGTTCTCGTTGGCCGGGTAGTTGTCGGCCAGGTCCTGGACGCGGGCGGTGCCGTCGTCGTCGTGGAAGTACTCGCCGCGGAGCGCGACGCTCACCACGTCGGTCACCTGATACTTCAGGTAGACCGCCGCGCCCCACCACGTGTCGGTGTTTTCGTCGACGCCAACCCAGTTGTCGCCCGTCCACTTCTCGCCCTGGTGGTTGTCGAACATCTTGCCGATGCCGCCGTTGAAGCCGATCAAGAGCTTATCCTTGAACGCCACCGGCCTCCACTGGCCCCAGATGTCCCACACGAACACCCCGCCGTTCTCCCAGTCCGTGGAGCTGCTGGTGGAGTTGCCGTCTGCCTCCCAGTTGCCCCAGCTGTTGATGTACCAGTGCTGCATGGTATTGGCCTCGCCCTCGAAGGCGTAGTAGAAGCTGTTGACCAAGTCCGCGTTGCCGCCCGGGGCGTGCAGCGCGATCTGCGCGGTGATCGCCTTCGCGAAGTCAGACGGCCCGTCGTCGCCGTTCTCGCCGTTGGTCCACTCGTCCAGGTAGTTGCTGTCGGAGTTGTTCCAGCCGTTGACCAGGCCGAGCTTCACGTCAACCATGTCGTTGAACTTGTAGCTCGCCAGGAACCCGGTGTGCATCCACGGCACGCCGTAGGTGAACCAGTAGCTCCGGCTCACGTTGAGGTTCGCCGGGGTCTCGATCACCTCGTAGCCCAGCAGGCTCACGAACTTGCCGAACTTGAAGTCCAGCCCGTTGCCGATCGGCACGCGGAACTGAATGTAGGCCTGCTCGACCGCCAGTTCGCCGTCGCCCATGCCCCAGTCGTTGTCCCACAGGTACTTGGCGTCCTCGCCGAACATCAGGTCGATGCGGAAGCCCGCCGCCCAGGTGTTCTCGGCCGGCAGCGCCTTCTCCAGCGCCAGCTTGACCTGGTTCACGTTGAAGTCGTTGCTGTCCACGTCGAATGCGTGGGTGCGGACGGTGCCGGGCGTGCCGTTGATGCCCGCGTCGTTGCCGCCGCCGTTCATGTTGTACGAGTAGCTGGCGTCCACGTAGCCGCTGAGCACAACGCCCTTCTTGGCGGTCTCGACGTAGATGCCGGCGTCCTCGATCATCTTCTCCAGTTCCTTGACCTTCTTCTCGCTCACGACCTCGCCACCGAAGGCGACGCCGCAGCCGAGAACAAGCGCCAGGAGTCCGCTGATCGTCTTTTTCATCGTCATTCTCCTCTACTGAGTACTGCTCCCTGTCATTCTCCAGCCGGACAGGCACCGAAAACGGCGACCGTCCGACCAGCCATGTTGGGATGAAGTTGGGCTGGGAGTTCCCTGGGGTCAAATACTTTTTTTGAACGCTTCTGGGGTCCTTTTGTAGCCCGGCGCGGTTCGGGCCTAGGGGCAATCCAGCACAAAACGGAAACCCCCGGCCCGCCAAATTGGCGGAGCCGGGGGCTCCAATCGCTTCATCCCCGGCTCGGGCCGGGGTCCACTCGCATCAGAACGAGTAGCTGAAGTTCAGGATGAACGAGTGCTGCGTGGCCTGGTTGTTCGTGAAGATGTTCTGCTCCACATCGTCCTCGAACGTGTTGTGGTCCTGGCCATCGTAGGGGCCACCATAGGTGAAGGTGTCCATCTGGTTGCCGCCATCCGAGCTGGCGATATCCATGCGGTACTCCAGACGCATCAGCATGTTCTCCCACAGGTCGAACCCGACCGTCGCCGTCAGGCTCCACAGGTCGGTGCTGTTGACGAAGTACGGCGACCAGTCGTTGTCGCTCCAGTTCTCGTTGGCCGGGTAGTTGTCGGCCAGGTCCTGGACGCGGGCGGTGCCGTCGTCGTCGTGGAAGTACTCGCCGCGGAGCGCGACGCTCACCACGTCGGTCACCTGATACTTCAGGTAGACCGCCGCGCCCCACCACGTGTCGGTGTTTTCGTCGACGCCAACCCAGTTGTCGCCCGTCCACTTCTCGCCCTGGTGGTTGTCGAACATCTTGCCGATGCCGCCGTTGAAGCCGATCAAGAGCTTATCCTTGAACGCCACCGGCCTCCACTGGCCCCAGATGTCCCACACGAACACCCCGCCGTTCTCCCAGTCCGTGGAGCTGCTGGTGGAGTTGCCGTCTGCCTCCCAGTTGCCCCAGCTGTTGATGTACCAGTGCTGCATGGTATTGGCCTCGCCCTCGAAGGCGTAGTAGAAGCTGTTGACCAAGTCCGCGTTGCCGCCCGGGGCGTGCAGCGCGATCTGCGCGGTGATCGCCTTCGCGAAGTCAGACGGCCCGTCGTCGCCGTTCTCGCCGTTGGTCCACTCGTCCAGGTAGTTGCTGTCGGAGTTGTTCCAGCCGTTGACCAGGCCGAGCTTCACGTCAACCATGTCGTTGAACTTGTAGCTCGCCAGGAACCCGGTGTGCATCCACGGCACGCCGTAGGTGAACCAGTAGCTCCGGCTCACGTTGAGGTTCGCCGGGGTCTCGATCACCTCGTAGCCCAGCAGGCTCACGAACTTGCCGAACTTGAAGTCCAGCCCGTTGCCGATCGGCACGCGGAACTGAATGTAGGCCTGCTCGACCGCCAGTTCGCCGTCGCCCATGCCCCAGTCGTTGTCCCACAGGTACTTGGCGTCCTCGCCGAACATCAGGTCGATGCGGAAGCCCGCCGCCCAGGTGTTCTCGGCCGGCAGCGCCTTCTCCAGCGCCAGCTTGACCTGGTTCACGTTGAAGTCGTTGCTGTCCACGTCGAATGCGTGGGTGCGGACGGTGCCGGGCGTGCCGTTGATGCCCGCGTCGTTGCCGCCGCCGTTCATGTTGTACGAGTAGCTGGCGTCCACGTAGCCGCTGAGCACAACGCCCTTCTTGGCGGTCTCGACGTAGATGCCGGCGTCCTCGATCATCTTCTCCAGTTCCTTGACCTTCTTCTCGCTCACGACCTCGCCACCGAAGGCGACGCCGCAGCCGAGAACAAGCGCCAGGAGTCCGCTGATCGTCTTTTTCATCGTCATTCTCCTTTGCTGTTTATTCGTATCTTTTCCTTGGTGTCCGGACGACCCGCCCCTCGCAGGACAGAATCCTCCGAAACTCATTTTTCTAAACGCTATGCATCAGCCCTGCCGCGTCAACGACTTTTTGCAGATTTTTTGAACCGTGGAAGAAAAATCCTGTATGATCTCTAACTATTTGTGCACCAACGTATTCCATATGTCATCCAGATCGTCTGGCCATTTGGCTTGGGCTCGGAGAGGGGCTCCGCGCCATGAGAAAGCGACGTAATCGGCGTGGAGCGCGTGACGTGGGCACAGCAATGCCTTTTTCAGGTCGTCTGTCCAACCTTCCTTGATGAACCGAAGGTACAGCCGCTCGTCTGGGCCATAGAGTTTGTCCCCGATGATGGGGAATCCGATGCCAGCGAGGTGCGCGCGGATCTGATGGAGGCGCCCGGAGCGCGGCCAGAGTCGGAGCAGCGTGTGGCCCCGCAAGCGGTGCTCCACCCGATACTCGGTTTTGGAAACGTGGCCACCGGGAATGATCGCCTGTTTCAAGTAGATCTGGGACGGGGCGTGTCCGCCGAGTCGATCCAGAGGCGCATGGATCTCGCCCCGGTCGTCGCGGATCTCGCCCCAGACGATGGCAAGGTAGCTCTTTTCGATCTCGCCGCGGCGCATCATGCGCCCGAGTTCCGCGGCGGCATCGGGATGCCTCGCGACGAGAACGAGGCCGCTGGTCTCCCGGTCGAGTCGATTGACGAGCGAGAGCCGTTCTCCGGGATAGGCATCGCGCAATTCGTCCAGCAGCGTGCGCGGTCCCTCAGGTTTGGTGGGGTGGACCAGCTGTCCGGCGGGCTTGAACGCCAAGAGCAATTCGTCCCGCTCCAAGACGATCGACAGGGCCATGGGCCACATGATGGCGGCATGCCTCTGGCGAAGCAATGGCGCTGCAGGCGATCGGCCACGTCTCGCGGACTTTCTCAGGAACTTTGTCCGCCGACGGGTTGGCCAACATGCCAGCGCTGGCGCTTTTCACTGGAGGATAGCCTCCCGATGGGGTATTTGTTTTCCCTTATGGCCAAGCTGGTCATCCAGATCCCCTGCCTGAACGAGGAGGCGTCGCTGCCAATCACGTTGGCGGACCTGCCCCGGTCCGTGCCGGGATTTGACGAGGTCACCGTGGTGGTCATCGACGATGGTTCGACCGATCGGACTGTCGAGGTCGCGAGAGGCCTCGGTGTCACCCAGATCGTTTCATTGGGCAAACGCTGCGGCCTGGCGCGCGCGTTCTCCGCGGGAATGGCCAAGGGCCTGAGCCTCGGGGCCGACGTGATCGTGAACACGGATGCCGACAACCAGTACTGCGGCGCGGATATCGCGAAGCTCGTCGAGCCGATCCTGCGCGGCGAGGCCGACCTGGTGGTGGGCGCGCGCCCGATCGCCGACATCGAGCACTTCTCGCCATTGAAGAAACTCCTCCAATTCGTAGGCAGCGCGCTGCTGCGCCACGTCTCCCAGACGCGGGTCGCCGACGCCCCGAGCGGGTTCCGGGCCTACTCGCGCGAGGCGGCCCTGCGGGTGAACGTCTTCTCCAAGTTCACCTACACGATGGAGACGCTGATCCAGGCGGGCCGGCAAGGTCTTCGCGTGGCGAGCGTGCCGATCCGTGTGAACGCGAAGCTGCGGGAGTCCCGCCTGTTTTCGGGCATGGGAACCTATATCCGGCGCTCGGTCGCCACCATGCTCCGCATCTACCTCCTGTACTCCCCACTCCAGTTCTTCCTGACCCTCGGCACCCCCCTGTTTCTGGTGGGCGCGGGACTCATGGCCCGCTGGCTCTACTACTATCTGTACGTCAACCCGCACATCCAGAAGATCCCGTCGCTCATCCTCGCCAGCGTGCTGATCCTCATCGGCGTGCAACTGCTCGCCCTCGGCGTGATCGCCGACCTCATCTCGCGCAACCGCACCCTCCTGGAGGAACTGCTCTACCGCGAGCGCAAGCGCGACCCGGGCGCGGGCCTCGCCACGTTCCAAATGGTCCCCCCGGGGCATCCCCGCCCCTGATCGCGATTGCCGAAACGCCCGCGGCGGCTACCCTCACCCCCCATGCCCACCGACATCAAAGCGCTGGTCGCCAATCGCCTCGGCGAGAATTACGAGCTGCACGACAGGTACGTGAATCGCACGCTCGTGAAGGTCCAGCGGACCATCGGCTTCGACAAGGTCTACGCGCGCGCGAAGGGCGCCTATCTCTACGACAAGGAAGGCCACGACTATCTCGATTTCCTCTCGGGCTTCGGGGTCTACGCCATGGGCCGCAACCACCCCGCGATCCGCGCCGCGATCCAGGACGTGCTGGATCTCGACCTGCCCAACATGGTGCAGATGGACTGCGCCTTCCTCGCCGGCGTGCTCGCCGAGAAACTCGTCACGCGCCTGGCCCTGCAGGGGGCCCCGCATCTCGACGCGGTCTTCCTCTGCAACAGCGGCACCGAGGCGGTCGAGGGAGCGCTGAAGTTCGCCCGCGCCGCCACCGGCCGCCCCAGGATCATCGCGCTGGAGAATTCCTATCACGGGCTCTCCTACGGCTCGCTCTCCGTGACGGGCAACCCCTTTTTCCACGAGGGCTTCGGGCCTTTCCTGCCCGGCGTGGCGCACGTGCCCATGGGCGATATCGAGGCACTCGAGCGCGAACTCGCCGAGGGCGATGTCGCGGCCTTCATCGTCGAGCCCGTCCAGGGCAAGGGCGTCAAGTTCCCGAAAGATGACTATTACAATCAGGCGCAGGCGCTCTGCCGCAAACACGGGGCGCTGCTGATCTGCGACGAGGTCCAGACGGGCCTGGGGCGAACCGGGCGCTGGTTCGCCTTCGAGCACTGGAACCTGGAGCCGGATATCATCACGCTGGCCAAGGCCCTGAGCGGCGGCTACGTGCCCTGCGGCGCCATCGTGGCGCGTCGCCGCATCTACCAGTGCGTCTTTCCGCGGCTCGACCGCTGCATCGTCCACTCCTCGACATTCGGCCGCAATAACCTGGCCGCGGCCGCCGGCATCGCCTCCCTTAACGTCATCGAGGAAGAGGGCCTCGTCGAAAACGCCGCGCGGATGGGAGAACTGATGGAGAAGCGCCTGCGGCAGATTCAGGACCGGCACGAGATCGTGGACGACATCCGCGTCAAGGGCCTCATGTGCGCCTTCGAGATGACCGAGCCCCGGGCGTTCTTCGCCAGGCTCGGATGGAAGCTCTACCACGCGATGGATCCCGGGCTCTTCCCGCAGCTGGTCGTCACCCCGCTGCTCCAGAAACACCGCATCCTCACTCAGGTGGCCGCCCACCGCGCCGACGTCGTGAAATTCCTGCCGCCGCTGATCATAGGCGAGGCCGAGATCAACCGCTTCTGCCTCGCGCTGGACGACGTCCTCCGCGGTCTCTGGCGCATCCCCGGCCCCCTCGCCGACGTCGCCGCTAATTTCTTCCGCGCCGCGGGAAAGGGCTCGCCCATAAAGCCGGAGTTGCTGCGCGGGTGAGGCCGCTCCGCGAGGCCGCCGCGATGCTGGCCGGGGCCACGAGGCTCGTCCGCGCGCGCGCCCTGCCCTTTGCCCTGTTGGTCGCCATCGGTTTTCTCGCCGCGCTGGCGCTGCTTCCCTTCGATGCGGGCCTCCTGCATGTATTGACCGACAACGATACCCGCGCCCTGCGCGACATCGCCCGCGCGATCAGCCTCTGGGGCGATTTCCCAACGGGTTCCCTGATCCTCTCCGCTGCCCTCTGGTCGCTCGGCACATTGGCCCGCCGCCCCCGCTGGCGTGCCGCCGCGCTGGCGGCCCTTCTCGCATCGGCCATCGCGGGCGTCACCGCCAACTGCCTCCGGCTCACCCTCGGTCGCCCCCGGCCGAACGCCGAGCTCCCCGACGGACTCTACGGCCCTCGCAACGACCACCGCTACCATGCCTTCCCGTCGGGCCACAGCGCCACCGCCATGGGATCGGCCACGGCCATGGCTATCGCGCTGCCGCCCACCGCCGCACCGGCAGTCGGCGCGGCCCTCGCCGTCGGCTGGTCGCGCATCTATCTCAGGCAACATCACCCCAGCGATGTGATCGCCGGCTTCACCCTCGGCATCGCCGCCGGCATCGCCCTGGGCCTTTCGGGTCGGACAAGATCCCAAAAACCGGAAACTGGGGCACGCTGACTCGAAAATTCAGATGCAGGGCAGTAGGAGCCTGCTTGCAGGCGATTCCATGTGCAAATCGCGCGCAAGCGCGCTCCTACGTCTCATTTTCACCCCCCGGGTGGTGCCCCGGACGCCCGACGACCCGCGGGGCATGGCATCTGGTGACTCGCGGATGCGGAATCCAGTCAGTACACCGGCAAGGCCCGGGGCGGCGGACGGTCGTAGCTGATGCGCACGCGGGTACCAACCGAAGTGACCTCGAAGAGGCGATGGGCCATGTCCGAATGGACGCGGATGCATCCGTGGGAGGCGGGATATCCGGGGAGGAAGCCCTCGTGGAGCCCGATGCCACCCCACGTCAGCCGCTGGAAGTAGGGCATGGGCGCCGGCTTGTAGACGGTCCCCGGCGGCGCGGCCTGGTTGGCGCTCGCGTTGTAATCGACCGTGCGACCGCTCGCGGTATCGACGAATGAACCAAATTGGTTCGAGTAGTATTCCTTCTTCTTCTGGAGGATCTTGTACTCGCCGGGGGGCGTATCGTGACCCTCGCGACCGGTGCTGACGATCGAGTAACCGATCAGGATGCCGGAGCGATACACGTAGATGCGCTGCTCGTTGAGCACGAGGTCCAACTCAACGGGACCCGTCGGCGCGGCCTCCGGATGCCATTCGTAGGGCCACGCGATCACGTCGGCCCGCTTGGTCTGGTTGTCGAGCGGCGTCTTGGTGCCGTCGGGATTGAGGATGAACATGCGCTTGTTGGAAGGCCTCGACTCCGTCCTGCCATCCTTGCGCGCGGCCACGGAAGGCGCCGGGACAAAGGACATGGCCACGGCGGCGGCGAGGGCGACCAGTGTGGAGAATCCGACTTTCACGGCAGGTTCATTATCACAAGTTGGGCGGCACTCAAGGCTGCGCGCTCTGGCCCGCTTTCGCGCGCGTGGTGTAGAGCGCCGCGTGAAGCTTTCGCGCGGCGCCGGAAAGTTCGGGATAGGCGTCGTCCGTCGCGTTGACAAATCCGATGTTGTAATTCTCGCCATCGCCCCGCCCGGTGAGCGGCTGGTCGAGGTACTGGAACCAGTGGGCGCCGACGCACCAGGGCGCCGAGGCGGCCTCGGTCAGATAGGCGACATATTTCGACGCGCGATCAACTTGATCCTCGGTCTTCCGCAGCCCGGGGTGAAACATCCCGCGGTCGGTGGCGCCAAAATGGAATTCGCCGATCACCACGGGAAAATCCATTTCGGCGGCAAACTCATCGGCCAATTTTTCGGAGGGGGAATAGGCATAGATGTTGAAGGAGACGACATCACAGTATTTCTTGGCGGCGCGGATCGCCTCCCGGTTATAGACGTGAAAACGGCACCCTAGGTAGAGGGCGCCGGGAAGATGGCGGCGAACGGCACCGCGGCAGGTGCGGAAATACTGTTCCGCGATCATGGCGTCGAGGGCGGCGAGCGCGGATTCGGCAGATTTCAGCTGGGGGGCGTCGAGCTTCCAAGGACCCGCCGCATCATCCCAAGACGCGAACCGGGTGCCGAAGGCGGCGTTGATGGCATCGGGCGACGAGTGGGAAGACCGCAGCGCTTTCAGCAGCGCGACCTTGACCGCCGCCGTCGGCGGGAGATCGAGGGCGGCGGCTCCCACCCCGCGCGGGGGAGCGCCCTCGGTCCATGGAAGTTCGTTGTCGATGAAAACCCCCAGGAGCCACGGATCGTCCTTGATGTGGGCGAGCGCGGAGAGCTTAGCGTCGAGCCCGGCGGCAAATCTCGGGTCAAACGGGTCGGGAAAGGTGCGGACCCAGGGTTTGCCCGCCTTCAGCCTCTCGGTGACGACGAAGGTTGGCCCGCCGGCGTTGACGGGCACGGTGTAGGGCACGCGCCGGAGTGCCCATGACCGCTCGTCGGACCAATTGGCGATCGTGTTGACACCCCACGCGACCAGCCGCCGCGTGGCGACATCGAAGAACGCGCTTTCGAAATCAGCGCCGTATCTTCTAACGAGATTGGCGGCATAGAAATCGAATGCGCGGCCCGCCCCGCGGCCACCGAAGAACCGCGCGAGAGGGTCGCCCTCCGGCGGGAGCCACTCGAAGAACTTCTCCCGCCCCGCCACGCGCGTGGCGTTGTTGAAGCGGACACCGGTGATGCCGCTGGACCAGAAGAGCCTTCCCTCGGGATCGACGAACCACCACTTGCCACCATGCCGCTGCACCCGGAAGTGTCCCGATGCCTCTAGCTTGGGGCCGGCGGCCCAGCCACCGAACTCGTCGCGATCGGCAAGCGGGGACATCTTCGCGAGCGCCTCGCGCTCCACATCCCGGCGGGCCACGAGGTCAGCCTCGCTCTTCAGTTTTCCGGGCCAATCCGCGCCATTGAACTGGCCAAACCGATCGACGAAGGGAACCCTGGGGCCTGCCGCCGCCTCACCAAGCTCGATGCGCTGCAGAATCAGGGCCTGTCGCGCCTTGGGTTTTCCGACGAAGAGCTGGAGACTCTTGATCCCCTTGGGATCAAACGGGGTGGTGCCAGCCTCCAGCGCGATATCACCAGGCCGCGCGGTGGCCTTGGGCGGCTGGCCGATCATACCGACGATGGCGCCCCCTCCATCGAGTGGCATCAAGAGGCGCGCGCCCTTGCGAGGAGGAATCTCCGCCTTGGCCTGCCGCCCGCGATCGGTTGCCGCCCGCGAATCGATGCGCAGGCCAACCTCGACGGGTTTCTCGCCAGGGTTGAACAGGGCGATGGCCAGCGTGCCACGCCCCGTCCAGTCGCTCGGAAATCCGACGCGGCCCGGCTCGAAGCGTATGTTCGGATAGCTTGCGCGCGCACCGAACGTGACGCTGAGGGCGGGCGCTCCGTCGGAGGTGACAATCGAAGCCACGCAATCGGAGAGTTGGTATTTCGCCGCGAGCGCCCGGTTGCCAACGTCAAACAGCGGGACCGGAGATTCCGCCATCGCTGCGAGCGCCGGTGCCGCGAGGACGAAGAGGTGAACGCGGAGAATCGGGGCGAAGGCGGAGAACGGCATGGCGGAATGAGGATACCGGCGCAACGGTGGCATACGAGCGGAAAGCGTTGCCCAACAACCAACGCCCGGCGCAGGACATGCCGCATGCCCCAAACATCGGGACGGACTTGCGCGGCGGGAGGGAGTCGTGCATTATATTTCAATGGCCTTAGGATTTTCGGTCCTGGTGGTGTTGGGTATCATTGTCCTCTTCCTTCTCGGGATCGCCGGTTGGGTGGTGGGCACCTACAACGGGCTGGTCACGTTGCGCAACCGGTTCAAGAACGCGTTCTCGCAAATCGACGTCCAGCTGAAGCGGCGCTACGACCTCATCCCGAATCTGGTCGAGACCGCGAAGGGGTACCTCAAACATGAGCGCGAGACGCTCGAGGCCGTGGTCAAGGCGCGCGGCGAGGCGCTGGCGGCGAGCCAGCGGGCGGCCAGCAATCCCGCCGCGACCGGCGCGGTGAAGGATCTCGTCGGCGCGGAAGCGACCTTGGGCGGGGCGCTGGGGCGGTTGCTCGCAGTGGTCGAGCAGTATCCCGACCTGAAGGCCAACCAGAACATGATGCAACTCACCGAGGAGCTGACGTCCACCGAGAACAAGATCGCGTTCGCACGCCAGGCGTACAACGACGCGGTGATGCTCTACAACACCGACCGCGAGAAATTCCCCGCGAACATCATCGCGGGCATGTTCGGGTTTACGGCCGCGGAACTCTTCGAGGTGTCGGGCGAAGCCGAGCGACAGGCGCCGAAGGTCTCGTTCAGCTAGGCGACGTGCGCCACCGCGGCAACCGGACGGGCGCATGGATTTTTTCGAGCACCAGGAGGCTGCGCGGCGGGCGACCCGGAAACTGGTCTTCCTTTTCGCGCTGGCCGTGGTCGGCGTGGTGCTGGCGGTCTATGCGGCATTCGCGATCGTCCTGATCGCGCCGACTCGGTATCAGGGGGACGGTGCGACCTACGCACTGGAATTGATGACAAACCCCGATTCCGAGCGGCAGCGCGCGCTCGGCGCCGTGGACTTTCTTTTTGATCGGCCCTGGTGGGATCCCTCGCTGTTCCTGTCGGTGGCGGTCGGGACGGCGCTGGTCATCGGTCTCGGCGGCGCGTCGAAGGCGGCGCAGATCTCGTCGGGGGGGCGGGCCGTGGCATCGTTGCTGGGCGGACGTCTGCTCGCGCCGAATTCCGGGGGCTTGGAGGAACGGCGATTGCTGAACGTGGTCGAGGAGATGGCGCTCGCATCGGGCGTGCCGGTGCCGGCGGTCTACCTCCTAGCTGAGGAGCCCGGGATCAACGCATTCGCTGCGGGTTTCTCTCCGGCGGACGCGGTGATCGGGGTGACGCGCGGGTGCGTGCGGTTCCTCTCGCGCGATGAGTTGCAGGGCGTGGTGGCACACGAGTTCAGCCACATCCTGAATGGCGACATGCGGCTCAACATGAGGCTGATGGCGGCGGTCTTTGGGATCACGATGATCTCGAGCATCGGGGGCGCCGTGCTCCGACTGGGGTTCTACGCGCCGCGGCGCCGCGATTCGAATAACCGGGAAGGGGGCGTGGGCGCCGCGCTCCTGATCTTGGGCGCGCTCCTCTATATCGTGGGCTGCATCGGCGTGCTGTTTGGCAGCCTGATCCGCGCGGCCATCTCCCGGCAGCGAGAGTTTCTGGCGGATGCCGCATCCGTTCAGTTCACCCGAAATCCCGGCGGGATCGCCGGCGCGCTCAAAAAAATCGGCGGCCTGGCCCAGGGCTCTCGGCTGATGGCGGCACGGGCCGCGGAGGCCAGCCATTTTTACTTTGGCAATGGCCTGCGGGAATCCTGGTTCAACGCCTTTGCGACACATCCCCCACTGGGGGAACGGATCCTCAGGATCGATCCCGATTTCGATGGCGTGTTTCCGGAGGTGACGCCAGAGGACGTCCCCGAGAGTCGGCTCGCGCCAGCCCGGACCCCCCCGCGACTTCCAACGCCGCTCAACGCGTCAGACTTCGTGGCGGGAATCGGCGTTCTCACCAACGCCCAGATCTACTACGCGGAGGCGATGCGGCGTTCGATACCCAAGCCGCTCCTCGAGGCGGCCCATGAGCCCGTGGGCGCCTGCGCCCTGGTCTTCGGTCTGCTGCTCGCGGAGGATGGCGCCGCCTGCGCACGCCAGCTCCAGGACCTGCGCGCGCGCGTGGACGTCGCGCAATTCGCGGAGACCGAACGGCTGCTGCCCGACGTCCGGGCCATCGATGTCGGCCTCCGGCTGCCTCTTGCGGACGTTGCGGTGCAGGGCCTGCGGCAGCTCTCGCCCGACCAGTTCGATGTGTTGATGCCGGCGGTCGATGCGCTGGTGTGGGGCGATCAGAGACTGGACCTTTTCGAGTTCACATTGCTCCGATTGCTGCGCCGGCATCTCGAGCCGCATTTCCGACCGGCGGAGCGCCCGGCCGTCCGCTATGAGACATGGGAACCGGTGCTGCCGGAGGCGCTGCTCTTGCTTTCGGCGCTAGCGTGGGCCGGTGCCGGCGGCGATAGCGGGCGCTCCACTGCGGCTTTCCGGGTCGGTGTCTCCCAGCTGGAAGCCGGCGAACGCCGCGATTGGCCGATGGCCGCGCAGGAGGAGTGCTGCGACCTTGCGCGCATCGACGCCGCACTCGGCCGACTCTGCGAAGGGAGCCCATGGCTCAAAAAGAATTTCCTGCTCGCGGCCGCCACCGCCGTGATGGAGGACCGCGAGATGTCGCTCGAGGAGGGCGAATTGCTGCGGGCGATAGCCGACAGCCTCGGTTGCCCCGTGCCCCCGTTCGCGCGGGACGAGATGGTTCGCTAGCCCGGATGTTTCACAGCCTGCCGGCTGTGAAATATCCGGGCTCTGGGAAAACCGCGCCATGAAAGCCACCTATTGGGAGAGGTCAGCGCCGCCCCCGGCGCGCGGGGGCGGCGATAGCCAGAAACGTCCACGCGCCGGATTATTCAGGGGGAAACTTCTGGGGGCGGAGCCGTTTTGGACTGCGGTGGAAAAGCGGAGCGGCGACACCGCTTTTGCCCCCGGCGGAGCCGAAGCCGATGGCCCCGGCTCGCGCTTCGCGCGCTGCCAAAGCGGTGGCGCCGTCCGGCGGTTGCCGGACTTTGCCACCGCAGTCCAAAGCCCTCCCGGCCCGGATCCCGGGTCGGGGCACGAGCCGCGGCCGCGAACAGCGCCCGAAGTTTCTGGCTAGGCAAAGACTGGGATCTTCCGCGGTTGCAGAACGTGTTTCGCGGATCGGTGGCCCCAGCCCCTGCAAAACCGCCTCTTTCGGAGCGCGGTTTTCCTTTGAGCCTGCATGTTTCACGCGGAAGCGTGAAACATGCAGGCTTAGCCAGATACTCCCGTGGTCGGCCGCCCGAGCGCCTTGACGGCCAAGGCCTTACGGCCTCGGTTGCGGATTCTCATTCGCCCGTGGTGCCCCTCGATGCCCCGCCCGCAGGCGGTCCCTTGACCACCGCCCGATTTCTGTGGCGCAGTTCCTCTGTTCCGTGTATGGTTTTGTTCGTTATGAAATGCGCCATTCTCGCCCTCACGGCTGCCGCGGCCCTGCTGCTCGGGGGTTGCGCTTCCAATCAAACGACGTGGCCCCCGCCCGAACAAACGATGGAACAGCCCGGGCAGCCTCGGATCGTGCCGAAGCCAACCGAGGGCTATGCGGGTCATAACCAGTTGATGCCCCTTCACACCGGGCCCTACCGGACCTGGTACCCGCGCGGCGCGGACCCCTACTATTGATCGCCGGAAGGCGGGCGGCGCCCAAGGCGGGCCGCGCTATATTTAATCCCATGCCACACATCCTCGCCGCCATGTCGGGCGGGGTGGATAGCAGCGTGGCTGCCGCGCTGCTGAAAGCCCAAGGCTTCGACGTCGAAGCCGCCTATATGAGGAACTGGGCGCACGAACCCAACGTGCTCGGCAACTGCCCGTGGCAGGATGACATCGACAGCGCCCGTGCCGCAGCCACATCAATCGGCATCCCCTTCCGCGTCGTCAACCTGATGGACGCCTACCGCGAGCGCGTGGTCAGAAAGCTCATCGACGGATACGCCTCGGGCATCACCCCTAACCCCGATGCGCTCTGCAACCGCGAGATAAAATTCGGCGCCTTCTGCGACTTCGCCCGCGGGGAGGGTTTCGATGCGGTCGCCACTGGCCACTACGCGCGCCGCGCGCCCGGAATCGGCGGCACTTGGGACATCCTCGACGCGGCGGACACCAATAAAGACCAAACGTATTTTCTGGCGCTGCTGCGCCAACCGCAGATCGCGGCTGCGCGATTCCCGCTGGGAGAGATGACGAAACCCCAGGTGCGGGAAATGGCCCGGCGCTTCAACCTGCCCAATGCCGACAGGAAGGATAGCCAGGGCATCTGTTTCATCGGCAAGATCCGAATGTCCGACTTCTTGCGCGAGTTCATCCCGGATCGCGCCGGGCCGATCCTGGACACCGACGGCCATGTCCTCGGCGAACATCCCGGCCTGCATCACTTCACGCTCGGGCAACGCCGCGGCATCCGCATCCCGTCCAACACATTTGGCCAAGCCTACGTCGTCGTCGCCAAGCGCGCATCGGACAATGCCTTGGTCGTGGCGCTCGAGCGGCCCGACGCACCCGGCCTCCATGCGCGTCGCGCCACCCTAGAAAACCTGTCTTTCACCAACGCCCCGATCGCGTCACCGGCGCGCATCCGCGCCCGGCCCCGGTATCGCGCGCCCGCGACGCCCGCGCTCCTCACGCCCCTGCCGGACAACCGCGCCGAGATCGAATTCGACGCCCCGCAGCGCGCCCTCACGCCCGGACAAGTCTGTGCCCTCTACGATGGCCCACGGCTCGTTGGCGGCGCGATCTTCGCCGAAATCTCCGCCCGGAATAAAACGACGGCCACGCAAGAAGTCGTTTGACACACGGCGCATTCGGATCGATGTTCTAACTGCGTCAAGCCAAAACTGAGACGTCGACCCGCTTCCCGACCCGAGAGGGCGTGCGAAAGCCGGTCACCTCCAAGCGGAGCAAAACTCCGCTTTTTTTGTCGCCCGCCGGCCAGAGCCGGGCACTGGGCGGACATCGCCACATTTTCGGCGATGCCATAATCCCAAACCGGTTGCACCCACCCCCCGACCGCGTTAATAGTTCGACCACCCCTTATGGAATTGGCCAAACCCACAGCTCGCGTTCTGGTTACTGGCGGGACCGGATTCGTGGGGCGCAACGTCGTGGCACGCCTGCGCACCGTCGGCTTCTCGGTCCGGGTGCTCGTGCGCCACCCCGCGCGGGTCGCACACGACGCCAGTTTCGAGGACGTGGAATTAGTGGCTGGCGATGCGGCCGACGGGATCCCGCCAAATTGCATGGAGGGGATCTCCGCCGTAGTCCATCTCGTGGGCATCATCGCCGAACGGGGCGGCAACACCTTTGAGCGGGCGCACGTGCGCGCCACCGCCAATGCCGTGGAGGCCGCCCGGCGGGCAACCGTGGGACGCTTCATCCACCTCACCGCGCTCGGCACGCGGCCCCACGCGGCCTCGGCGTACCACCGAACAAAATGGCAGGCGGAGGAAATCGTGCGCGCCAGCGGCATGGACTGGACGATAATCCGGCCCTCCCTGATCCTCGGCCGAGGTTGCGGTTTCGTGGAAGAGTTTGCCTCGATGATGCGGGGTCGGCGCACCCTCATGCAGATGGGCGTTGTGCCCTGCTTCGGGGATGGGAACACGCTGTTTCAGCCGATCGGCATCGGTGATGTGGCCCATTGCGTGACGCGTTCCATCCCCAACGCCGAGTCCGTGGGGCAGACGGTCGCGCTATGCGGGCGCGAGCGCGTCTCACTGAAGGAACTGCTCTTTGCCATCGGCCGGAGTCTCGGTCGGAATCCCACGTGGATCGAAGAGTCACCGGAATTTTACCCCTTCCTCATCCCGTGGGCCCTTGCCACGCGACCCAAACCCCTGATTGTCGCAATACCTTTCCCCATCGCCCGGGCCCTCGGTTGGGCTCTGGGCCGCCTGCCCAATGCCCCTTTCACGCTCGATCAAGCAATCATGCTCGAGGAGGACAACGTCGCCGACCCCGCCCCCGCGATGCGTCTTTTCAATTTCGAGCCAAGGCCATTCAACGAGATTCTCGACGAATCCCTCTGACTCGAGAAGTCAGATGCCGGGCAGTGGGAGCCTGCTTGCAGGCGATTCCATGCGCGAATCGTGCGCAAGCGCGCTCCTACGTCTCATTCTCACCCCAGGTGGTCCGGCAGCCGCCGGATGGGACCTGGTTCGAAGCACCCAGTATTTCTGTGACGCCCATTCGCCAAAGAAGGTCGGATTCCGGCCGACAAACTCCTCGTGTCGGCCAGTTTCGAGAAAACCTTTCTCGGCCCAAGACGGCGTGCCGCAGAAGTGGGCAAAGGCCGCTCTGGACCAACGCCGTCAGTCTGAGGCTCATCCGCCTGCCAACATCCGATGCGGGGATCGCCCGATGGTCAGCCGCGGGCGGGCGAGAGCCTCAGGCCGCGCTGGGCAGGGATGAAATCGTGAAGCAAGAAATCCGTCCTCAGCGGCTCTATGCTCTCGCCGCGCTGCTCGATCTGGGATTCGCGGATTGGCCCGAGGCGCCGCTCGGCCTCGGCGAGGTAGGGCACCTTCCGCGGATCAACCCCCATGATCCGCGCACAGGTCGCATCCACCGCAGGAAGATTTCGGCCCATGACCAGCGCGCCGACGGTCTTCGGGCTGCCGTTGATGGGGCCATCACCTTCCATGCCCACGATCCCATCAACGATCGCGAAATGCGGTTTCAGCGTCGCGTTGATATCCAGTATCACCGGGCCGATGCCGGCGTAGTGCAACACATTCTTGGGCCACCCGTAGACGATGCCCGGCATCACGCCAAACAGGTTCTTCATGGCGAGCGTCACGCCCGCCCAGTGGTGCGTTTTCAGTTTCGCCAGCGAGACGATCCAGTCGGCGCGCCGGAGCGTCGCCGGAAATGCCAGGGTCTTGAGCGCCGTCCACCCCCCCGCGTTGGGAACGGAAAAGACATCATCGTAGTTCAGATCGACGAACCGGATCTTGTCCTCCGCCAAAACAACGGAGAGACCGCACGCCTCAAGAACCATTGGTGTGTCGCGGATTAGGCCCGTACCCTCCGCCACGAATACCTCTCCGGCACCCAACCGCAGGAAGGCCTCCGCCGCGGCCCCCACGACGAGCGGGTGAGCGTTGATGTGAACGACCCCCTCGCTCAGATCCACCAGATTGGGCTTGAGCAGAATCCTCTTCCCCCTCACCTCTCCCTCGCTGATCCCCAGCTCGCGCATCCCGGCCAGAATCGGACCCGCGAGGTCACCCCCATATCCCACGCCCTTGGCGACAAAAACGGATTCCTGCCATCCCGGAATCGAAAATCGCCTCCACAACAGCGCGCCCGCCCCCCCGACCGCAACCCCCGCAGCACCACGCAGAAAACGCCTGCGCCCGACGCGCCCAGAATCCAAAACACCACCGCCGCCCTCACTCATTGCCGCACCCCACTGAACAGAGGTCCCACCTCGCTATTATGCGCCATGCAAGCAAGGGCCAGTAGCGCGAGATGAGTCGTGTCATACGGGCCATAGCTCGACTGCCGGTCGAGACACTCAGCGATCCACCCGTACGCTTGCTCCGGCTCCTCGCCCCAGGCTGCCAAACCAAGCAAACACCACCCCAACGCCAACGGGGTCCTGTGTCTTCCCACGATCCGTCGGACGTATACAATGGCCCTGTCCATGGTCTCGCGCGGCACGTGGTCACGCAGTGCCACCATCACAAGGCCCGTCGTCTCGGGCAGGGCGGTGCGCTCGCTCTGATACACGCGGGTCTCGCCAAAATTCCAGCCACCCTCCCTCACCTGCCTGTCCAGCAGCATCGCCACCCCTTCTCTTACCCGAGGATGTCCGAAATGGCCCGCGGCGGAGAGCGCCATCATCGCCATCGCCGTGGGCTCCACCCACGAAAACGTCCCCGTCACCCACGACCAGCCCCGGAGCCTCGGGTTCACCGCCACCGCGGCATCATCTCGCCTCCTGTCCCGATGGAGACCACCGGACGCAAGAAGATAATTCGTCGCCCGCGATCCCGCTTCGGCGAATGGTGCCTCTCCCTGCCATGCCAGAACCGCCAAGGGTGTCGGCCAGATCGTCCCCGCAAAGTCGGGCGAAATACGCACGGATCCGTCCGATGCCTGCACTTTCGCGAGCTTCTCCCGCGCGGGATACAGGGAATCGGCGGCGGTCCCCGACGCGCGCTGCGCTATCACCGCCCACGCGGTGGCGTCGGGGCGAAAACCTCCGCCCTCGCCACCCGAGGACCCTCCACCGATCACGGCGCGGCCCTCGATCGTCTTCAGGCATCGCGTTAACACCACCTCCGCCTCTGCAGATAACTTCACCACTTCCAGTTCTCCGGTATGACCCATGGCGCGATCGCGAGCATCGCCACACCTATTCTACGGCATGTTGGTCAGATTCAAAACCAGATCTGGCGCCCGCCCCCGGCAAACGGGGCAAAATCAACCGCTTCATCAAGGCGCCGGATCGTTCTGGCGGAGACGCCTGCTCGTGGCGCACGAGCCCCTGCGCACGATCGGTCGGTTCGACGACATTGACGATCTCGAATTCCTCAACAAGATTCGACGACAGCGCGACGCGCGATGATGGGCAACATCCGTCCTAGGCTGCTCATGTGGTCGTATGGGGGCGTGTTTTTCACCCTCCTGATGGGCCTGATTTGTCCCCTCTCCCATTACGGTGGCGAACTGCTGTGGTTCGGGGCGAATCTCACGGGAGTCGTCGGCGCCGCCCTGCTGAGTTCCTTGACGGCATGGGGTTGCATGGGCGCGCTTTGGTTGTGTTCCACTCGGGTTCGCCCGTGGGCGGGGAAATTGCTGCGGGTCATCGTGGCCTGGGGCATCCTCATCATCGCCGCGGACGCCGTGGTGATCATGGTGTTCGATCTTCGCTTCTGCTTTCGCGATGCGGTCGCTTTCGGGGGCAGCGCCCGAGAATGGCGATCCTTCCTAAGCACGGGCGTCAGCCATATGACGCCTGACTTCGCGCTGGCACTGGTGTTATCGACCTGGACCCTGGCCTCCCTGCCCGGTTTTGTCTGGATCCAGCCACGGGCCGTGTCCAATCGGATGTTCGCGCCAAGCATCGCGGCCGCCATCCTGGGTGTTGGCCTCGGCATGGCGCCCGCCAGTCGCGACCCCGTTCGGCGTTTTGCCGTCGGTTCGATCTGGGAACTCATGATCCGGGATACGATCGGCAGGCGTTACTCCGATGCATTCAAGGCAGAGGTGGCGAACCGTGCGGCCGCGCGGAGGGCAAGCGTCTTCATCAAGTCGCCACCGGCGGAACCCAGGCGACCCGACATCGTGCTGCTCGTCATCGAGAGCTGGTCCAATTACCAGTCGCGTTTCTTTGGGGGCCGAAGGGACTGGACTCCCGAATTGGACGGCGCGGCCAGCCGCGGCCTTGCATTCACGAATTGCATCGCCAATGGCTTCACAACCGAGGACGGGCTCATCGCAATCCTCACCGGCGAGGAACCCATCATGCCGGCCACCGCGACGCAGGGAGTCCTTTTGGACTGCTTCGCTGGCTTCATCGGGGCAGAAAGGGGACTGCCCCGCCTGCTGGCGCCCGCGGGTTACAAGTGTTATTTTTTCACCAACGGTCCGCTAGAGTTCTCCGGCAAGGATCGATTCTTGGATTCCATTGCGTTCGATTACCTCAATGATACTAGAGATCCCTTCTATCGACATCGTCCCGACGGAACACCATGGCAGCAGGGCTGTTTCGGCACGTCGGATGAGGCACTCTATGCGCGCGTTCGCTTGAGGCTCAAAGAAGTCCGTGCCCTAAGGGAGTCCGGGCGCGAGCGGGAACCCGTCCTGGCCTTCCTGGAGACCACCTCCAGCCACCTGCCGCTGGTTTGCCCCACGGGCCCACCCCACACCGAAGAGCGCGTGATGCGCTATGTGGACCGCGCCGCTGGGGAATTCATCCGCTCGTTGGAAGAGGATGGTTTCTTTAAGTCGGGCGGACTGCTGGTGACCGTCTCCGACCACAGGGCCATGTTGCCGCTGAACCGGGATGAACTGCCTGACTTCGGGGCCACCGCCCCTTGGCGCGTGCCACTCTTCCTGCTTGCCGACTGGCTGCCCCGGCGCGGAAGCGACGGTCGATTTGTCAATCAGACCGACATCGCCCCCACGCTGGAGTGGCTCGTGACCGGTTCGACCCCGGCCGCCGGGCGAAGGGGGATTCTGCTCAATCCCAAGCCCCTCGAATCTAGCTTCATCGGGGCGCGCGTGGCCACCGATCGCAGCTCCACTGCCGTGTGGGATACTCGGACGGGTGCCGCAGGAACAATCCGCTGGAATGGTGACAGGTCCTCGGCCACGGCGGGACTGGAGGATGCCCTGCTATGGCTAACGTGGGAACGCATCCAGCGCGAAGGCAGAAATCGGGCGATGCCAGACACGCTCGCCCCGCTGGTGCACGCCCGCTGGATCAGTTCGCCGAGCGCCGCCAGCGCGCGCGACTGACTGGGATCAGCGCGGCTGGATCGGCGCGTTTGGCCCATGCGCGAATATCACGTTCCTGCCGTCCCTGTAGCACTCGCGCCAACCGGCCGCCGATCCCAGCAGCGTGTCCTGGACCGATCCCGAATCCACGATTGCCGAGTCCACCCCATGGCGATCCAGCACCTCACGCCAGTTCGGGCGGATTTCGCGGACGGCGAAATACTCATCGAGGATAAACCGGTCGCCATAGACTTCGTTCCGGTCGTCCACGAACACGCGGAGGCGCGGCCAAAACCGATAGATCAACGAGCCGCCGAGATCATCGGTGTTGAACGGCCGCGCGAAGTTTCCCATGTGCGCCTCGATATAATCAACCGCCCCCCGGCTCAACCAGATCCCGTCGAAATCCCTCCGAAAGAGACCGTCGCAGCGAAGGGCCAGAACGAGAAGCGTGGCCGAGGCGCACCCGATCTGCAACCATCCCCCCGCCAGCGCCGCCTGCTGTCGGCCCATGTCGGCAAGTCTTCGCGCCAATGCCGGGAACTCCCCACACAGGCTCCAGATGCCCCGGGCGATTGGGGGCGCGGCAATGATCGCAAATAGGTTCGTGTGGCGGAGCGACTGCAACCCCCAGTGCAGGAACAGCACCACCAGCAACACCTCCAGCCAGTCAAGGCGCGCGCGCGCGAAGGCGAGTGCCACCACCAGGGTCAGGATCATCACCTCAAACGCCACCACCGCGGACCCGCCACTCAGGAAATCGGGACTCCGGTACTCATTCCAATACCGTATCGATTCCATCCCGAGGTACTCGGCAGTGGATGCATGAAGCCCCCATCCCCAAGGATTGATCACGCTCGCCCCGGCCATCGCGACGAAGAGGCCCACCAGCGTTCGGGTTGGCCCCCAACCCGTTGTCCGGCGGCCCACCACGCGGTCAGCGAAGGAGGCGGCGGCAAAAATGGCGACCAGCAGCAAGCCGACCGCAAAGCCCCTGTGGCAGTTGCACCAGACAATCATGAGCGGCACGTGGATGAACACTGCCCGCGCCCCAATGTCGCCCCGCCGGAATGCCCAGAGCGTGGACAGCAACCAAGCAAACAGGAGGTACGTTACGATGTGGGGCCTGTCCAATGAATGAACCATCAGCACGCCAAACGCCAAGCCACAGAATACCAGCGCGACCGGCGCAGGCACCCGCTCGGCCAACATCCTCCGATACAGCAGCACGGGCACCCATGCGTACAGCAGTGCGCAAACCGCGGTGACCAGCGGCAATCCCCCGAGCCGCTCGCACCACGCCGCGGCCGCCTGAAACAACCACGCGCCGCCCACGAATCCCTTGCCCGCCTGCGTGAACGAAAAGACGTCCTCCGTCATCGGTCTCCCCGTCTCAAGGACGAGCCTGCCCGTCACAAGATGCCAGCCGGTGCCGGGCAGGCTCGTC